>OLVO01000346.1_pt1 | contig 54541 bp, 47 predicted proteins | sample 1672571 | NCBI WGS metagenome assembly OLVO01 (sample SAMEA3136700, study PRJEB25190) | human gut metagenome | biome: human gut; feature: human-associated habitat; material: faeces | place: Austria | collected 2013
GGAGGATAATTTAGCGTTAGCTAAATTTCAATGCCCGACCGACACTCCGCTAAACAATAATTTATCTAAATGAATATTATTTTCAAAACTTAAAATAATAATATCGGTGATGAAAAATGTATAAAGATATGCCGTTAGGCTTTGTAAATGCACTTGCAAAAAATGAAAGTGCAATGCAAAAATTTGCTCAAATGGAAAAAGACGAAAAGAAAATCGTGCTTGAAAAAGCGCACAATGTTTCATCCAAACAGGAAATGCAAAACCTCATCAACAGTATAGGCTCATAACTAAAGACGGTCTTTCGACCGCCTTTTTTCTTTAAAATAATTTACAAATTTGAACTGTTATCAAAGCGTTTTCGTAAAAGTTTTAAAGCCTTGGTTTCAATTCTGCTTACATACGAACGGGAAATATTCAATTTCTGTGCAATCTTTTTCTGTGTAAGCGGCTCGCTCCCGTCAAGTCCATAGCGCATAACAATTATCATTTTTTCCCTTGGTGAAAGTTCTTCGTTAATAAACTGACTGAGCTTTTTACTGTTGAGTTGAAAATCAATCTGCTCAAGTATATTGTCATCAACCGCCATTATATCAAGCAAAGTCAGCGGATTTCCGTCCTTATCGCTGTCAATCGCTTCGTTGAGTGAAATATCCTGCGCCGTCTTTTTAGCATTACGGAAATGCATTAATATTTCATTCTCGATACATCGTGACGCATAACTTGAAAGCTTAATTTTTTTGCTTATGTCATAGGTATTTATCGCTTTTATAAGTCCGATAGTGCCGATTGACACAAGATCATCTTGTTCACTCTGATTGCCGTAATATTTTTTTATAATGTGTGCCACAAGCCTTAAATTATGTTCAACAAGAATATTTCTCGCCTCTATATCCCCTTTTGCACTCCGCACAAGATACTCGTGCTCCTCTTTTTCGGAAAGAGGTTTTGGAAAAGAGCCGTTTCCGCAGATATGAAGAATAAAAAAGCAAAGGTACTGCCCCAGAAAATTAATTAATTCAATCAAAAAATCACCCCTGACAATGCTTATAATCGGATTTATACCTAATTATAAGTATTCAGTCAGGAGTGAGATTTTGCTTGTACCCACCTAAATATCGTAAGAAATAATTTTTTTATTCTTAATTACAATTTCTTTGTTGCAAATTTCTTTTGCCGCCATTTTATGAGAAATCAAAATACAAGTTTTATCTTTGAGTGTTTTAAGATTTTTAAGCAGTTGAACTTCTGTTTCGGCGTCAAGTGCCGAGGTTGCCTCATCAAAAATAATAATCGGAGAATTACAGTAAACCGCTCTCGCAATCGCAATTCTTTGTATCTGACCCTCCGACAAGCCCTTTCCGTTCTCACCCACGACAGTATCAAGTCCATTTGGCAATCTGCTGATAAAATCATAAGCGCAGGCAATTTTCGCAGACTCAATAATTCTTTCGTCATCGGGATTATTCGACACAAATGCAATGTTATCTCTGATTGTACCCGAAAGCAGAAAATTACCTTGCGGTACATACGAAAACATACATCTTATATTTTTATCGACAAACACATTTTCTCCGTTTGAAAGTGAAAGATAAATCTCGCCTTTATCGGGTGAAATTACATTAAGCAAAAGCTTTGTAAGCGTACTTTTGCCTATTCCCGAAATTCCCGCAAGCAATGCAAAATCACCTTTTTTTAGCACAAGACTTGTATTTTCAAGCACATTTTCCCTGCCGTAGCTGAAAGTAATATTATCAAAAACTATTTTTTCTGTCATATCATACAGCTTTTCGGTATCGATTGCAGAATTATTTACCACATCTTCATTATCGAGATTTTCAATATCCATAAGTCGCTCCGCACTTGCAAGAGCAGAATAATATGACGGCAAAATACTGCTGATACCACGAACAGGGCCTTGAATTTGCGACACAAGCGCAAGCATAGAAGTCAATACACCGTATGTAATGGTATGGTCGCTGATTGCAAAAGCACCCCAAATTAAAGCATACATATATCCGAGGGCAAATATAAAAGAAAATCCGGTTGTGGCAACTATAGAGATATAATTTCTTATTCGTTTTATTTTAAAATTATTCTGTTGCAAATTCATAGCATTTTCAGACACCTTATTTTCAGCGCCAAAAACTTTTACCACAAGCAGACTTGAAAAAATCTCCTGAAAAAATGACCTTGTCTTACCGTCAGATTCCTGTACCGCCTTATGCAATGTTTTCATTTTTGACTTAAAAAGCAGCACAACAACAAACATCAGCGCACCGCCGAAAACAAAAACAAGGCAGAAAGTTTTATCAATAGCAAACAGTACAACAAAAACACCAACCAATTTTACGATAAAATACACCATATTCGGCACTATAGAAATAATCGAACTGACTAAAAACGACACATCGCTTGTTATTCTGTTAAGTAGTTCGCCAGTGTGTATGCTTGAAATCTCATTATATTTTTTTCTGATAATGTTATCGAAAATATCTTGTTTAATAGAAATTTCAAGTTTTGACGATACATTGAAAGTCAGCACCTTACTTATAATTCTTATGACAAGCTGTGCGATCGTAAGTGAAATAAGTATAATTGCGAAATACACAATTCCGCCGACATCAGAGTTAACCGCCGAATCCACAATACCCCTCGACAAAGTAGCGACCGCAACACCGAGATATGCCATTCCGCCGAAAATAACAGACATAATTATAATACCGAAAACCTGTGGTTTGGCTTTTTTTACTATCCACTTATTGGTTTCGGAATCAAGTATTTTTTTCAGCTTTTCCATAGCTATCTCCTGTCAGTAAAAATTTTTCGCAAATTTCCGCCGATTCAATATTCATATTGCATTTTAGCAAATAGAAATAATTTTCCTTAATCAACTTATCAGCCGTATTTAACATATATCCCGCATATTCATCATCAAGAGAAAATTTAATCGTATTTTTATATATTCTTGAAAAAATACTGTTTTTGTCAAGGACTTCAATACTGTTCTCCTCTGCCCTTTCAAGAAAAACAATGCCGCCGAGTTTTGCACGGATATTTTTATTTATGCCCGTTCCACCGTCAAAAGGCGAACCGTACACATACCAATCATTGTCAATAAATCTGATAATCGGCTTATCATCATTGATTATCTGTACATTTTCAGCGCCGAATTTTTTTATCCACAGTTTTGTGTGCGTTGACTTGCCCACTCCCGAATCGGCAGAAAAAAGATACGCTTTGCCTTTATAAAGGATTGCAGACGAATGGAGAAATATTGCATTATATTTCAGAATTTTTTTATTGAATGTATCGGCAAGAAAAATTGATTCCAAATTACCAAGTGTTAAGTGAGTATTTTTTTCTGCTCTTTTTCGTATATAATCCTCACGAATCGAAATTTTAATTTGAACAGGTTCATTGCCTGTATATAAATAATCTTCTGCGATACTTTCAAAGTAGCGAAACTTAGGTTTTATATCAGTTATAATATCAGCAATTTTGTAAATCGGCATAACATCACCAAATTTTATTATATAACAAAATCTAAAAATAAGCAAGAAAAAGCACAGATGTTGCCACCTGTGCTTAAGTTTAATAATTTAGTTTTGACCGTTAGCGATAAATGTCTGAATTGCTGTAACATCAATTACATCAATAATTCTGTCTTTGTTAAAGTCGGCAACCTTAACAGCGTCATCTGTTAATACAGACTCACCTGCAATGTAACGCTGTAGAAGTGTTACATCATTAACATCTATCTTGCCGTCAAGATTAACATCACCCGAAATCACCTTTTTATCAAGATGAACAAAAGGAATGTTGTTCTGCTCGGCATAGCTTTCTGCAACTGTATCGTAATAGCCATATAAAGTTAGGTTAGGACAGTTGTAAAAAGCACCGTTTGCAATGTCTGTAATGTTCTTTGAAAGTGTAAGCTCGGTAAGTGCAGAGCAGTTATAAAAAGCATAGCTGCCAAGAGACTTTACTGTACTTGGAATATTAATCTTCTCAAGCGAAATGCAGTTGCCAAATGCCTGCTCGGGAATTACTGACACATTGCTGTAAATAGAAACATTCTTTAAAGCTGTGCAATCCTGAAAAGCAAACTCGCCAATGCTGTTTAGCCAACCGGGAATTATAATTTCCTCAATAGAACTGCAAGCGTAAAAAGCATATTTGCCAATGCTCTTTAAAGACATAGCGTCTGTAAATGAAATGCTTGTAAGCTTAGTATTGTTTGAAAATGCACGAGGAGCAATTTTTGTTACAGGGTAATCACTGATTGTGTTCGGCACTACAATATCGGTAGTACGATTATTATAATCATATCCGTAAATTACCGCCTCAGAATTTTCAATCAAATAATAAAAACCGTCTTTACTTACAAGGTATGAGTCTGCACTAAACTGAACGGCAGACATTAAAAGCAATGATAAAGCTAAAACAAAAACAGAAAGTTTTTTTGCAATGGTTTTAATCATAAAAATCACCTTTTATAGTAAGGCAGTCAAAAGACTGCCTTACCAAAATTATGTGTTATTATTAGAGGTCGCCCTCTTCACCGCCGGATTCGTAACCTGGATTCTCAGGATTGCTATATTTTAAACCAGGGTCATCGGTTCCGCCACCAGCAAGAATATCCTCAAAAGAGAATTTTTGAATCTCAATTTCAGGGGAAATATAAGATTTTTTCATAATTGCCTCCTTTTCTATTGCTTAACCTTCATATGTCTTATTGCCAACATTGAAGAATTTGAATTCCTGAGGAGCAGAAACGCTATATTCATCAGTAGTAGCATTGTAAATGTATGAGTAAGCAAGTATTGTGAGATTCTGGTTGTTTTCAGTGTTGTTTACATTCCAGCTATATTCAAGTCTGTTCTTGTTATCAAGATTTTTCTTGTTAAGCTTGTAGTTGTAAACCTTAGCGTCACCCATTGTCTTATCTGATGAGTTGCCGCTGTTAAGAGCCTTAACTTTTGCAAGTAAATCAGACTCATCTACTGTGAACTTATCAGTAGCGTCAGCAGCTGAACTGTGTTTGCTGTTTACAACAAATACTACACCGCAAACTACATCATTATTAATGTCAGCACAAAGCTTTTTGCCGTTGTAATTATAAGAAACTGCAAAGTCAGCATATACCTTATCTCTGCCTGAATCATACTGGTTTCTTGAATACTCAAGGAACTGCATTGTAGCAGATACGCTTAACTTAGAAGCATCTACATCATTCTTACCGTAGCAAGCAGTAATGAGATAATTGTCATAAGCAAGGAAGTTAAACTCTCTTGTATAACACTTAGCTACTTCAATGCCGTTGCTGTCATCAGTCTGGATTGTCCAGTAACTGAACTTTTCACCATTAGCATTTGTTTCAGGAGCAACAAAGAGGTAATCCTCATCATTAGAACTCTGAGTTGTTGGGCCTACAAGATTCTTAGGTGTAACGAGTGAAGCATAGTTTACTGAATATGTCTGCTTTGGCTTACCATCGCCTAAGTCGGCTGTAACAGTTACAAAACCGTTGTCATACTTAGCTGGAACAGTAGCTGTTACTGAGAGCATAGCGTTGGTTGTAGAATAAACAACATTGTTAAGATCCCAAGTAATTGACTGAACGAAGTTGTCTTCATATGGAGCAACCTTTAAGAGGAATGATTCCTTGAATTTATACTGACCATCTACATAATCAAAGTACTTGTCAATGTCAGAACCGTAGAATGTACCGTTTACTGTGTAATTTTTCCACCAATTCTTATCAATAGCACCTTCAGGAATCTGCTCCTGATTAAAGCCGTTAGTATTGTAATACTTTCTGCTCTCGTAGCCAAGATACTTAAATGTTACATTGTAGTTAAATTCATCGGCAGTAAAGTCAGTGTAAAGATTTATTGTATTAGTATAGAACTTATTATTAGGAATATCATATATCTCAGAAAGCTGAATTTCTACTGTATTGCCTATTTCCTCATAAGTATAACTGCCTGAATTATTTTTCTGATAATATGATTTACCAACATCACAATGATTATCTGCTACAGAATTGAGTTTAATTGAGATTGTGTAATCAGTACCATTAGCAGCATTTGCTACATAATCCTCAATAATACTCTTAATGTTGCCGTTAGCCTTAAGAGTTAAGCTACTTAAATCACCGGTTGTAGTAAATACCGGAGCAGTTTCACCATTCTTAGTAATAGTAAGAGTAAATGTTGTTTTACCATTACCCTTACCGGCAACAGGATTTTGATTTGGAGCTGTATTGTAAGGATTGTAATTAAATGTAATATTTGACTTAACCTCAGGCAACTTAAGATCTGAATAGTAGTTAAGAGCCATTACAGTCTGCTTGTCATTAACAAAGAGGTCTGAAATCTTAACCATATAAGTTATAGTTGCAGGACCAGCAGCAGGACATTCCTTATCGTAAAATTTACCGTTATCCTCTTTCTTCAATGTAGAAACACCATTTAAAACACTTGGATAATAGAAGTTAAGGAAGTGTGACTTAGCATATGACTGAGTATAGAGTGTTACCTCAATATAAGAACCATCATTTTTGTTTACAATATTTTCAAGTGTTACAGAACCGGCATCACTCTGTGTAGCAACAGCCTGAGAATCAACAGCATTGCCCTTAGCATCAAACACTTTAGCTTTTACAGAGAAAATACCAAGACCGTTATGTGAATCAGGACCTGTATATTTTGAATGAGTTATTGTTACAAAACCTGTAGGATATGGCTCATACATTGCATAAAGCTCTGTATTTGTACCTACAGTATAAGTTGCGTTAAGGTCTGTAAGGTTAAGATCTGTGTAACCTGTAACTTTACCGTCTGCACCATACTTTGGTGTAGCCCAACCTATAAACTTATACTGAGTACCGTTAGTAGCGTTCAATGTAATGATTGTATTTCTTTCTACAGAATCAGAAGCTAAGTTAGTGTGAGAAGAACCAATACTATCCGTATAGTCAAAGGAAGCTGAGCCGCCTGTTACCTTACCGGTAATTTTAGAATCACCAGAAGGCTTATCAACTGTCCAAGCATCATTTTCAGAATTTCTGTAAACGATACCAACATTTACATCCAGCTTATCGGTAGAACGAGCATAGTACCAACGACCGTCAATACGATAACCTGTGTTAATTTTATCAACAGATGTTGAAGCATCCATTCTGATTTCATAAGAAATTTTAGCACTGTTATACTGTAAACCTTCATTTACAATAGCTTGATATGCTTCTGTCTGCTCAGAAGGAGCTGCCTCAGTAAAGTTGCCGTGTTCGTCAACAGAACCTCTTGGAATAAAGTCAGATGGCATGCCCTGAGTAACATAATCTCCGGCGGAATTATATACATACCAAATAGTTGACCATTTGTTATTAATTGTACCTATTTGCATACTCTGGTTACCAACAGAAATAATCTGGAGTGGTTCAGCAGTATTAAGGCCGGTATTATTATTATTCTTAGCAGTTTCATTTGTATAACCAAGAATACTTACAAGCTCACCGTCAATGTTGGTAAGATCTTCATAATCTGTAGCAGTTTTATCAATAATTGTAGTACCTGCCATAGGTTTGTTATTTGTAGCATTATTAACAAGTAACTTCTGGTTTGACTCGGTTTTATCAGCGTAATACTTTACATCAAACTCAACGGTATCGTATCCCATACCGGTAAGCTTTTCAAAGTCATCATAGTCGTATGTCTGGTTATTATGTAACTGAACTTCGTTTAAGAAGAGCTTATGAACATCTTCGTTTTCGTAGTAGTTGTTATTAGTAATACCTAATACCTGTTTGGTTTTATCACAAGTAAATTTACCGTTAACATTAGTATAAGCGTACTTAGAAACCTTAGCGGCAAATCTGCCCTGAGAGTCACGCATCATAAGCTGACCGGGATAAGCACCGTCCATATTAATGTCTGTATCATTATACCAAGAATAAATTGAAATTGAATTTCCCCAAGGTGTCTGGAGTGACTCTGGAGCATTGGTGTAAATAGTAATATAGTTACCGTCTGCCTCAATTACTTTATTATAGTAAATTGGAGTGATTTCAAGATCCTTTGTTACAGTAATAGGTGAAGCAGTCTGATAAACATTATTGCCGTTATCTACTACATCTACCTTTTCGCCGTTTACAACAAAAGCATATACATAATAGCCAAGGTCTGCCTCTTCTTTGTTTACAGTACATGATACAGTAATCTGCTCTTTATCATTAACAACATAAAGATTATAGAAATCCTTAACACTTGTTTTGAGAGGTTTGTCACCACTCAACAAGGAAATAGTTGTTGTACCAAATTTATGACCAACTTGGCTACCCATTGTAGCGTAAACCTTATGAGAATTAGCCGGAGCTACAAAATATGTACCATTGATGATATATGTCTGTGTTTTAGAATTGTAAGTTACCTCGATATTAGTAATATCGTCAGTATTTTGGAACTGAACCAGTGGGAAATGTTTTCCACCCCATTCTTTATTTTGAGCTTGTTTTACATAATTCTTAAAGTGATCATCAACTTTCACCGTAAAGGTGCTGTTGTTAGGAACTAAACCAGAATTTTTACCGTCTGTTGAGAAGGATAAAAACTGAGTATTATTTGATGAAATTGCAGAAACAGGGAATGTTACAGAATATGTACCATTGTTCTCATATACTGGATAGTTTGTTTTATATTTACCAGCGCTATCCTCAGAAAGTGCCTTATCAGAATCTGATAACATAAACTTCCAATCTGAAAGAGTGCCCGGGTGCTCTTCAAAAGTTGCAGTTACCTTTACATCGCCAACAACATTAATTGTAATTGAAGTTGAGAAAGAGTCCTGACCAGTTGCAAATACTACATTGCTTTCATTGTCAAATTCCCAACCGCTGAATACATAGTCTTTGACTGCATTAGCTTTAAGTGTGATAGTTGAGTTAGACGCAACAGAAATAGCAGAAGAAGTTGTGCCTTCGGCAACTGTGCCTGCTGTACCGTTGTAAGTATAACTTACATTACCACCCTTATTGCTTGCAACAATAATGTTATGGTTTTCAATCTTTTCATATGTAAGATAAACAGTTACTGTTGTGCCGGTTACAGAAGAAGCATCAAGAGTATAAGTATCACCAGTAGAGAACTTACCTTCAAACTTCCACTTAGGGAAGTAACCGTCAACTGACTTAGCTTTGAATGTTACAGAAGTGCCGGGTTTTGCATTTACAGACTGAACAGTTTCGTCAGTATTTGTTACAATATTGCCTGTGTCGTTATCTGTGTATGAAGAAATGTAAGCTGCACTGTCATCTACAAGGTCTGCATTTAATTCAACAGATACAGGATCGGCAACAGCATATTCCCACTTAATTTTACCGTTACTAATTCCGGCAGTAATGTCAAATGTAATTTTAATTTCTTTATTTGCCTGATCAAGAATAACCCACTTATCACCACCGCTTTCTACAACAGTTTTAGTAGAGTAGGTATTTTCACTAAGTTCTTCATAAGATGCAGACCAATATACTTTACCTGTATTTTTATCAGTAATGGTAACATATAAATGATCTGTAGGTGTCATCATACATGTATAAATGCCATTAGATTCTTTGGTAAATTTATAGTTATTACTTGTAGTTAAATCATTACCATTCATGTAACCTGTTACATAGAATTCATAATCGTTTTCAGTACTGTTTTCAGTAGTAATATCAATGGTAACATCATCAGTACCAGCAGCTAAAGTATAAGTACCGCTTGTACCAAGATCAGTACTACCCTGCATTACTTTTGAAAGTGAATAGCCACTGTTAGGTTCAACTGTAAGTGTATAAGATTTATCATTATCAACAGTTACAGCAGTGCCACTGGTAAGAGTCTTATCACCAAGTTTTACAGTTGCATTGCTGAAGTTTGCAGTTACTTTATGAGTGGTATTAGGATCTGCGTATGTTTTCCATTCACCAGTAAATTTATTAGATCCAGAAACCCATCCTGTGGATACATATTCGTTACCGGTAGCTTCAGATGCTTTTAAATCATTAGATTGATTCCATAACATATCGCCCCAGCCGTTTTCAGTTTGAGCTTTGTCCATACGGCAAAAAATTACATTGGCATAACTCCCCGGGACTGTAACGCTATAAATTTTATTATCATCGGGAACAGCAGTACAATCTACCCAAGCATTGTCAGTATCACTATTAAAGAAATATGCAGCCCATCGCTCATTGCCTTGATTTATTGCTTTAGTATCAAAATACAATGTTGAACCCTTAGTAAAAGTGTCAGCCGCATTCGAAGTAACCATACCGACAAGCATAGTCGAAAGCATCATCATAACAGCAAGCACAATAGAAATCGACTGTTTGCCAATACGCTTGAAATTCGTTTTCATTTTTATTACCTCCATTAAAAAAATTGAAACATATGAGCCGAATAAGTCTGTACCGTCCGAGAGGGAAGTTTGGCTATGACGGCGACCGCTTTTACCGACTGACCTTCGGTGAATTTGCTGTATTCGGCAGTCAGACCGTATACTAACCCATAATTTTATTCTTTTATATTATAACATTTTTAGGTTTTTATTTCAATATTTTTTTGATGTTTTGTCGATTTTGTCATTTCTTTATTAATTATATACAAAATAAATATATAATTATTGTGCAATAATAATATTTAAAATTACTTCAAAGAATTATAATTTTATAAATTTTTTATAATAAAAAATTTTTGCTGTCAATATGCATAATTTGCATTGGTTTGGCAGTTATTTGTTATAACCGCACTTTTTCAGCGATATTTTTCACAATAAAACATTATAACAAAAGAAAAAGCCTTGCCGAAATCGACAAGACTTTTTAAAATTATGGCGGAGAGAAGGGGATTCGAACCCCTGGTACGGTGATTACCGTACACATGATTTCCAATCATGCTCCTTCGGCCAGCTCGGACATCTCTCCAAAGACAATGCCTATTATATCAAATACGCAAAGGAAAATCAAGACTTTTTTTAAAATTAATAATACTTATTATTCGCTTTCCCTTAATACCTTGTTAATATAGTTAAGCACACGCTTTTTGTCTGCGCTCCACAAGGGGGCTACAAGTATTTTTTTATCTCCGTCACCCGTAAGCCTGTGTATTACGGTGGTTTTTGGGATAACTCTAAGGCATTTTACAAGTATATCCGCATATCGCTCGAGCGACAGAACGGGCACATTGCCCTTTTCGTATTCATCGCATAAGTCGGTATCCTTTAATATGTGCAAAAGCTGTAACTTAATTCCGTCGGAACATTTGCCCGCATATTCAGCACTCTGCACTATCATATCTTCCGTTTCGTTAGGCAAACCGATTATAATGTGCGTTATTACGCTTATGCCCTCCTTGTGCAGGCGCTTAACCGCATCATCATACACGCTTAAGTCATATCCACGGCGAATATAGTCTGCCGTGCTTTTATGAACTGTCTGCAAGCCGAGTTCCACCCACACAGGCTTTATTTTATTAAATCTTGAGAGCAAATTTACGGTTTTGTCAGGCAGGCAGTCGGGACGGGTAGCGACCGACAAAGCGACAATTTCATCGGGTTCTATAGCCTCGGTGAAAATTTTTTCAAGGTATTCAACGGGCGCATATGTATTTGTAAACGGCTGAAAGTAAGCAATAAATTTTTTACAATCGGTTTTTCTGCCGATTCTCTCTTTAGCCTCCCAAATTTGCTCGGTTATGCTGTGGTTTCTGTCGGCGGAAAATTCTCCCGAACCTCCCCTACTGCAAAAAATACACCCCCGTGTGTCTATTTTGCCGTCACGGTTAGGGCAAGTCATACCGCCGTCAAGTGAAATTTTATATACCTTTTCGCCAAAGGTGTTTTTTAAATATTCGTTTAGAGAATAATAATACATAACTGCTCCGTTTTCGGTAAAACGCAAAATGACCGACTGTGTCGGTCATTGCATTAGTTAGAAAATTTAGAAGAGGAAAATCTATGAAAACTTCTTGTTAACTTTATTGTGCTTATATAATAACCTTCTTTTGTGACGATTATATGAATAGAAGTACAAAAAAATGTGAAACTTTGTGTGATTTTTTAAAAATCTTAATTACAGCTTAGAATACAGCTTGATATACTCAAGAAATTTTGCTGAAATTTCGTCTTCAAGTTTTTCAAATTCTTTGTCAATGCCGCCGTTAAAAAATTGCTTGGTATGAATTTGCATTGCGAATTGTAAATGTAAACATAGTTTATCTAAATAATTCCATATCAGAATTATATAAATCCTCTCTCGTAATATCGGCGTAAAATTCTTCACCCACAGTATTTTCCAAAGCCTTGATAATAAGGTTCGGATTTGCGTTGTCGGTACTGCCTGCGGAAAGTACAATTTCAAGCTCGGCAAAATCACATTTTTCCGATAAAGAATAATTTTTAATACTTTTCTTTAAATCAACAGTCTTGTAACCCGACTTTGACTTCTTTTCAAGCATAATTTCTTCGCTTTCCAAAAGTTCTTTCAGTGCGGTATATACTTTATCAGAGTTAAGATTATCACTGCTGATTTTCATATTAAACCTTGCATACGCAATTTTTCCGGCTTTCATAATCGGCTCTGTAACCGCAAAAACTCTTATGCCCTGCGGCAGGCAGGCATTAAGATTGTTGATTAATTCTTCATCGGAAATATCTTCAATCAATTTTATATCCATACACTCGTTAATTCCTCTGAATCCGAGTGAAAGCGGCAGAGGAAAAGTTGCGAACGGGTGCGGATTAAATCCCTCGGTATGCCATATCGGAGCTTTGCTCTTGTGCAATGCTCTTAACATACAGCGGTTAAGGTCGAGGTGCGATATATAACGGCACTCGTTATCTTTCTTAAACCAAACTCTTGCGTTTTTCAAAGCACACACCCTCCCCGTATTTTGCCGCACCGCAGTTGTTGCACTTCAAACGGCAATGCGGTGTTGTTGTATTTTCATATGCTTTTTTACATTCTTTAATAAGATAATCCTTAGTTACGCCGTAGTCAAGGTGATCCCACGGAAATACCTCGTCAAACGAGCGCTGACGGTTTGCGTAGAATGTCGGGTCAATGCCGCACTCTTCAAAAATATCAAGCCATTTCTGCAAGTCAAAGCAGTCGCCCCAACCGTCAAAATGAAAACCTTTTTCGCAGGCAATTTCCATTGCTTTACACAGCTTTCTGTCACCACGGGCAAATACCGCCTCAAGGTAACTTGTGTCGGCATCGTGGTAATTAAACTGAATCTTGCGGGTTGTAATGCTTTCTTTGATATGCTGTTGTTTAGCGTGTAAAGTAGGGATTGTGTCCTGTCCGTGCCACTGGAACGGCGTAAACGGTTTTGGCACAAATGATGACGCAGAAACTGTTACTCTTACACCCTTTCCCTTTGGCTTATTCGGGCAATTATAATAAGTATCGACTACAGCCTGTCCAAGGTCGGCAATTGCCTTTACATCGTCCATTGTTTCTGTAGGCAAACCGATCATAAAGTACAGTTTTACAGTAGTCCAACCGCCTGCAAAAGCTGTTGCGCAGGTCTGCATAAGTTCATCATGCTGAACATTTTTATTGATAACATCACGCATTCGCTGACTTCCCGCCTCGGGCGCAAATGTAAGTCCGCTTTTACGCACTGTTTTGATTTTATTCATAATATCGTCGGTAAAACCGTCAACTCGCAATGACGGCAGAGAAATACTGACTTTTTCGTCCTTACTCCACTCATTGAGTTTTGTAAGCAACGGCACAATCTGTGTGTAGTCGCTTGAACTCAGCGAAGAAAGCGACACTTCGTCATAACCCGTATTCTCACACAATGCTCTGCACTGCTTATTGATAACTTCGGGAGATTTTTCTCTTACGGGGCGATAAATAAATCCTGCCTGACAAAAACGACAGCCACGAATACAGCCACGGAAAATTTCCTGAACCGCTCTGTCATGCACAATTTCCACAAGCGGAACTACGAAATTATCGGGATAATAGCTTTCGTCCATTTTCTTCATAAGACGCTTGTGAACAACAGACGGAGCGTTATGTTTAGGAATATACCGCTTAATTGTGCCGTCCTCGTTGTACTCAACATCATAAAGCGACGGCACATACACGCCCTCTATCTGTGCACATTCAATGAGAAACTGCTCTCTTGACTTACCCTCTGCTCTGCACTTTCTGTAAAGCTCCATAACCTCAAGGTCAACCTCTTCGCCCTCACCTATGAAGAAAAGGTCGATAAAATCCGCAATCGGCTCGGGGTTGCAGGTGCAAGGGCCGCCTGCAACAACAATCTGCTTTAAACCTGTACGCTCACAGGATTTAATCGGCACACCCGAAAGCTTAAGCATATTGAGCACATTTGTAAAACTAAGCTCATACTGCAATGTAAAACCGATAAAATCAAAATCCGACACAGGGTCGCCGCTCTCAAGTGCATAAAGCGGAATATTATTTTTAATCATTTCTTCTTCCATATCAATCCACGGCGCAAAAACTCTTTCACACCATATATACGGAATTGAATTAAACAAACTGTATAGAATTTTCATTCCGAGATGCGACATTCCCACTTCGTAGGTATCAGGAAAGCAGAAAGCAAACCTCACATCAACATCTTTTTTATTTTTTATGACTGCGTTAAGCTCTCCGCCAACATATCTGCCCGGCTTTTGAACCTTTAGCAAAAGTTTTTCTACTTCCTTGCTGACCATTGTATTACCTCCGTCAGAAATACCTGTTATTTTTAAAAATTAATGAAAGTATAATATAACCGCATACAAACAACAGCGAAAAATTATAATCCGAATTAAAAAGTATTATAAATCCCAGCACCGCTATTGGAAATAACGCGATGAAAGTTATGATATTTACTGCCTTTTCCGCCGTATGACCTGTAAATCTGCGGCTAAGCAAAATATACAATAGCTGCCCGCCGTCAAACGACATTACAGGCAGTAAATTTAAAAGACAGAGCGACAGATTTACATAAGCAAATTTTAATAAATCTGTTCCAATACATAAGTATATCAGAAAAATAATAATAAAACAAATAAAATTAGCAAACGGCCCGAAAAAAACTATAAGAAAATTCTGTAAATCACCTCTTTGCTGTCGGATTTCGTCATTTATTGCAATTTCAAACAAAGAAATGCTTATTTTCTTCGGTTTGCTGCCGAAAATCAGCATCATTAAAAGATGCCCCGATTCGTGAATGACCACCGCAAAACTGCACATTACAAATCCGCCGAATATATCAAGTATAATACAAACGGCAATCAGGCAGAGCAATGTGTATGAAACACTGAATTTAATATTTAACAGTTCAAACTTCATCGTCTGTCGCAGTACCGAAAATTTCGGATAAATTGTAATCGTCGGGAGTATTTTCGGCTATAATTGATTTGTTAAGTTCGCCGTAATACCATTGACGGGCAGCAGTGTAAAAATCGCCGCCGACAGTTTTTATAACAAACGCAGCCAAAGCAAGCAATAAACATATTATAAGCTGCATCGTAACAAGGACTTGCGTATTGTGAGATTTTTTACGCTTTTGCGGCGGTAATTCTGTATTTTGAGGGCTTTCCTCTTCCGTTTCCGCATGCGCAGGAGTTGAATATTCGGGGCAAGAGGCACTCTGCCAACCGTCATCGTATGTAATTTCATTTGTAAAATTTTCTTCTGTCAAAACAACCACCTCAATGCAATATATGCACTGAGGTGGACAAAATTAACCTAACTTTTTAAAATCGCCTTTAACAAGATTTATAAAGAAACAAATTGCAATAGTAAGCGAGAAAATCTCGGCAATCGGGAATGCATACCAAACTGCTCCGATTCCCCAAATTCTTGAGAAAATAAACGCAATCGGTAAAATAAGCACAAGCTGACGGGCAAAAGACATAATAAGACTTCTGATTCCCTTGCCGACTGCCTGGAACAAGGTGGTAAAGATAATACCCGCTGCGGCAGGAATAAAGCAAAGACTTATAATTCGGAACGCAGGCACGCCGATCTTCATAAGTTCCTCTGTGCCGCCGAACATTGAAATAAGCTGTTCTGGGATTATCCACATTGCCAATGTGCCTAAAGTCATAATAATTACGCCAATTATAATACCACGCTTGAGTGCGGAATATACACGCTTGCGGTTTCTTGCGCCGTAGTTGTAACCGATAATCGGCATAACGCCCTGGTTAAGTCCAAAGCAAGGCATAAACACAAAGCTCTGCAATTTATAATAAACACCGAGAACCGTTACCGAAGCCTCGGAAGCGGCAAGAATACCGTTAAGTCCGACAATCATAATCGAACCTATCGACTGCATAATAATAGACGGGAAACCAACGGCATATATATTTTTTACAGTCTTCATACTGAATTTAAATTTTCTGAATGTAATTTTAATTAAATGAGATTTCAAGAAAATTATCAGAAGTGCAAAAATCATACTGCAAAACTGACCGAATACCGTTGCAACAGCTGCTCCTGTAACACCGAGTTCTGGGAACGGACCTATACCGAAAATCAAGAGCGGGTCAAAAATAATATTAATTACCGCTCCCGTGAGCTGAAACAACATTGGAAAAATCATATTGCCCGTAGCCTGCAAAGTTTTTTCGATTGTAACTTCTATAATCGTAAAGAGCGAAAAGCAGAGAACCACTGTAAGGTACTGTGTACCGTATTCTATGATATTTTCGTTGGTTGTATAAAGCATCATAAAAGGTCTTGAAATCACAATACCTAGGACAAGAAATATTGCGTAGCTGAAAAAACTTAACAGCAGACCGTGGGTTGCAACCTCGTTTGCCTCTTTAAAATTCTTTTCGCCAAGTCGTCTTGAAACAAGCGAGTTAATACCGACGCCCGTACCGACCGCTACAGCAATCAAAAGCATCTGCAACGGATAAGCAAGTGAAGTGGCATTAAGTCCTTCCTGACTGTACTGTCCGATAAAAATACTGTCAACTACATTATACATTGCCATAATTGTCATTGAAAAAATTGCAGGCAACGACATAGTAAGTATCAGTTTTGTCATGGGCATAATGCCCATTTTGTTTTCTTTTACATTTTCCATTCGTTTCTGTTTCCTTTCCTAATCTTAAATATTCATTTATTTTCACTTTTAGCGATAAAACGCTTTTTGTATATCAAAAAAATAAAAAGCATTATTAATGTGCCGAAAATCACACCCGAAAAGTCGAGCAGTACATCTGTAATCATTCCCGCTCTGCCCTCTACATTAAGTTGTATGGTTTCGTCACAGACCGCAGTCGCAAGTCCGCAAAACATTACATTTATATAGTATTTATACGGTTTCAGTTTGTCAAAAGCAAATGCGCATGACATAAGCATTGCTCCTATTGCCGTATATTCACAGAAATGAGCGGATTTTCTCACTATATGGTCAGTAAGTTCGGGAGTAAAACCTAAAAAGTCTAAAATTTTCTGCAAAAATTCAAGTACATTTCCGCTTTCTTCCGATGATATATCAGCAGGCATCGAGGAATGAATAAATGCAAATGCCACAAGGGCTATCGTTATTATAATTAAAATCGCTTTGGCTTTTTTGCCGCAACTGTATGTAGCCATTTTTAGTCACCTTGTATTATTTTACACAAATCTGCATAATATGTCAATCGACAAATAAAGGAATGGTTATATTTTAAATGTATGTTAAAATTTTGCGTAAAAGCTGTAGTTTTTTAGACAAAAAATAAATTGCAATATATATCGGTATCTGTTATACTATTTTAGTACCTTTATTTTGAAAGGAGTATTGTTTTGTTAAACTATATCTTGGTATTTTTGATTGCTATGGTTCCTCTTATTGAGCTGAGAGGTGCCGTTCCGTTCGGTGTAGGAATGCAGCTTGATTTATTCTGGGTGTATGTCCTCGCTATCTTAGGTAATATGTTGCCCGTACCTTTTATATATTTCTTTGCAAGAAAAATTCTTGTATGGGGCAGCGACAAAAAATTTATAGGTAAATTCTTTAAATTCTGCCTTGAAAAAGGCGAAAAGGGCGGTAAAAAATTGCAGGCAAAGGCTGGCAGAGGTTTGTTCTTCGCTTTACTTTTATTCGTAGGTATTCCTCTTCCCGGTACAGGCGCCTGGACAGGTACACTTGCCGCAAGTATGCTCGATATGGACTTTAAGTCAAGCGTAATTGCAGTAATGCTCGGTGTAATTCTTGCAGGTATAATTATGGGACTTGCAAGTATGGGCTTATTCGGCGGATTAAGCGCAATTTTTGCTCCAAAATAATAACCGACGGGCAGCTTTGGCTGCCCTGTTTTTTAGGATGATAACTTTGAAAAATACAAATTATGATATAATAACGGTCGGTGCGGGTGCTGCGGGACTTGCGGCGGCTATATCGGCAAAACGAAATAACAGAGATTTAAAAATAGCAATTCTTGAGGCTCAAAGCAAAGCAGGCAAAAAAATTCTTGTTACAGGCAACGGCCGCTGTAATCTGACAAATACCAATGTCAGTAAAGAATTTTATCACGGCAGTTTTGATGTTTCTAAAATCTTAAACAGATTTTCCGCAGAAAAACTTATAAATTTCTTTTCAACCTTAGGTCTTGTATGCGACACAGAAACAAACGGACTTGTTTATCCTCATTCAAGACAAGCAAGTGCCGTGCTTGATGTTTTGCTTATGGAAATTAAAAGGCTGAAAATCGAAATCATATGCGACTGCAAAGTTGAACTTATCCGTAAAAAAGGCGAATTTTTCAATATCAAAACCTCAAACGGAGAATACACAGCCAAAAAAGTAGTTATGTCATGCGGCGGAAAGGCCTTTCCTACAGCAGGCGGCACAGGACTCGGACTTGATGTTATAAAAAATCTCGGTCATAAAATCACACCGTTATTCCCTGCCCTCTGTCCTATTCAGGTCAAAAGTGATTTTATGAAAAGTCTTAAAGGAATCCGTGCTAAAGCGGAAGTTACTCTTTATGACGGCGAAAAAGCAGTAAAAAGCGAAATCGGCGAAGTGCAGTTTACGGATAATGCACTTTCGGGAATTTGTGTGTTCAATCTCACAACTCTTTTACCCAAAACCAAAAATCCGATTATTTCCGTAAATCTTACAAAAGATTATTCGTATATAGAATTATTAAATTTACTTTATGACAGAAAAAAGCTGTTTGCAAATGAACCGCTCGAAGAATTTTTCACGGGTCTTTTTCATAAAAAAATAGGAACAGCACTTCTTAAAAGCATTACAAACAAAGCATTGACAGAAAGCTGTAAAAAGTTAAGCGACAAAGAACTAAAATCACTTGCGAATTTAATTCAAAATTGGAAATTTGAATGTAAACAATGCAAAGATTTTTCAAAAGCGCAGGTAATGCTCGGCGGCGTAAACGGAAACGAAGTAAACGGCTATACATTTGAAAGCAAAGTTGTAAAAAATCTATACATCTGCGGCGAAGCACTTGATGTTTGCGGAGATTGCGGCGGATTTAACCTGCATTTTGCTTTTGCAAGCGGTATTATAACAGGAGAAAACCTATGATAAGAATAAGCAATATACATTTACCTCTTGACTACACAAGCGAAACCGTTTTAAATAAAGCGGCAAAACTTATTAATGTAGATAAAAAGTTTTTTAAAAGCTGTACGATTTTCAGACGCTCGATTGACGCAAGAAAAAAGGATAATATATTTTTTCTTGCAACCGTTGACGCAGAACTTTTTGTAAACGAAGAAAAGATATGCAAAAAATTTAAAAATGCCGAAATCGCAGAAAAATATGAATATAATGTTGAAAAATTCAGAGGTACAGTAAGTCCTGTTGTTGTGGGCGCAGGCCCTGCAGGATTATTTGCCGCACTTATACTTGCACAGAGCGGTGCAAATCCGATTTTAATCGAGCGTGGCAGAGATGTAGATACCCGAACGGAAGATGTGCATAACTTTTGGAAAAATGGTATTCTTGACACAACAAGCAATGTACAATTCGGCGAAGGCGGTGCCGGAGCTTTTTCTGACGGCAAACTTACCACAGGCACTAAAGACACCCGTCAGCGCAAGGTACTTATTGAATTTGTAAAACACGGAGCGCCTGACGAAATTCTTTACAATGCAAAGCCGCATATCGGAACGGACAAATTAAGACCGACAGTTAAAAGCATAAGAAATGAAATTATCCGCCTCGGTGGAAAAGTTATGTTTGAAACAAAACTTATCGGATTTTCAGCAAAAGACAATTCTGTTACAGGTGCGGAAATTGAGCATAACGGAACTAAACAAACCATTGATACCAATGCAATTATCCTTGCAATCGGACACAGCGCCAGAGATACTTTTGAAATGTTAAATGAAAAAGCTATTCCGATTGAGGCAAAAGCATTTTCTGTCGGTGCAAGAATTGAGCATCACAGAGAAATGATTGATAAATCACAGTACGGCAGATTTGCAGGCAACAAAGCGCTTGGCGCAGCAAGCTATAAGACAAATGTTCACCTTGAAAACGGCAGAGGCGTATATACATTTTGTATGTGCCCGGGCGGAAAAGTTGTAAATGCCTCAAGCGAAGAAAACCGACTTTGCACAAACGGAATGAGTGAATTTGCAAGAAATGAAGAAAATTCAAATGCCGCCTTACTTGTCGGGATTACACCTGCCGACTATCAATCGGAAAATCCGCTTGCAGGAATGTATTTTCAGCGTGAACTTGAGCATAAAGCATTTGTCGCCGGAGGAGAAAACTTTAATGCTCCTGTTCAGCGTGTATGCGACTTTATTGAAAATAAGGCAAGTACAAAAATCGCTGATGTAAAACCGTCTGTAGGTCCCGACTTTACACCGACCGACCTTAATAAATGTCTGCCTGACTTTATAACAAACTCAATGCGACAGGCAATAGTGCAAATGGATAAAAAATTACACGGTTTTTCATACGGTGACGCTGTGCTGACAGGTGTTGAAACCCGCAGTTCATCGCCAATCAGAATTATGAGAAACAACAATTTACAAAGTGTTTCGGTAGCAGGACTTTATCCGTGCGGAGAGGGCGCAGGCTACGCAGGCGGAATTATATCTGCCGCAGTCGACGGAATTAAATGTGCGGAGAAGATTATAGAAAATTCCATATCGGAATAAAAGCAAAATTACATCAAGCAAAAAGTGCAGTTCATACGAGCTGCACTTCTTTTGTTTATAAGGTATATGAATATTTAATTTTGAGCTGCAATATACATCTGAAGCTCAGTTACATCTAATACTGTAAGCTTACCGTCACCGTTGAGATCGAGCGCCTCAAGTACCGCCTTGTCGCTTTCATCTATTATAGGCGTACCGTCATCATTTTTAGAACCCGCAATATGGAACTGCATAGATGTAACATCGGAAACATTTACAACCCCGTCACCATTTGCATCACCCTTGAGTACTTTTTTGCCATCAATAGCCACAAATTTCAGCTTGTTGCTATCGGTGTAAGAGTTTACATAACTCTGTGCATACGAACCTTCGTAGCCATAAATTGTAATGTCTGAGTTAAGGAGGAAGAATAATCTATCGCCAATTGAGGTTACGCTCTTAGGAATAGTTACACTTTTAAGATTGTAGCACTCTGTAAAGGCATACTCTTCAATAGTTGAAACACCGTCCGGAATTACTACGCTTTCAAGGCTTGTGCAACCCCAAAAAGCACAACCCTTAATGTATGTAAGGGTTTTTGGAAGAGTGATGCTTTTCAAATTTGTTTTATTATAAAACGCACCACGAGCAAGCATAGTTACGGTTTTGCCGTCAATCTGTTCCGGAATAACTACATCGGTATCACTGCCAAGGTATTCCCAAAAAATAATTGACTTGCCATCAATGTTCTCATAGCGGTAGTCGCCGCTTGTTACAACATAATTCGTAGCATCTCTGCTCTGCGAAACCTTTGGTACATTTACTTCGACTGCGTTTGCAGTGAAAGGTATTGCAGAAAATGCGGAAGCAAGCATTGCGGTAACAATTATAGCTGTAATAGCTTTTTTAAATTTTTTCATTTTATAACCCCTAACTAATATATTTATATTTCTATGTTATCACTGCAAAAATGCTTTGTCAATAAAATGAATAAATTTTAACACTGATTTTCACATATTATAAAAAGTAATCACAGCAATTTTTATATAAAAGCGAGAACATTTGTCAAAATATTGATTTTGTCGTTTTACAAGCATATAATTAATTAGGATTTTAATTATTAGAATTTTAACTATAGAGGTGTAGTATGAAAGAATCAATACATTATCTGCTAATGGCAGATCATTTTTTAGTTCAAAAGGCACTGCTTGCAAGTATAAAGGATTCGGGTCTTACTCCGGGACAGCCAAAAATACTCGACTATCTGCAAAATCATAACGGCTGCGTGCAAAAAGACATTGCTAAAGGCTGCCATATTGAGCCGGCATCAATTACAGTTATTCTCAAAGGAATGGAAACTAAAGGCTATATTGAAAGAAAAATGCTCAACGGTGACCGCCGCTCCCTGTATGTATTCCTGACTGACAAAGGCAAAGAATACATTGATTATCTAAACAGAAAATTTAAAAAAATTGAAAATGCAGCTCTTAAAAATTTTAATGAAGATGAAAAGCAAAAATTTAACGATTTATTAATGCGTGTCTATGAAAATATGCTTGAATATGATAAGGAGGAAAAACAACAATGAATTTAAAAAATATGAAAATCAGACTACCGATGTACCTTGTAGGTTTATTTATAATGACAATAGGTATAGCAATTTCCGTTAAATCGAACCTCGGTGTATCGCCTGTAAGTTCTATCCCCTACACTATGACCTGTATATGGGGAATTGAAATGGGAAAGGCTACCATACTTTTTCATATTGTATTGGTATTAATACAATTAATTATTCTCAGAAAGAATTTTAAACTGATCAGCTTATTACAGATTCCCGTAGGCGTTGTTTTCGGTTATTTCACAACATTCTGTAATTATCTTGTAAGCTTCTTCCCCACTCCCGACAATATCGTAATAAGAATTATTATGGTACTCATCAGTGCCGCAATTGTTGCTATCGGTATTTTCCTTTACTTGCCTACCGATGTTATCCCGCTTGCGGGCGAAGGCGTTATGAGTGCGGTTTCGCAAGTAACTAAGATTGAATTTTCAAAGGTAAAAATGGCATTTGACATAACAATGGTTATTATATCAGGTGTATCTTGCCTTATTTTTATCCACAATCTCGGCAGTGTGGGAATCGGCACAGTAATTGCCGCTTTTCTTGTAGGATTTATTCTCGGTATAATAAATAAAGTGTTCGGAAAATACAGAGATAAACTCTTAGGCAAAACCAAAATTGCAGATGATACCGCTGAAACAGATGACAAACCTACTTATGTAATCTCCATTTCAAGAGAATACGGCAGCGGAGGCAGAGCAATAGGAAAAATTCTTGCCGAAAAACTCGGATACAAATATTATGACACCGAACTTATAAAACTTGTAATGCAGGAAAGCGGATATTCACCTGAATACATAGAACACAACGAGCAAACTCTTGACAAATCAGCGCTTAACGACTTTTTTGAATGGTACCAGCAAAACAACGGTGATACTGTTCCTAATATCAACAGCTTGTTCAAAAAAGAAGAATCGGTTATTAAGCACCTTGCCAAAACCGAAAACTGTGTAATTGTCGGCAGACTTGCAAACTATATTTTAAGAAACAAAAAACATATTTACAATGTATTTATAACCGCAGATGAAGAAAGTGAAATTGAAAAAGTAAAAGAAAGAGATCACCTTTCACATGAAAATGCCGCCAAGCAAGTAAGAAAAGTAAACCGAGAACGCTCTGCGCACTGCAAATACTTTACGAATACAGATTGGGGCAATGCAAAAAATTACAATCTGACTATAAAATCAAATGACTTCGGTTATGAAAAAACAGCGGATTTAATCGAAATACTTTTCAAACAAAAATTTTCGTTATGATTCTTTAGGTCGATTTTCAGATTAGAAAATTATTAATACAAACTTCAAATCAAAACATAATTCACCTTAACTTTAATGAAACAAGCTAAAAGACAGACAGTAAAAACTGCCTGCCTTTTTCTTTGTCAGCCGTTACAGCCACACTCAAAATTACATTTTTCTCTTTCTTCAGGTCTTGCATTCGGCGGGAAGAATGATTCATTAGGGAAATCTACCCTGCTGAATACTTCGCACGGGTCGTCACTTTCAGGCTTACATTCCTTGCGAGGAATACAAAAATCATATGACGGAATCATAATCTGTACATTTCTCTCAAGCTGTGTAATTGTAAAAATACCGATAGTGGCACTTACGCTTGCATCTCCGGTCACAGCAAAATCGTCACCAAAGTATGTTATTACACATTCAGGTATAGGAGCACAAGGAAGCTGCGGAACACTTCCTTTTATAAGTCGTGCCGAAAGAGCCATAGGTTCGGAAATTTGTACTGTTGCATTTGGTAAAAACTCCGTGCAACCGCATGATGTAACAGGTTGAGAGCAAACTATACAACTGTCGCTCGAAAAACTCTTTGAATTTGATTCACTGCCGTAAAGAACCGACCTTTTACCGTAAATTGCAAGTCCGTTTACCCGTGACGGAATTGTTGAACCGCAGGTATATGCCTCAAGAGAAATATCAAAATAGAATGTAACATCAACCGCATAACAGCCACGATGAAAAGCGATTGATTCAACGCTTACATCGGCGGTTATAACGCTTGCCTTGCAGATTTTTACAGATGATGCGTTATTGATAACAGTTTGACTGCAAGGTGTAAAATAAACCGCAAGATTGCTAAGGCAATCCTTTGAGCCGCAGCTGTCATAAATACGGCTTGCGTTTATGCAGACAGCGTCTGTGCATTTGTTTTCGGTAAGCGGTTCGTTGCCCGACTGCCGTGGTACTGTGCCGTATGATACATCTGGCATAAAAATTAACCCCCATAAAATGTATTAACAGGCTTACGCTCTGTAACAATACATTTTATGAAGGTTATACTTAATTGTGAATATTGAGTTGATTTATTTTAAATAAGGCTTTAAAATTTCATCAAGGTTTTTGTTTACAGCTTTCGGATTTGACTGCGTATAATTTGAAAAAGCGATGAATACTTTGCTCTGGTCCTGCGCAAATACAATTCTTGCATTAAATCTGTAGAATGCTGCGTTACAATAATAATTACCGCAATCGTCAACATACAAACCGTACGCAAAACTTGATTTATAAGGAGTGAACATTTCTTCTTTGGATTTTGCAGACAACAATTCACTTCCCGTAATAGCATCTGTCCATTTAAGCAGATCACTCAAATTGGAAATAAGACCCGTAGAAGAATACGCAACACCCGGATAAATATTCCACTCATCGTCAAAAATATCCTGATAACCTGTAGCGAGTTGGTCTGTGCTCTCAAAGGTTGTCGAAGTCATTTCGAGCGGCTCAAAAATATTTTCTTTCAAAAATTCCTCATAGCTTTTTCCGCTTACCTTTTCGATTATGTCACCGAGAATAAAATAATCGGAATTTGAATAGCTGTAATTTTCTTCATCATTATCAATTTCTTGTGACAATATCCATTTTAAAATAACAGAATGATTATCTTTAGCGGAATTTTTCTCTGAAATATCGTACTGCGGAGCATTTGCACGCACGCTTTCGTCAGATTTGCCGAGATAATCCGGCAAGCCTGTTGTCATTGTAAGCAAATTACGGATAGTTATATCCGAACCGTACTTATAATCGGGATAATACTTGTCAAGCGTATCATCTGTGCTCAGCTTATCCTGCTCCTGTAAAATCATAACAGCCGCAGCGGTAAACTGCTTTGTAAGCGAACCTATGTAGTAATTTGTATTGAGTGAATTATCTGTATGCGAACCCTTGTCGGCATAGCCGTTATTGCCTATATATTCAAAATCATTTCCGAGTTTATAATATACAGTTCCTCTGAATTTACTTGCATCAAGTGTATTATCAAACTTAGCTGTTATGCTGTCGGTATCTTGTTTTAATTTTGTAAAATTATATGCAGGATTAGTAGGTACTTCATCAGCAGTTGCAGGCGCAGCGGTAAGTCCCTGCGTCGAAGCACCTGTAGAATTTGTAGTCTGCGGTGCTGTTGTAGCCGAAGATTCCGAATCATTGTCACAGCCTGTAAATGCAACTGCGGAACACGCCGCCATAGCTACGCACATTAATGATTTTGCTAAAGCCTTCAAAAAATCACCTCATCAGATTTTTTCCATTTTACTGAAATTAGCCATAAGAGTTTTTGTGCCTGCCTTATCAAAAGCAACTTCAAGCATTGTGTCGTTGCCCATTTTTTCGGTTTTCATAATCATACCTTTGCCAAATACCTTATGGAATACGCAATCTCCTTTTTTGTAAACTGTACCCGATTTAACGGCAGGTTTAGTAAATGTATTAAAACTTTTGTTAGGTGTGAATTTTGAACCGGCACCGATACTGATATGACTTGAGGATGCGGAAAAACCGTTTGTTGACGCAAAAGTCTTTTTCTCGCCTGTATAATTAAGTAATTCGGGCGGGATTTCATTTACAAAGCGTGATACTTTGTTATAGCTTGTATGACCCATCAACATTCTTGACTTTGCCTTGGTAATGTAGAGCTTTTCTTTTGCTCTTGTAATACCTACATAAGCAAGCCTGCGTTCCTCGTTAAGTTCATCGGGATTCATCATTGTGGCAATTGACGGGAACACACCTTCTTCAAGACCTGCAATGAAAACTACGGGAAATTCAAGTCCTTTTGCGCTGTGCAATGTCATCATTACCGATGAATCCGCTTCTGCATCATAGTTATCAATATCTGTCTGCAATGAAATTTCCTCAAGGAAGTTTGAAAGTGACGCTTCTTCTGCGTAATCCTCTTCAAATTTGATAATATTTGAAGAAAGCTCTTCGATGTTCTCAATTCTTACATCGGGGTTGTCTTTCTCTGTTTTTAAATATTTTTCGTAATCTGTATGTTCGAGAATAAGATTGTATAATTCCGCAAGAGAATAATCTCCGCTTTGTTCAGCCTCCATAAGACCGTCAATCAGCGCAACAAAACTCTTTAACTTTGTTGCGGCTCTTGAAAGCTGTGGATATACATCTGCATCTTTAATTACGGAATATATGCTTTCGCCGAGTCCCGCGGCAATTTCAGAGGCTTTTTCAAGTGTAGTTGCGCCAATACCACGCTTTGGCACATTAATAATTCTGCCCAGTCTGACATCGTCGTGCGGATTATTAATAACCTGAAGATATGCAACCATATCTCTGATTTCTTCTCTGTCATAGAATCGTCTGCCGCCGATTACACGGTGCGGAATACCGCTTCTTGACAAAGCCTGCTCAATTGAGTTTGACTGTGCATTCATTCTGTAAAGAATTGCAAAATCAGAGAATTTTCTGCCGTCTGCTACACCGTCAAGTATAGTTTTTGCAATAAATTGAGCTTCGTCACGCTCGGAATCGGAAGTATGCACCTCAATTTTATCGCCAACGGCATTTTCAGTCCACAACGTTTTGCCCTTACGCATTGTGTTGTTAGAAATAACACCGTTTGCCGCATTAAGAATATTCTGTGTACTGCGGTAATTCTGCTCAAGTCTTATCATCTTAGCGCCTTTAAAGGTGTTTTCAAAAGAAAGGATATTTTCAATTGTAGCACCTCTGAATTTGTAAATACTCTGGTCGTCATCACCTACAACGCAGATGTTGCCGTATTTTGCGGCGAGCATACTTACAAATTTATACTGCACCTTGTTTGTATCCTGATACTCATCAACCATTATGTATTTAAACTGATTTTGATAGAATTCGAGTATATCGGGACATTTTTGAAAAAGCTCAACAGTCTTGCAGAGCATATCGTCAAAGTCCATTGCATCTGCGGTTTTTAGTCTTGACTGGTAAATTTCATATACTTTTGCCACGGACTGCTTGAGGTTATCGTAACCTGCTCTTTTGAGCATTTCCTGTGGAGTAAGCATTTCGTCCTTGGCTTTTGAAATTTCGTTGAGCACTCTTTTTACCGGCAACATTTTTTCGTCATAATTAAGCTGTTTTAAAATATCTTTTACAAGTTTTTTCTGATCGTCAGTACCGTAAACGGTAAAATGACTTGTAAAACCGATTCTGTCGCCGTATCTTCTTAAAATTCTTGCACAGGTAGAGTGAAATGTAGCCGCCCAAATATCCGAACCGCCTTCCGGAACAGCGTTGCAGATTCTTTCTTTAAGCTCCCCTGCTGCCTTATTTGTAAAGGTAATTGCAAGTATCTGCCACGGTTTGCAAAGTTCAGACTGCAAAATATACGCAATTCTGTTTACAAGAACGGTTGTTTTGCCCGAGCCTGCACCCGCAAGTATAAGCAAAGGGCCTTCTGTGCAAAATACAGCCTGCTGCTGCATATTATTCATATGTGAAAACTGTTTTTTTAATTCTGATTGTACCATAGCAATATTCCCGTTAAAAGTTTAATAACACAGAAAACGGGCGAACTGCGTCCGCCCGTATAATCTGACGATTTTATTTTATGTAGCCGTAGAATGTTTCAAGAATTTCAGGACCCTGGTCAGCAACAATCATAGTAACATAGTTGCCGTCCTGTGTAACCTTGCAAGCCTCAACCATAGGAAGTTTTTTGGCATTGTAGCCTGAATACTGTGTAACAATTGAAGTGTATGTCTTAGAAAGCGCATCGTTTACTCTTGATGCAGCGTCAGCATCAACAGCCTCAACAAGTACGATTTCAACTCTTGAATTGCTGTCTGAATTGATTTCTGCCGCAAACTGCTTAACATCTTCTGTGTCTATGCTGTAATATTTTTTAAGATCATTAGAATCTGTAAGCTCTTTTAAGTCCAATGAATACTTAGAGTTGATGTCAGAAAGAACTGTTTTTAAATCAACCTCTTTGCTGCCTGAACAACCTGCAAGCGCAGTAAGACAAAGTACAAATATTGTTACCAAAGAAACTACCTTTTTCATAATTAACCTCCAAAAATGTCTTATAAAAAAATTACGCCGAATCAGTGTGACCCGGCGTATTCAGATGGTCGAGGTGACAAGATTCGAACTTGCGACCCCATCGTCCCGAACGATGTGCGCTACCAAACTGCGCTACACCTCGATAAAAACAGCCCCGATTACTCGGGGCTTTTAATGGCTGAGGAATAGGGATTCGAACCCCAACAAACAGAGTCAGAGTCTGTCGTGCTACCGTTACACCATTCCTCAATGTTTATTGCTCATTGCTGCAAGCCGTGCAATCAACGATATATATTATATATTATGAAGTGCGTTTTGTCAACACTTTTTTGAAATTTTTTAAAACTTTTTAGAAGTTTTAAACTTTCGTTCAGCATTGATATGTTGCTTACTGTCACGCAATCAACAATAGCTATTATATAGCGGAAAGTGTGTTTTGTCAACATCTTTTTTTCAATTTTTTCTAAAATTTGAAAAATACAAAAAATACGGAATTTTAGCTAAAACTTTTTTTGAGCCTTATATCATCACCGACAAAATTAAGCCTTACACCCTCTCCGTATATTCTTGAAATAAATCTTGAAGTATAAGTTTTTTCAAGTTCTGTTATTGAAAGGTTTGTGTTTATTATCAAAGGCTTTCTCAAAAGCATTCTTGAATTACACAAATTATAAAACTGTGTATTTGAAAAAGTATTTGAAAACTCTGTGCCTAAATCATCAATAATTAGTAAATCGCACTTTGTGAGCATTTCAAAATATTCGGAATCGTTGGACTCTTTGGAAAAATGCATATTGCTAAGCGTTGACATAAGCATAGGTGCAGACACATAGATTACACCGAAACCACGCCTTGTAACCTCATTGGCAATAGCGAGCGAAAGGTGGGTTTTGCCAAGACCTGTGCCGCCTCTCATAAGTATAGTCTTTGACTCGGGCGTAAAAGTTCTTGCGTACTGCACGCAATAATTATAAATTTTTTGCATCTTATCAAAAGGTGATACTCCGCTCTCCTTATCAACCTCATGACTGTACATATTAAGGTCAAAACTCTCAAAAGTGGAAAGTCTTAAAGGCGCAGTACGGTTAAGCTCCTCGCACGCAGTGGCTACAAGCAGTCTTTTAAAACAAGGGCAATACACTGTTCTTCCGTCTTTTTCTATATATCCCGTATCTTTGCAGTATTTACAGTTGTAATGCGGTTCAAAGCAATTTTCTTCATAGCCGTTTTCTTTAAGCAGCTTTTTGACTTCATTTTGCATAGAAAGACTTTTGGCACGCAAATCCTGCGTGGCAGACTTTACATCTCCGCCGTTTAAAACCGCACGAACCGCAAGTATTCCGCATGAAGATATTTCTTTTTCAAGCTCCTCTATTCTCGGAACTCTTCTGTAAACCTCTTCACGAACCTGCTCCGCTCTTCTCTCGGCTTTGGTGCGCCTTTCTTCCATTTTTGCTTTTGTCGCTCTGTAAATTTCTTTACTGTATCCCATTTATATCACCACACTAAATACTGTCGATTGTATCTAATCTCTGCAAATCATTTATATTATATGATGTGTTGGCGTCATTCCTGTTTCCGCCTTTATTCTTATACTTATCGGGTCTGCTGTCAAATTTGTTTAAATCGTCAACGTTGTAAATTCCGCTTGAATTCCAGCGCTTTAAAATTCCGTTTATGTATCTGAAATCGCAACTGCCCTTACTGTCAACACATCTTTCGTAAGCCTCTCTTAGCATTTCGGGAGAAAATTTCCACTCGTTTACCCATAAATCGGCGTATTCAACCTGCTTTTTAGTAGGAGAACCCGTATTTTTTAAACCGAACGCAGATGCTACAACCGTAAAACTCTGGCTTGCACGATGTGCTTGTTTTATTTTATTTTCGGCTTCCTCGATCGAGAAAACTCCCGCATCCGACCATCTCAAACCTATTGTTTCAATGGCTCTTATGTTAGATTTTCCGATGCTTATACAATACTGAATAAGCATTATAATTACCTCTACAGGCAAACCGCAGGTATTTTTAAGTAACAGTAACGAAGATGCATCGGAGTTTGATAAAGGCTTGCCGAGGGCTGTCTGTGCCTCGTTTACAAGCATTTTAAATTCTTCGTCAACCGCAAGCTGTTGTGCCACATAAACATAATCGGGGCGCTGCGGTCTTACAAACATATGCGGAACTGTAGGCTCTTCCTTTTCAATCGGAGCGGCATTATTATTGCTTTCGACTTGTTTTACCGCAGGCTGTTCAGTCGTTTGCTGTTCTGCCTGTGCAGGCTCAAAAGCACCGTTATTTTGGCAAAAGATACCTTTCATAACCCAGTATTCAACTGCCTCCGGAATATCGGTTTCATTTACACCTGTCGCCTTACTGATGTCGTTTTCGTTAACATCTTCCCCACTGTGTCGCAAAAGATATAACAATACCTTAAGTTTAACGCCGTCCGAAAACTTAAGTCCCTCGTCTACAACAGACGAAGGCACGGCAAATATTGAATTCCAAGCACCAAGATTAATTTTCATAGACATTTCATATACCTCTGACCCAAAATAAATATTATAATCAAACTTTATCGTACACATTATTATATCACACTAAATTTAAAAATCGACACATATTTTTAAATTTTATAGATTTTTTTAAAGAAATATGTTAAAATACAGTTGAAATGTTTTAAGGAGGTAATATTATGAAATATACATACATTCCAAAAGGTGTTTGTTCAAGACAGATTAACCTTGAGATAAATGACGGAATTATAGAATCCTGCGAATTTATCGGCGGTTGCGCAGGCAACACTCAAGGCATTTGCGCTCTTGTAAAAGGTATGGACGCAGAAGAAGCTGTAAAGAGATTAAAAGGCATTGACTGCCGTGGCAGAGGTACATCTTGCCCCGATCAGCTTTCTTACGCTATTGAAGAGGCTCTTGAACTTGAATAAGCTCTGCGGCTAAAACTTTATATTTATCATAACATTAAAGCTCTCTTTATTTGCGTAAAGAGAGCTTTTTACTTTGGTTTTAAGATTTAGACGGTTTAATGCATTGCTTTGTCTGGAAATTCCGGTGTATCACAAAAATTATAAAAGTTTGGTCAACCTTTTCAAAGGTTGCGGGTGTGGGCAAAGCCCACAAATACTTTCCGTTTATGTAATCTGACGATAACCAAACAGCCTGCTGTTTGGCGACTTAAACAAAAGAGTTTTCAAAACCATAACCCTTTAGTTCGTTTTACAGCATATTGGTTTCATCAATTTTTGCGTTCACATCATCAAGTTTATTTTCAAGCATAACAGACATAAAAAATATATTTGATGTCGTTCAACACCTTTAATTCTTCGTCGGGCATAAAAATCTCCCGAAATCAGTCAACCTTGAAAGTACCTGCCTCAATCTCATCAATCATAGCAAGACGCTTTAAGTGTCTGTCGCCCTCTTCGGGAGTATTGAGGAAAATTTCTGTAAACTTAACAGCATCTTCTTCGCTTGTAACTCTGCCGCCCATACAAAGAATATTTGCGTGGTTGTGTCTGCGTGTCATTTCAGCGCAAAATTCATTGCTTACAACTGCCGCACGAATACCCTTAACTTTGTTTGCTGCCATTGAAATACCGATACCTGTACCGCAACAAAGAATACCAAGCTCACATTCGCCGCTTGCTACTGCTTTTGCAACTTTATAGCCGTAAACAGGATAATCAACGCTGTCTGTGCTGTAAGTACCAAAATCTTTATATTCAATACCCTTTTCGTCAAGATATTTTTTAATTGCGCAGATAAGGTTATATCCGCCGTGGTCACATCCAAGTGCTAACATTTCTTTTCCTCCATTTTCTTTTTAAGTTCTCTTTCAGCCTGCGGCAGTCTTAAATACATCGGCATAAGTTCCGCAGCCGAAAGCACTTCTCCGTCATTAAATTTTTGTACAGCAATTTCTGCTGTTGATGACGCTCTTTGAAATCTTATACTGATTGGTGCGAGTTCAACATTTGGTAATAATTCTTTCATAGCATTATAGCAAAGCTCCGCACCGTCACCAACAAGTATAATTCTTTCGTCATAACTCTTAAGTTCTTCTGAAAGCTCGGCAACAGACAAAGCTCTGTCTTTGCAAAGTCTTTCAGGCTTTATGCCGTCACATTTGAAAAGCGCATTATAAACCTGCGAACAGCGAGCGTCCATAACAGAACAGATTATCCCATTTGCAGATTGCAAATTATACGCAAGGCTTTCAAGCGTCGATACCTCTATGCAAGGCAAATCATCGGCAAAAGCAAGTCCTTTAGCCGCTGCAACACCGATTCTTACACCCGTAAACGAACCCGGACCGCAGTTTACCGCAACGGCGGTAATATCTGTTGTCGTTAGGTTTGTGTTTGCAAGCAGACTTTCAACCATAGGCATAAGTGTTCTGCTGTGAGTAAGTTTTGTGTTTATAAAGAACTCACCTATTATTTTGTTTTCGTCACAAATTGCGGTTGACGCAGCTGTGGCGCTTGTATCTATCGCAAGAATTTTCATTGCGGATCAACACCTTCAATTTCAAAAATTCTGTCATCATCATTTTCGCCCTTACTGATTCTGATTTTAATACAATCGGCAGGCAAAGCCTCTTCAATATTCTCACTCCACTCAATAATGATTATACCGTTATCAATATAATCAAAAAATCCTGTGGAATACAAATCATCCCATGTATTTACACGGTACATATCAAAATGAAAAATATTATACTTACCCGAATATTCATTGACAAGAGCGAATGTAGGGCTTGAAACATTTTCTCCTGCACCGAGCGCACCGGCAAGTCCTCTTGTAAAGGCAGTCTTGCCCATACCAAGACCGCCAAAAAGAGCGATTACTTCCGTGCCGCACAACTTTTCGGCAATTTTTGCGCCGAGTGCCTCTGTTTCACGGGCATTATGAGTATTTACAGTAATCATCAGAATAAACCGTTAATTTTTCCTTCCTCGGTAACATCAATTTTCTCTGCCGACGGAACTTTCGGAAGACCCGGCATTGTCATAATATCACCTGTATATACAACTACAAATCCTGCACCGTTTGAAAGTGTAAGATTCTTTACTGTGATTTCAAAATCCTTTGGAGCACCAAGAAGTGTTGGGTCATCAGAAAGCGAATATTGTGTTTTAGCAATACAAACAGGAAGTTTTTCACCGCCGAGAGCCTGAATCTGCTTCAATGCCTTTTCGGCAGCCTTTGTATAGTTTACTCTTGAAGCGCCGTAAATTGTTTTTGCAATTTTGTCAACCTTTTCTTTGATTGTAAGGTCATCTGAATAAATAGGAGCAAAATCAGACGGCTTTTCGCAAGCCTCTACTACCTTTTTGGCAAGTTCTGTACCGCCTTCGCCGCCCTTAGAGAATACATTTGAAAGGGCAAAGTCTGCGCCCTTAGACTTGCAGTAGCTCTCAATAAATTCAAGCTCCTCTGCTGTATCTGTACCAAACTGGTTGATAGCAACTACAACGGGAACATTGTACTTTCTCATGTTATCGATGTGAACGCCAAGGTTTTCAATACCATTTTTAAGAGCCTCAAGATTCTCTGCAGAAACCTCTGTCTTAGGCACACCGCCGTTGTACTTTAACGCACGGCAAGTAGCAACAATAACTACGGCAGACGGCTTAAAGCCTGCATATCTGCACTTGATGTCAAAGAATTTCTCTGCACCGAGATCTGAACCGAAGCCTGCCTCTGTAATACAGTAATCGGCAAGTTTTAACGCAAGCTTTGTAGCACGAATGCTGTTACAGCCGTGAGCAATATTGGCAAAAGGACCGCCGTGCATAATAGCAGGGGTACCCTCGAGTGTCTGAACAAGGTTAGGTTTGATAGCGTCTTTAAGAAGAGCTGTCATAGCACCGTCAGCCTTGATGTCCTTTGCAAAAACAGGCTCGCCTGCATATGTATAAGCAATAAGAATATCACCAAGTCTTTTCTTTAAATCAGAAATATCGTCAGCAAGGCAAAGGATAGCCATAACTTCAGATGCAACAGTAATTATAAAGTGGTCCTCACGAGGAATACCGTTCACTCTGCCGCCAAGACCGACAACAATATTTCTCAAAGCTCTGTCGTTCATATCAAGACATCTCTTAATAAGAATCTGGCGAGGATCAATCCCGAGAACATTACCCTGCTGAATATGATTGTCAAGCATTGCACAGCAAAGATTGTTTGCAGAAGTAATAGCGTGCATATCGCCTGTAAAGTGAAGATTAATATCTTCCATAGGAAGTACCTGAGAATAGCCGCCGCCTGCAGCGCCGCCCTTAATACCAAATACAGGGCCGAGTGAAGGCTCTCTTAGAGCGATTACAGCCTTTTTACCAATCTTAGCCATAGCCTGACCAAGACCAGCAGAAGTAGTTGTTTTACCCTCACCTGCGGGAGTTGGATTGATAGCTGTAACAAGAACAAGTTTTCCGTCCGGCTCATTTTCCAAACGATTGGCAAGTTCGTCTGAAAGTTTAGCCTTATACTTGCCGTAAAACTCCAGCTCATCCTCTTTAATTCCGATCTGTGCGGCAACCTCTTTAATCGGGAGTAAGGTCGCAGCCTGAGCGATTTCAATATCACTTAACATATTGAAAATACCTCCGTTCAAATATATTTCTTTAATTATAACAAAACTTTCCCCCTCTATTATTCCAATAAGAAAATATATTTTACAATAGAATATAAAATACTCGGGTTTAATTGCTGCAGATTAGGTAATGTTACTTTGATGAATTCAGTTACAACGGATACTGTTGCGTTTAAAATCCAGCTTGGATAGATTTATAGCGATTCAGAAGATGTTAAACCGCCGTTCGTAATTGTTTAAAATCCAATATGGATAGATTTATTGATCTCTCCCCTGTTGTACCTGAAAACACTTTGATGTATTTAAAATCCAATATGGATAGATTTATAGTGCAGGAATGTCTGATGTGGGACTTGTGGGTTATCGATTTAAAATCCAATATGGATAGATTTATAGGTTTAAAATTGAAACAGGATTTCCGAGCATATAAATATTTAAAATCCAATATGGATAGATTTATAGGACAGAGAAGAAAAGCAAGGGTGTTGCTTCAACTCTATTTAAAATCCAATATGGATAGATTTATAGATTTGAGTACAACAACGAAGAATTCTGTTATCTTGAATTTAAAATCCAATATGGATAGATTTATAGCGAACTTCCCATCGCTATCTGCTACTACTGCCTTATATTTAAAATCCAATATGGATAGATTTATAGAAAGCGAGCAATAAAACACTTGCTCCTGCGGAGTTGTATTTAAAATCCAATATGGATAGATTTATAGCTGTTCATAATACACTTGTCCTTCAATTTCATTAAGATTTAAAATCCAATATGGATAGATTTATAGATGTTATGCAAGATTTTGCAGACATATACGGCGAAATTTAAAATCCAATATGGATAGATTTATAGGTTAAAAGATACAAGTACAAAAGACTTAATGTCGCATTTAAAATCCAATATGGATAGATTTATAGATCATTATAAACATTCATAAGCGTTGTGCCGATATTAATTTAAAATCCAATATGGATAGATTTATAGGCAAGACGAAAAGATTAAAGATGCTCAGAAAACAATTTTAAAATCCAATATGGATAGATTTATAGATTACAGCTTATTGTATTAGCTCCGGGATAAAGCAAATTTAAAATCCAATATGGATAGATTTATAGTCTATTGCTGTTTTAATTGCGTTGCGTGTTATTAGTATTTAAAATCCAATATGGATAGATTTATAGAAAATAAAGAAAAGCGCCCGAATCTGCATTGCAGAGATTTAAAATCCAATATGGATAGATTTATAGTACGAAATTAATTATATACCAAATATACCCAAATATAATTTAAAATCCAATATGGATAGATTTATAGTAATAAAATAGTTCAATATGAACTATCGGATTTAAAATTTAAAATCCAATATGGATAGATTTATAGTCATAAAAATGGCTTAATACATAAAATCTATGGAATTTAAAATCCAATATGGATAGATTTATAGTACAAAAGTTACCACGCAACCGCAGATATAATAAGTATTTAAAATCCAATATGGATAGATTTATAGACTTCGCTTATTTTGAATTTCCACAGCCTGCCGAATTTAAAATCCAATATAGATAGATTTATAGAGCCGATTATAATGTCATAATCGGTAAGCGAAGTAAATTTAAAATCCAATATGGATAGATTTATAGTTACACCCGTGTAGTGGTTTCCGTCCTGTCCTATATTTAAAATCCAATATGGATAGATTTATAGCTTAATGCTCTTATGCAACTACCTGATTAAAAAACAATTTAAAATCCAATATGGATAGATTTATAGCTCGCAATTTTCGGTGTAGTTGTTGCTGTTACTAAAATTTAAAATCCAATATGGATAGATTTATAGGTTATCGGAATATCGTTAGGAAGAGCGTTTAGCTTTATTTAAAATCCAATATGGATAGATTTATAGAAACAGAAGAATTTATTTTACTTAATAAAATTTTTCATTTAAAATCCAATATGGATAGATTTATAGCAATAAGTGTAATATACACGCTAATCTCAATTGTAAATTTAAAATCCAATATGGATAGATTTATAGGGCATTTCACAGCATTAATTATCAGAAGTTTTACAATTTAAAATCCAATATGGATAGATTTATAGAAATCGAAAAGGCAAAATCATTATTGAGAAGTGTATATTTAAAATCCAATATGGATAGATTTATAGACTTGCCTATCCTTGTATACCTTATAAGGGCGTTTAAATTTAAAATCCAATATGGATAGATTTATAGTTCAATAGCACATTTATTTATTACTATTTTTCTTTAATTTAAAATCCAATATGGATAGATTTATAGCTTGTACGGTTTTTAGATACTCAAGCACTGTTCTTATATTTAAAATCCAATATGGATAGATTTATAGCAGAGCTCATCAGAGCTCAAGAGCTCATCAGGAGCAATTTAAAATCCAATATGGATAGATTTATAGTGTTGAAGAAATTATTATGTTTGTTATAGGTATAAATTTAAAATCCAATATGGATAGATTTATAGGTACACCTATTCAACCTTATTTAAAATATATCAACTATTTAAAATCCAATATGGATAGATTTATAGAAATTTAGTTTTTGATTATTAACATTTTTAGTTTTATTTAAAATCCAATATGGATAGATTTATAGCCTGTTTCAATTTTAAATCCATATTATGTACAATTATTTAAAATCCAATATGGATAGATTTATAGATATTTCCTTAACTGGTGTACCACCATTATATCACATTTAAAATCCAATATGGATAGATTTATAGTAATGACAATCTTATTAATTGTGATGATTTAACTATATTTAAAATCCAATATGGATAGATTTATAGTGTTCCTCCCGAAATTCATTCAAAAGTCTATCCTGAATTTAAAATCCAATATGGATAGATTTATAGCGTCGACTTTCAATTTATAGTTGATACTCTTACGCTCATTTAAAATCCAATATGGATAGATTTATAGGTTTGAACCGCCGGGGCCCTGCAGTCAAAAAAATTCATTTAAAATCCAATATGGATAGATTTATAGTTGCAATTTTCTTGATTATGTCATATGAACCAGTTTCATTTAAAATCCAATATGGATAGATTTATAGCGTTTAATTTAAGTGGATTTCCTTGAACACTACCAATTTAAAATCCAATATGGATAGATTTATAGCATCACCCACTCCGAATTGCCAAATATACATCACTGATTTAAAATCCAATATGGATAGATTTATAGGCTTTGAATGGGTGTATTTTCTACATTAGAAACATTATTTAAAATCCAATATGGATAGATTTATAGTAACATCTGTTAAAAACTCCTAAAGTCGATAACGTATTTAAAATCCAATATGGATAGATTTATAGCATTTTTTAATGGAAGTAAATCGTCACGCACAAAATTATTTAAAATCCAATATGGATAGATTTATAGAAAAAGAATTTTGCAGAACGGATTTTATATTTAAAGATTTAAAATCCAATATGGATAGATTTATAGCTATAATGTACTGCGTTGGCATATAGTACTCGTTATTTAAAATCCAATATGGATAGATTTATAGATTTTGATTATATTCTGTTTGACGAATTTATCACAAGTATTTAAAATCCAATATGGATAGATTTATAGTTTTTAATGGAAGTAAATCGTCACGCACAAAATTATTTAAAATCCAATATGGATAGATTTATAGCCCGAGTATAAAATCAGTATAAATAAATTTTACAAAATTTAAAATCCAATATGGATAGATTTATAGATAGCTAAGGCTTTAAATGTAAGTGAGGCTTGGCTTAATTTAAAATCCAATATGGATAGATTTATAGTTTGTAAGCAGTACATCACGCTTGCCTGCCTCTGATTTAAAATCCAATATGGATAGATTTATAGTGATAAAGCGAAAATGTCCCAACGTTGGGACAAATATTTAAAATCCAATATGGATAGATTTATAGAAAAATTGAAATTTTGTATTGACAAATGATTTTTAAATTTAAAATCCAATATGGATAGATTTATAGCTTTTACAGATACCAAGAGAACAGCATAGAAAAGGATTTAAAATCCAATATGGATAGATTTATAGATTTAGATATGCAGCAATACAGTTATACAGCTATGCATTTAAAATCCAATATGGATAGATTTATAGAAGCCAATACGAGGCGTTTAAAGGGCATTTTTGCGATTTAAAATCCAATATGGATAGATTTATAGCAAATCGGCACAATTAAATATTCATATACTCAGCAATTTAAAATCCAATATGGATAGATTTATAGGATTATATATGCAGTTGGCACAACGGCGAGAATGAGATTTAAAATCCAATATGGATAGATTTATAGAAGAAAACACAAAGGATTACAAGTAATCGCTCTATCATTTAAAATCCAATATGGATAGATTTATAGTCGTCACTATTTTCAGTCATTGAGTAGTTCTCAATATTTAAAATCCAATATGGATAGATTTATAGACGGCGAGGGATTTGCAATAGCAAAAAGCGACATTGATTTAAAATCCAATATGGATAGATTTATAGGCCATTGATTTAATCTGCATATTATATGTACTGCGATTTAAAATCCAATATGGATAGATTTATAGAAATAGTTCGAGAGCTTGTAACATCTGTGAAATGTATTTAAAATCCAATATGGATAGATTTATAGTACAACGCTATTATGGCAGTTTGGGAGGGTTGATTAATTTAAAATCCAATATGGATAGATTTATAGTAATGTGCCCGTTGCTATTTTAGCGATTTTAGAATAATTTAAAATCCAATATGGATAGATTTATAGATTCGGTTGCTTCCTCTTTGTTCATACAATGACATTTATTTAAAATCCAATATGGATAGATTTATAGGCTTAATAAGAGCGATTGCTTCTGCAACATTTTCTATTTAAAATCCAATATGGATAGATTTATAGATTTTATAAACAGTTATTAAAAGCTATGGAATTAAAATTTAAAATCCAATATGGATAGATTTATAGTTAGTCAACTTCCAAGATGGGTTCTCTTCAACGTCTATTTAAAATCCAATATGGATAGATTTATAGAGGGAACAGAGCAAACAACAAACGAGTTAACTCGAAAATTTAAAATCCAATATGGATAGATTTATAGACTACCCAAAGCGGGATTAGCTATAATATACTGCGAATTTAAAATCCAATATGGATAGATTTATAGCTTGCGCCTTTATCCGTTTGACATTGATAAAAAACTATTTAAAATCCAATATGGATAGATTTATAGATTGCTTGTCGCTGTTCGCCAAAATTTCAAACGGTTATTTAAAATCCAATATGGATAGATTTATAGTAAAATTTGTGTTTTCAGTGCTTACGCTTGTTCTGATATTTAAAATCCAATATGGATAGATTTATAGATTGATAACAACTCCGTTATCTTTTTGCCACTGGTATTTAAAATCCAATATGGATAGATTTATAGTTATCTAACAAGAGCGTCAATGCTCTTCAATGATAAATTTAAAATCCAATATGGATAGATTTATAGGCTGATTTATCAAATTCTGACAACATAACAATTTTTATTTAAAATCCAATATGGATAGATTTATAGTAAAAACAGCGAGCGGAACAGATGTTGAAAAAACATTTAAAATCCAATATGGATAGATTTATAGTGCTGATTTATCAAATTCTGACAACATAACAATTTTTATTTAAAATCCAATATGGATAGATTTATAGTAAAAAATACGGTTTTTTTGAACCTTCATCTGTTCTATTTAAAATCCAATATGGATAGATTTATAGGATTGAGGAATTGCTTCCGTTTATAGCTCAACTTAATTTAAAATCCAATATGGATAGATTTATAGAGGTAAATCAATGGCAGGCAAGTTGGAGTTTCTGAAATTTAAAATCCAATATGGATAGATTTATAGAATTTATCTGCCGTTTCAGATACAAAAGAAGAAAATTTAAAATCCAATATGGATAGATTTATAGATTGAACCAAATTCCCAACTATCTTTGATAATATTATTTAAAATCCAATATGGATAGATTTATAGGAAATTTGTGTTTTCCGTGCTCGCACTTGTTCGGATATTTAAAATCCAATATGGATAGATTTATAGATTCCAAAGGCGAATGAAACGGAAAAATACAGCAAAGATTTAAAATCCAATATGGATAGATTTATAGACTTGTTGATAATCTGTTCACTGACTTAAAAAATTTATTTAAAATCCAATATGGATAGATTTATAGTTTTAATATGTTCAATTCAAATCTGAAAATACCAAAATTTAAAATCCAATATGGATAGATTTATAGTTTTGTTATATTCGTGGGGTGTCTGGGTGACCTCGATTTAAAATCCAATATGGATAGATTTATAGCAACGGTCTTTTTTTACAAGGTTTTCAAGTTTTAATATTTAAAATCCAATATGGATAGATTTATAGGGTATAGGCTTGTATTTACATTTTAATTCAGATGATAATTTAAAATCCAATATGGATAGATTTATAGTAAATACATAAAAAAGTCAAGAAAAATTTTAAAAGGATTTAAAATCCAATATGGATAGATTTATAGTAAAGTAATTATATTGCTTGACTGTTTAAGCCGATACATTTAAAATCCAATATGGATAGATTTATAGAAGTAATTATATTGCTTGACTGTTTAAGCCGATACATTTAAAATCCAATATGGATAGATTTATAGCCGTGGGATAAAATGATAAGTAATCATCGGCATTTTTCTGTGCTGTTTTGTCGATATACCAAATATTTATCAAATATTACTGTCATTTCAATATACCAAAAGCAACTATACCGATGATTACTTGATTTTTAGGTTCTGTCAACCTGCCGGGGGTTTTGTGCTATGTCAGGTCGACAATAAAAGCGTTACAAAAAATTTGATGTTTTATCATCCGTTTTTCCAAGAAAATCTTTATTCATCCACCGTTCTTCACGGGTATGAAACATTATTACCGAATCCTTGTCTTTTCTGATATAAACATCAAGTTCTTTTTGCAAAGCAAGTGAGTTTGCTTTACTTAAGTTTCCTTCAAAAACAGAGTTTTGAATATGTACAAGATATTTTTTGCAAATCTTAAATACCTTTGGAAGTATTTTTCTGCCCTTTTCATCACATATTATATCATATACAAGAATTACATACAATATTTACCACCACATTTCAAAGCCTTTATATTCTTTTTCTCCTATAATGTGCTTTATCAGTTTATAAAGTTCAAGTCTGATTAAGAATTGATAAGATACATTTTTATTAAGTTCTTTGTGAAAAATAGTTGTCTTTAATTTCTCGTCAAATTCAGATGTAATTATTCGTGACGCTCTTTCGGTAAGCTGCAAACCGTTAAGTCCTTCTACAAAACTGCTTTCTGTTATTTGTTTTCGATTAAGCAAAGAAAAGATCAGACGATCCGCAATCAGCGGTTTGAAAATTTCCGAAACATCAAGTGCAAGAGAATATCGCCTTGTACCCGGCTGATGAAGATAGCTTATTGTAGGATTAAGTTGGGTTTTATAAATTTCCGCCAGAGTTTTTGTATATACAAGAGAATTGACATATGAAATAAGGCTGTTAATCATATTGTCGGCAGGATGATAAACTCTTTTATCAAATTCAATATTCTGATCAATAATTACATTCCACGCTTTGTAATATTCCTGACGAATATTACCTTCAATTCCCATCAACTCTTCTATGGTTTCTACATCTGCAAGTTTTCTCCTCAAATTTTCAATAGCAGCCATTTGCTCTGACACATTCTTGCCTCTGCCGTTGTAGTATCTTAAGTTTCTGTAAATATTATAAGACGCAGCAACTATAAATTCTCTTGCTATTGATAATCTGTTTGAATAGTCGCCGTAAGCAAGCACTTGCTTAACCAAAAGCTGACCTGCAAGTTTTGTTTCCTTTGGGCAAAAACTTCCTATGTAAAATTGATAGTAATTGAAGAAATGTACAAGTATTCCGTATTTTGAAAATAAGTTCAGCAATTTAGATGTAACCGTTATTTCATTCATAATATAAATTTCTTTAATATTTTCTATCGGAAGATCTTTTACATTTCCGTCGATTGCAGTAAATCTTAATGTGTTGTCTTTTTGAGTTAAATTGCCTGACGAATATATGTAATAACTTTCCTGCATTTTATCACCTCAAATACAGCACAAATCATAGTAAGCACATGATTTGCAAATTCTTTTACTTTTAAATTTTGGCGGCAAAGCAGCCGATATAATTTTTACTATATCAGCTGCCGCACTTTCAAGCTCTCTTTCATCTTCTTCGCTAAGTTCAACATTAAGACTTTGCTTTAGCAAAGGATAATCAATTCTGCCTTTTATTCCCTCTACCCCACGCTTTTTCAGATAATAAAGATAGTATTTAAGTTGAGCAATACCCGCTTCCTCTATCTTTCTGCTTTTCTTTACCTCATGTAAAAGTTTATGCTCGGTAATAAAATCAATATTGATTGTGTTGTCGATCATAATATGTTTTTTCTTTTGCTTATAAGTGGTTTCATCTATAAGTTTTCCGATTTTGACATTTTCGTTTTCACTTTCCATTGCCAAACCGTTTGAAAAATACCACAGCTTTCTTTTACAAACATAGTAATAATAAATATGCATACCCGAAATATTATTTTCGTCCATAATCATACCTCATATAAAATTATCAGGTTCTCCGTTATCATCAGATTTATCTTGCTTTTTGGTTTTCTTTTCCTTATCAAATCTGATGCCGCATTCGGAATCATAACTGCTGTTAATAACAGGTAATTCAGTATATGGCATTTTTAATTTTTTTATTTCGTAATCGTCAATTCTGAATTTAGGTACGGAAACCGTGAAGCCAAGTATTTCTTCGTTTGCCTTAAGTTTATCATCTCTTGAATAAGTATCTGATTTTAAAACATCCAAAGCTTTTTCTATGGCACTTTCATTTTGATTATAAACATCAATAGGCACAGCGTCACTTCTGTCAATACTTCTTATTCCATCTTTTTTAAGAGAGAGATAATCGACATATTCTTTATAATATTTATAAATTTTACGATATTCTTGATAATATTTTGATTTTTCGATTTTTTCAACCGAAAGGTACTCATCTATAAGTTCTTTTTTAAGAACTTCAGAGATAATTCCGTCAACGCTTAAAATTGCCTGTTTTGACAACGAATGAATAGCATCGTCAACAAAACGATGTGCATTACCTTGAATTTCAGTAAATACAAAACAATTGTAAGATGAAAAGTCTTTATTACCCTTTCTGTTTACTCTGCCAAAGCGTTGGAACAGGGAAAATAAATCCGATAACTCGGTAATAAGAATATCAAAATCAATGTCAAGACTTGCTTCGACTACGGATGTTGAAATCCATATTTCAGGTATATTCATACTTTCGTTAGTTTTTTCAGAGGCTGCCAAAATCGCATTTTCTTTAGTTTTTCTGTCATTTTTTGTAAAATTGGAATGAAACAGATTTACACTTGCGTTAATATCCGAATTTTTTATTTCGGTATACATCTTATTTGCAATATCAATTGAATTGCAAACGACAAGATATTTTTTTACTTTATCGCATATTGTATCATCAAATATTTTTATAATATCGTCAGACTGCAAGTTTTTTTCATATACTTTTACATTATGCCTTAGCTTTCCTTTATCAGAAAAATCGGATGTTTTTACATCTGTTCCGAGTATTTTTTCAATCTCGTTCCTTACAAACGGAGGCAAAGTTGCGGTAATTACAGCTACTTTACCACCCAAAGTATGAATCATCTCAATTGCATAAATAATTGCAGCCAAAACATCAGGTGAATACATCTGTATCTCATCAATAATAAACTTTGAATATGACGCTACCGCAAGTTTGTATTCATAACCTGCATATTTCAATGCAAAGTCAAATATCTGATCAGGCGTACAAATTGTAATCGGAAGTGCAAGCTGTTTACTGCATTGTGCATACGCAAAATCATAATTTTTTCCGCTAATTATTGAATCTTCCAAATAATAGGATTTCATATCGGAGTGAACAAGTGCCACTCTTTCCTTGTAATCTTCTTGAGAATTATCTCCGCAAAGTTTTTTAATTCTTTCGTACATCGCATTGATAGCTGTTTTTAACGGCAAAACGAAAAAGCATTTATTGTCCCCGCACCAAAGCAATCCCGCCTCGGTTTTGCCCATACCTGTAGGTGCGGTTACAATTAAATTGCTGTCGGTATTTTTAATGCAAAATTCTTGCAATTCATTGTAATGTATATTTCGGGTATTTTTCCAATTGTTTAAAGAAGCAGTCAAAAAATCGTTGACCTTTTCGCAGTCAAGACCTGCACTTGCACTGTAATCGCATTTATGTAAAAGACCTTTTAATAAAACAGCGTATTGTTTTTCTTCATCAGAAAGTTCGGTTTCAAATAAAGCTTTGATTTTCTTAATATTTCTCTTCATTTTATTGTAAGAGTTTGTATCAAAGCCAAATTCAGCAAGGAATTTTTCTATAAGCTCACGGTTTTCTTTAAACACTGTAACAGGAGAGTCTTTGTTATAGTGATGATAAAGCACAGCAAAATATACACTTATAGGTTTTATACATTCTGATTTATCAATAAAAAAAGTCGAAAGTATACTGTGTGGAATTTCTTGTTCAGGTTGAAAATTTCCGCCTTTAGTAATTCTTTTTTGAAATTGAGAATTTGCCTTACCGTTATCATGTTTTAAACACGAAACAAGTAAATCAGAGTATAAATCATCAGATTTTATATAGCCGAGCTTATAGAGCAGTTTTGCCTGCTCTATAAGCTCATTTGAATGTTGTCCGATTGTTTTGTCTGGTTTTGCAAGTTTATCTTCTATATTCATTACAAATACCTCAAGCTAAAAACACTGAATATATGCCGTTCTCGGTTTTGTCAAGCATTATGCCTTTACAACCGTTTTCAATATAGTTAAGTTGACAGAAAATAATAGGTACACGATTAAACACTCGTTTTCTCATACCGCCCTTTAACTGCACAGTTTTGTAATCCTTTGGCATTAAATATTTTGTACCGCCTGTGTATCCGCCTTCCGTTTTAGAGATTATATCCATATCGTCTTTATTAATTTCGAGATACTCGACAGGCATATAAACATCAAAATCAGCTTCTCCGTAATCGACATCTTCGTCAACATCAAAAAGCTCTGTTTCCGTACACTCAAGCACTTCTACAAAATCCTCTCCTCTGCCGATTGCAGTAAGATTTCCGATATTATCCATAATATCATTCATAGTATTTTCATCTGCAACTATATGAATGATAAGTTCAATATCGCAGAGAAGTTCATAATACTTAGGGCCTTTTGCAAGCGTTCTGAAATGGGAATACGGAATAGTATACTTTACCTTTTCGTACTCATCATACACAGCCTTTATATGCTTAATACGCTTATCAAATTCTTTTACTTCTTCGGCAGAAATATTTTCATCGGCTTTCATTTCTTTGAGCCGAGTTTTCATTTTATTAATGATTTTTTTATGCTTGTCTATTCTGCGTTTTGTACGCTTTAAAAAGCGGTATTCTTCAAGCAATTTTTCATTAATTACATTAATTGTAATGCCTTTTTCAAAGCTGTTTCCTTGAGCCTTTTGTGCAGTAGCCACAACCTGATATGCACTTGAAAGCATCTCGGGATTTTTCATTTTTACAAGCAAATTTCTGTCATCATTAAGACTGTTAAGAAAACAATCGTCCTTATACATTTTTGTTTTTAGAGAACCGTACTTTCCCTGTACGCTTACTTGCATAGGATGATAAGATGTATAACCGCAAGCCTTATGAAGTGCTCCGATAACAGTTGAATACGGCGGTAAAGGAAATGTCATACGGTTTTGTACAGTTTCTTCTTTTTTGTAATTTGCACTGTTTTGTTTTATATGAAGTCTAATTGCTTTCATATTAATTCCGCCTTACTCCGAAAAATACTCTTTAACCTGACCTCTGAGATTTTCAAAAAATTCTGTCATACTTACTGGATTAAGTTCTCTTACAATTTCGTCCTCGTTTGAAAGCTCGCCGTTACGCATAAGTGCACAGCTGTAACCCTGCGCAAGTTTTTCCTTGACAGGCTCAATAATAAGCTTTTTTCCTGAAACAGAAACCGCATTCTCAAAGATGTGGGTTTTGCGTGGTGAAAGACCGCCTACCACAAAAATCGGCTCTGCGTTATCAAGATTTCCCTTAACGACAAGTGAAAGATTTTCTACTGCGTCAATAAGAGCAATTACTCTTTCACACTTTTCGGCGTTATCTGCCTCTGCACCAAAGTTTTCGTCCTTACCGATTTTTTCAAGGTCAATTGTAAGACTGTAAATTTTAGATGATTTGTCATATTCATACTGATAAGGCATAAGACCGCAATCCTTTGCATTGTTTTGAACATTTAAACCGTGTGCCATAGCATAATTGGTTGCAAGGTAAAGGTTATTGTGAAAACGGGCATCATTAATAAACGGCTCTGTAGCAACAGCGTCTGTAAGATAGAAAGAACTGTTACGGATGTATGTAACATCTTTTGTTGACATATATCCACCCTCAAGCGCACGGCATGTTGCGGCATTTACATCTTCATTAACAAGTTTTTGCATTGCTCCGTCGATTGATGTCTGTAAATCATCATAAAAACCCGACTGAACACAGATAGCGTTTTTAAGGCTCTCACGACTTCTTGTAGCGTACTCTTTTCCGCCTCTGAATACCTTTTGTACACTTGAAATATTACCGAGGCTTTCGCCGTAGTTGCTTGTCATATTTGCGATTACAGTTAATGTTAATGCTTTATTTTTCATAATAAAATCTCCTTTATATTAGTTATTTTTTGAGCTTACTTCAATTAATGCGCTTGCAAAAGCAAATGCAAGATCTTTATTTTCTTCCGCATTTTCAAGAAATGTATAGAAAAATGAAAATTCCATTCCGACATAAGCAGACAAACTAAGTATAATCTCTTTTGCTCTGTCGTAATCATGTGCGCAAAGAGCACTGATTATTTTTTGCTTATATGAATTAATTTTATTACTGCTTTTCATTTCAATTAGTTTTTTAGAAGTTAAAAATCCACAACTTTTTGCTGACTTAATTTCATCCATAATATCATTTCCTTTCCAAGATACATTTATGTCTATTAGCATATCAGTTCTGCTTTTTATATAGCCTTTAACGGCATTATCATCAAAATAAAACTTAAGCATCATTAAAATTACATCGTCAAGCAACACATTGTTAAGACAACGCATATAAACTTCTTTCTCAAGATTAAACCAATAATCATCATTGATTTTTTTGACAAAGTTTAATGATTTCCCCGATAATTCTCTTAACTTTTTTAATCTTTCAAGTCGCACAAAGAATGTTTCGTAATAAGCCTTATCCTGTGATTTTGATATAATTTCAACATCATAGCTTATATAATCCTTTGAGTTTTGCAAAACAAGCATTAGTTTGTTTTTGTCGTCTTTATTTTCTGTACTGCTAAGTTGATTTGAAAAAGCATAGTTTGTTTGAGTTAAAGACTTAACAGAAAAATTGTTATTCACAAAATAAGTTTCTCTCATATCAGAATTTGAAAAAGCAAACGGTATAAAATCAAATTCTAAAATATCATTGCTCTCAAAACTTTCCTTTGAAAAACAAAAGCCGAGATTACTTGTTTTTCTGTCTTTGTCAACATTGTAGCCTCTAAGTCTGCAAGTGCTGTTATCTTCGGTAAAAATAAGTCGTTCATTGCAGTAATTCTTATAAAGGTTATTGCCGTTTTTAAAGATATTCTTTATAATTTCCGCCCTGTTTTCTTCAATGGTTGAAATAAAAATATCTTTATTTGTTCCATCAAATTTTATTTTGTCAAATAGCCCTTTAAGAACTGTTTTGCTCTTAACAAGGTCGTTTACCAATTTAATTTTTTCTTCACTGAATTCTTGACTTTCGAGAATATTTAAAATATTTTTGTGAGTCATATATTTTTCAAAATAGTTCTCTGCAAACTCAAGATATTTTTCTTCTGTTATATCTTCACTTTTGTAAATAATACCGTCAAAGCCGTGGATATAATTATCGGGCTTTTCTTCAACATCATAGAGGACTTTGTAAACAATTCCAAAGTAATCAAAATATTTACATAAACCGACAACGGCTGCTGCAAACCTCCAATCGGTAGGCTGCAGCAAAGTGTCATAATCAAAGTAATCAATCTTTGTTTTCATTAATTCGGTTCACCTCCCTCCGATAAAAGCTCGGCAAAGCCAAATCCTGCGGATTTTCGTGAACCTATACCGCTTTTCAGCAGATAATTAATAACCGATTTATCGGCATTAATACTAAAACTGCCTAAACTGCATTCAATGTAGTTTTTGTAGTGATAAACCACTGTTTTTTTTGCGTTTAACGGTTTAATTTCAAAGTTTGAAATTAACTTATCGTCAAAACCGCTTTCAACAAGCTGCTCTTTAATTACCTGTTTTGCAATCTCCGTAAAATCCGGATTTGCAACCGAAATATACCTATCCGAATTATTCTCGGCTTTATGTAATCTGATACACAAAGGGCTAAGCATTTTCACAACAGCGGATGATGAAGTAACATTTTTTTCCGGCACAAGATTAACACTGACAAGTTTCATTTCGTTGCCGAGCGGAGCGGGAATCGGCTTGTCCTTTTGCTTTATAAAAGCAGACATAAAAATACATCCCGTATTATAGTCAGCTGTTGAAAAAGTAATGTTTAGTTGATTTTTCCCGAGTTGAATTTCCGTTTTAGAAAACTTCGGCATAGGCAGATTCACCGCAAAAGTAAAATTTCTGCGTTCCGGTGTAAAATAATATTTTTCATAATATTTTCCCTCGGCAATATCTGACAGTGACCGTTTAAAAAACGAAAGCATAATTCGTCGATAATCAATCGGCAGCTTATTGTTTTGCAAATAAAATCGCAATAAGATTTTCATATTTACCTCCATTTATTATTTTAATAGTATTAGATTTTGTTATTAGAGTTATGATATTTCACAACTCTAATTACAGTATAGCGTTCACAATTTTGTTTGTCAATACCTAATATATATTTTCTAAGAAAAATTTTTATAAATAAGCTTATAAATACATTTATTTTTATAAATTTAGTACATTTGATATTTACAATTAATTATGATATAATTTAATAAATCTTTCCAAAATGGATTTTAAATAATATTTATTTACACCACCTTTTTAATCTATCCAAATTGGATTTTGTCTTTACCATACTCTTTTGTCAAGGTGAACCCGTGGTATTTCTCGTTTTTTCCTCAAAAATCCGAACTTCACTTTGGCAATTTAGGTTTGTCTTTACCATATTATAACATTTTCACTGTACCATAATCCGTACTTTGAATTTGATTTATAAAAAAGATAAAAGGCTCTCGATAAAAATTCGAGGGCCTTTGATTTTTAAAATCATATTTCGTTATATGTTTTGGAGTAATGATTATAAATTATGATTTACCGGAATATTTTGCACGGCAATTATAAAAGTTTGGTCAAACTTTTATAATTGTGACGGTAGGGTAAACAAAATTTATCTCCATTTTTAAATATTTAAATCATTCTATGCTTTTTCCATCTGCCTGACAAATACCTTACAAGATATGCTGCAGCACGAGCATACCAATCAACAAACATACCGATCCATACACCTAAAACGCCCATATCAAGAACCATAACAAGTATATAACTGCAAACTATTCTGAATATCCACATTAAAATCATACTTACACCGAGTGAAAAGTTTACATCTGTACACTTGCACAATTTGAGATATATTTCTTTGAACATTCTAACATAATAAATGCATTTATTTAAATATACAGATGTATTTTTAGTATATTATTACAATTAAAAATTAGCCGCTTGTATATATAATACTATTTAAGATATTATATTATAAATGTGGTTTTAAATCAAAGTTAATATTCACTAACTTCAATATTTGGCATTTTCTGCTGTTTTTCTGTGTTACCAACATTTTATAATTGATTATCAAAGATATAATAAGTTATCCTTCGGTAAAAATTATAAGTAAGTAATTTGTATAAATGATATTATATATCTTGATGTATGTTAAAATTATAATCATCGTTAAACTTAGAGCTTAATATAAAACAGTTAAAATTTTCTTAAAAATTTTATAATCTGAAATTAACGCTTGACAAATATTATCTGTAATGATATAATACTATTTGTTGCAGAGATAAGCGGATGTAGTTTAGTGGTAGAACTTCAGCCTTCCAAGCTGATCGTGTGGGTTCGATTCCCATCATCCGCTCCACAAAAGGTGCTGTAAAGAAACAGCATATTAAAAAGCCGAGATTCACGAAAAAGTGAGTCTCGGTGTTTTTTTACTTGCATTGCTGAATATTGTATCCGGGCAATAATCGGTCGTTACCCTTATTTGCATTGGCAGTTATCTTTGTTCCGTCTATGTAGATATGCGACATATCCTGCTTTCCTTGACAGCAAGGTGTTTATTTAGAGCAATATGATGAAAAACCTCGTTAAATGTATATACCAGATCAGAAATTTCTATTATTTTTTCAATTTCCGGTTATAATTTTAATTGATACTGTGTATAATGCACCTTGTTGATGTGGTTTTTCATTGATAGTAAATTATATCACAAAAACGACTGCATTCCTACCTTTCGGTTAGAATGCAGTCGTTTTTTATTTGGGCTGTTATTATGGTGCCAACAACGTAGACATTTACAACTCGCTGGCTCTCTTGACGATTGATTAAATAATCACTCAAACTTAATTATAATTTATCATATAATCTATTATTTATCAAGACTATTTATACAACTTTCTTTAAAACCGGAATCTTACTAAGTATAAAAGAAATTAAGTATGCAAAAACAACTGATACTATAAATACTACAGGAATATTAATTAAAGCGAAATCAATATTGACTTTTTCTATAATCCTATACATAATTGTTACAATTAAAGCATGTATAGCATACATTCCTAAACTACATTTCGAAATGGAATTTATAATATTATTAGTATGCATATTTTTAAATTTATCTTTTATAATTACAAAAACTGCTACTGTTTGAAATAAAACATTAATATATAAATTTTCATACATATTCAAAGCTTTTCCTGTAGTAATTGAAAGTATATATGTTCCCATAATAGTTATCAGTACGCCAAATAGACCCAATATATATATTATTCTTTTATTCTTAAGTTCATAATTATTAATATACCAACCTAAAATAAAATATGTTGTAAAACCACCTACATATTTTAATGATAAATTATTTTCTATAATATCATTTATATATTCAAATAAATTACTATAGTTACTTCCTATACTAATGATTTGTGGAATTATATATGTAAAAATTATAGATAAAATAATAAAATACTCCACATATTTTTTATTAGTATCATTTACCCATAATCGTAACAATGGAACTATAAGATATAGTCCGATTATCAAATAAACAAACCATAAATGATAATGTCCCTTAATTAAAGAACCTATAATATTAATGATATCAATAGATTCATGTTTTATTATTATTGAACCTACTATTTTAAACATAAAACAATAAAAAACCGACCAAAAAGCAAAAAAAGCAATCATTTTTATTATATGTTTAATTAATTTTTGAGTTGAAAATTGATAGTTCTTATCAAGCATTAAAGCTCCTGATATCATAATAAATAATGGAACTCCTATTCTTGCTAATCCATCAAATATATTACCTACCCAAAAATTAAACGAACCAATATCTTTAACAAAATACTGTGCACAAGAATGAACCATAATTACTGAAAAGCAAGCTATAACCCTTAAGACATCCAGGTAAACTATTCTATTACTTTTTGTCATTTTATTTCCCCCTCAATCAAGCTATATTATATAATGTTTTTTGACAATATGTCAATAATTTTTAAGAATTTTGTTAAATATAAAACAATTCATTACAAATTATTTCTTCAGCTTGATTTTTAATAGTGTTCATAGTTCCAACCCAATAAAGCATATCTGTATTTTTCATTTCTTCGGTCAAATCACTATTATCTTTTAGTTGTTTAATAATTTGTTCAACCCTTAATGTAGCTTGTTCTTGAATATCTTTTAGATGAGTATTTAATGTACCATCTAAAAACATTATTGAATAGTCAGCTTTTTTATGCTTTTTTAGGTAGTTTAATCTCATTTTGCCATATTTATTAAGAGTTATATTTTCTTGTTTTGGCATTGTAATATTTGAAATATAATAATCACCCTCTAACTTTCTAATTCAGATAATTTTATCTTTTTTGCTAGATTGGATATATAAACGTCATTAGAATAGTTAAAGACCAGAAATGTGGTATCTTTTACAATTACTCTATGTGGCTCAATATAAGAGATATTGGTTTTCTCAATTTTTCTTATACTACCATTAACAAAAGTAGGAGTAACCTTTGAGAACTCACATATAAACTCTAGTCTTTTCTTTAAGTTTTCCTCAAATAGTAGTTCTTCTTTAATTATCTTCATTTCAAGCACCATCCTTTCTTTTTAGGATATTGGATGATGTTTTTTGGCAAAGAAAAAATCATCCAATTTACTTGAATGATTTTTAATCTATCTGTTAGTTCGAACAGATACGTCATTGGTGCGAGTGACGGAGTGAAAAAAATAAGTACACTTTCTGCCTCGTTTGATACGGCTTGTTAAATTTATAAATATCATCAACGCTCTCCCTAAAAACAGTCTGTGGTGACCCCCAAAAGTTAGATTTGAAAGCGTAGTGGCTTTTAGCTGCTACGC
>OLVO01000367.1_pt1 | contig 52923 bp, 65 predicted proteins | sample 1672571 | NCBI WGS metagenome assembly OLVO01 (sample SAMEA3136700, study PRJEB25190) | human gut metagenome | biome: human gut; feature: human-associated habitat; material: faeces | place: Austria | collected 2013
ATAGAATGAAAAGCGCTCTCTTTTATACCCACATATAGTGAAGTTCACGATGAAGTCCGTATAGTCTGCTTCAAAAAGTAAAAAGCAGAAAAAATCAATTTTTTAACAGTATACATCATTGAGATTTGTTTGAAAAGTCATTATATTAGGTGGTACCTAAAGAGAACATATGTTGCTGTTGTGCGGTGTATATGGAATGTCCATATAAATATTGACATGAAGCATATATGAAAACGACTGCGTTAGCAGAGAGTTTGGAGGACTTAAGAAAATGACGGCAATGAAATGGTTTTATTCGTACTTTAAAAAGTACCAGTGGAGAATGATTATCGGACTTGTCATGGTCACGATTACCTCCGTGCTTGCCATCGTAAATCCTAAGATAACAGGATTTATAGTGGATGACATCATAGGGGACGGAAGCAATATAAGGCTTGACCTGCTTCCGAGGTTCCTGCTTCTTATGATAGGCGTTACGCTGTTAAGGGCGGGACTGCGATTTATATTTTTATGGAATTTTGAGAACTGTTCACAGGGACTTCTCTACGATATGAGGGACGATGTGTACCGTAATCTGCTTGCAAAGGATTTTGCGTTCTATAACAGCCACAGGACTGGCGATCTGATGTCGAGGCAGACAGGAGATATGATGGCGATACGTCATTTTATGTCGTATGTGTGCTATTCAACCTATGAATGTATACTGCTGTTTTCGATATCGCTGTTTATGATGTTCACTGTCGACTGGAGAATCGCACTTGCCATGCTGGCGGTGCTTCCTTTTACACTCATCAACACGATAATCCAGTCTAAGAATGTAAAGCCTAAGTTCGGCAATGTAAGGGAGCGTTTTTCAAGCCTCAATGCATTTGCGCAGGAGAATATCAGCGGTAACAGAGTGGTCAAGGCATTTGCCAAGGAGGGCTATGAGATTTCAAAGTTCGACACGGAGAACACGGAGTACAGGGATTCGGAGCTTGCGGCATCAAAGATATGGGTGCGCCATGTGCCGATATTTGAGCTTCTTGCCAATCTCCTCACCTTTGTGCTTATGCTTGCGGGTGGTCTTATGGTTATAAACGGACAGATGACTCTTGGAAATATGGCGATGATTAATGGATATCTGTGGATGCTTGATGCACCTCTTCGTATGGCTGGCTGGCTGGTAAATGACTGGCACCGTTTTACAACATCGGTTGAGAAGATATATGCGACAATCGAGGTTGAGCCTGAGATAAAGAATCCTGTGACAGGACCGGTTGACGAGAATGTGAAGAAGCCGGAGGGCAGCGTTGAATTTAAAAATGTGTCATATAGTATTGATGGTGAACAGATACTTAAAAATATCAATTTCAAGATTAAACCGGGCCAGAAGGTCGGAATCATCGGCGCAACGGGAGCAGGAAAGACATCGCTCATCAACCTTATGTGCCGCTTCTATGATGTTGACAGCGGCGAGGTGTTAGTCGGCGGCAGGAATGTCAAGGACATGGATTTAAGAGTATTGAGGCAGAGCATCGGAATGGCTATGCAGGACGTATTCCTCTTTTCGGACACAATCGAGGGAAATATAGCTTATGCGAAGCCGGACTGTCCTTTTGAGAGAGTTGAGTGGGCGGCAAAGATTGCGGATGCACATGATTTTATCATGCAGATGCCTGAGGGCTACGACACGATAGTGGGTGAACGAGGCGTCGGACTGTCCGGTGGACAGAAGCAGCGAATATCACTTGCCAGGGCACTCCTTAAGGAGCCGTCAATCCTTGTGCTAGACGATACAACCTCCGCCGTGGATATGGAGACGGAATCGCAGATTCAGGATGCGCTTGCAAGGATAGAGAATGAGACCGTGTTTATAATTGCACACCGTATTTCATCAATAAAAGATGCGGATGTGATTATAGTTCTCTCAGATGGTGAAATAGCTGAGATGGGCAATCATGATGAGCTTATACAGAAGAAGGGCTATTATTATACGGTATTCATGCACCAGTATGGGGAGCATGATGCGGCGTAGCCTCCCGGCTATCCGGTTTTGTCAGGAAGAAAATGATTGTTTTGCCGGCGGTTGTAAAGCTGTGAATTTTTCAATGTATTTGCGGTAGGCTGCTGGAAAAAGATGTGGTGTAAAATATAAGTGTGACAGCTTGTTTTTACCTGGAAATGAGGATAAATATGGCAAGGAATAAATACGATATAGATGAGACTTTGGAGAGTAAATTTGATTTAAACCAGTTAAAACGTCTTGGAAAATATGTTGGCAATTATAAAAAGACCTTGATTACAGTTATAGTGCTCATGCTTATCTCAAGTGCACTTTCAATGCTCAATCCTCTGTTTTTGAAGGATGTAATGGACACGATTGAGCAGTGCGCGATTCATGGCACGATGAGCAAAGCCGCGGCTTCACAGAGAGTCATCGTTGCGAGCTGTCTGATGCTTGCCGTGACGATAATAGTTGTGCTCATACTCAGATTCAAGATTAAGATGATGGCTGAGGTCGGGCAGGGCGTCATCCATGCACTGCGCCGTGATTTGTTTGTGCATTTGCAGGAGCTGCCGTTTTCCTACTATGACGATAAGCCGCATGGCAAGATTCAGGTGCGTGTGGTCAACTATGTAAATAATCTAAGCGACCTGCTCTCAAACGGTATTGTAAACACGATAACGGATATGTGCAGTCTTATATTCATTATAATTTTTATGTTAATGTTGAATGTGCAGTTCACGCTGGTGTGTCTGTGCGGATTGCCGATTCTGGCTGCGCTTGTGTGGATAATCAAGAAAAAACAGAGAAGGGCCTGGCAGATACAGTCTAATAAGCAGTCAAACCTGAATGCTTACATAGCGGAGAGCATCAACGGTATCCGTGTCACACAGTCATTTGTCCGCGAGGACGTTAACACGGATATATTTAACAGACTTAACATGGAGTCAAAAAAATCATGGCTGAATGCGGTCAAGTATAACTTCCTCCTAAACCCGGTGGTTCAGACAATCACGGTTGTGACAACGGCAATCATATATGTTCTGGGTGTCGCGTGGATTACGGACGGCTATGCGGCTATGACAGTCGGTACACTTGTTGCATTTACCGGCTATATCTCAAGATTCTGGGCGCCGATAACCACACTTGCGAACTTCTATAACAGTGTGCTCACCGCGGTTTCATATCTTGAGAGAATATTTGAGACGATAGATGAACCGGTCAAGGTTACGGACGCGCCGGATGCTAAGCCTATGCCTGAGATTAAGGGTGAGGTTGAATTTAAGGATGTGTGCTTCGCATACGATGACGGTGTGCCTGTCCTTAAGAATGTAAGCTTCAAGGCGGGAGTCGGAGAGAGCTATGCGATAGTAGGTCCTACGGGCGCCGGTAAGACAACCATAGTCAATCTCATAAGCCGTTTTTACAATCTCACCTCAGGGCAGGTACTCATCGACGGAATAGATATCAGCAGGGTTACAATCAAATCCCTCAGAACCCAGATGGGTGTGATGATGCAGGACAGCTTCATATTCGCGGGAACGATCATGGACAATATCCGCTACGGCAATATGGAGGCGAGCGATGAGGATGTCATAAAGGCGGCTAAGACCGTGTGCGCTCACGATTTTATCATGGGGCTTGAGAACGGCTACTACACCGAGGTTAATGAGCGCGGAAGCCGTCTGTCGGCAGGGCAGAGGCAGCTTATCTCATTTGCGCGTGCTGTTTTGGCAGACCCTAAGATTCTCATACTTGATGAGGCAACCTCAAGTATCGACACTGAGACGGAGATACTTCTGCAGAAGGGACTTAACGAGCTGTTAAAGGGAAGAACCTCCTTCATTATCGCCCATCGTCTCTCAACAATCAAAAACTCGTCATGTATTATGTATGTCGACCACGGCGAGATTGTCGAGATGGGAAGCCACGACGAGCTTATGAAAAATAAGGACGGAATGTATTACAAGCTTTATATGTCGCAGTATGATTTCTTGAATAAGAAATAATTGAACAGAAAATAATTAAATTAGGAAATAATTAAATAGCTGGGGCTGTGGAGGTAGAAAAAAAGGATTTGTGTAGTTTAGTGCGATTTGCGGCAGAAAATATGAGTAATTTAGTGTGAAAATTTACATAGAAGCAGTTGATTTTTACATGAACAGCATATAAGAAACCACCGTTTTGCAGAAGTTTATTACACATCAGTTATGATGTAGCCGTAATATCTTATCCGCAAAGAGGTGGTTCCTTGTTTTTGGCGGGTCACAATGTCAAAAATCCTCACGCAGGCAAGCTCGCATCGGACTTCTGACCTTTTGTCCCTGATATCTTGAATATTGCATTATTCTATTTCATGTATCTATCGAGGGATTGAATGCATAGAAGTTCTTTGCGTCAAGTCCCTCCCGCGTGATGTTGAGCGCTTCACCGAAGCGCTGGAAGTGAACAATCTCCCTAGCTCTCAAAAAGCGCAGCGGCTCAACAATGTCCGGTTCACTTATCAGTCTCAACAGGTTATCATATACGCTTCTTGCTTTTTGCTCGGCGGCTAAATCCTCCATAAGATCTGTTATAGGGTCACCCTTTACCTGAAATTCACATGCATTGAAGGGGATTCCGCCCGCTGCCTGCGGCCAGACACCAAGCGTATGGTCGACATAGTATGGTGCAAAACCTGATTTCTCTATCTCCTCAGGTGTGAGGTCGCGTGTGAGCTGGTGAACCATGGCACCGACTATCTCAAGATGCGCCAATTCATCGGTACATTGATGTTGGATATAGTAAAGACTACTTCAAAATAAATCTTTACATATTGAGAAGCATATTTAATTCAAATACATTCTCCACGTACCTGCCAACACCCGGCTTTGATTCGCCCTTATTATAATAATCTATTCTTTTCACACAATTCTTAAGCAGCGTATTCTTTTCAGGTGCCGATACATCAGGGTCTTTGAGTGCATTTATGCAGTCATTAAAACGCTTGATTTTCTCCGCGTAGTCAATAGCCTTTGGGGCTGAAGTTTTCGCTTCTTCAAGGGCGGAGGTGGTTTTGGCAATCTGCTCCTGTATGAGAGCGTTTCGCTTTATATATTCCTCTTTAGTGTATATTCCATCTTCGTAAGCGTCCTTCTGGCGCATGTCTTTTTCATGTAATCTTTCAAGTTCACGCATGTGTTTCTGAATAATACCCCTATGAAGTTCTATGACATTTGTATTATTATCTTTAAGTTTAATCTCAAAATCAGCTACGGCATCTTCGAGAAGTTCAATCACACGTTGCTCAAAGGCACTGTATTTAACTGATTTAGTGTGACAGTTGGCTTGATTGTTACATAACATGCTGTCACATACCGACTGGGTATGGGTACGGCGATTTATAAATCGCTTTTGTGACATAGCCCTGCCGCAGGTGCCGCAGAAGAGAAGTCCGGCATATGGATTTGTAAGCTCCAGGGATTTACGGACACAAGGATTCTTACCTCTGCGCTCTAGAGCTGCATTGTATAGTTCTTCGGATATGATTGCAGGGTGTTTTCCGTCAACAAGAATCCATTCGGAAGGGTCTTTTGTTTTAGGTCTAACCTTGACAACTTCACCATTTGCCATTCGCTTCTGGGTTTTTCTCCAGTTCCACCGAATTTTACCGATGTATACTGGATTTTCAAGCATATCTTTAATGGCAGCAGGTTGCCAGTTCTCAGAACTGCGTGGTTTGAAGCCAAGCTCATCAAGCCGATGGGCTATTTTGGCAAAACCGTAACCTTCATTAATAAATAGAGCGTACATAAGACGTACAGCGTCGGCTTCTTCGGGATTTATTTCAAGGCTGTGATACTTGTCTTTACCGGAGCCGACAACAATCTTCTTATAGCCATAAGGAGCGATTGAACCAATAAAGTTACCTTGTTTAACAGAGGCTTCACGTCCTCTGCTTAGAATCCTTTTAGTATATTCCAGATAATCGTTACCTCGGGTCAGTTCCATCTCAAAGAACTTGCGGTCATATTCATTTGTGAGATCATAGGTTTTCTGAGGGGTGATAACAAGCGTGCCGGTGTAACGGAAGGTATTGATAATTCGTCCACAGTCCTCAAGGTCTCCACGGCTTAGACGTTGTGGTTCTACAACCAGCACACCCTTAACTGTACCTGTCTCAAGCAGCTTCATTATCTCCTTCATAACAGGACGGTCAGCAATGGTCTCACCGGAAACAACCTCACGGAAGATTCTGTTCTCCGGAAGTCGGGCCCCGAACTCACGCTCACAGTATTCCTGAATGATTCCTTCATGCTTGGCGAGAACATCTTCAACAGACATGCTGATGTCATCGGAGCGGGATTTTCGGAGATACATTATTAAATTCTCAAGTAATAGCATATAATCACTCCCTAGTTATTGGTGTACAAGTTCTATGGTATAGCCGAGTGCTCCGGCTACCTTCACGAAGGTATCAAGCTGCGGTACCGCTGATTTGCTCTCAAGCCGTGCAATGGCCGGCTGTGCAAGATTGGCAGCAGCGGCTAGGTCTTTCTGAGTGAGGCCCTGAGATTTGCGGAGTTGTATGAGTTGGTCTATTATTTCTGTGTAGTTGGACATTTTAAATTCCTCCTTGAATAAAATATATCAAATATGTTATAATGAGTCAACTATTCAAAATTATGTTAAAAAGGTTAAAATAAAAATTTGTAAAAATTTGTATTAAAAGCAATGAAAGAGTGAACAAATGTGCTATAATATAATAACGGAAGAGGGGAAGAGTGTTGACAAAAGGGGAAATATATTTTGTAAGAACTGTTTTTAAGAATAGAATTTTAATGTATAAGGGTCAAATATTTGAGGATTTTTTTGTTTCAATTATGACAAAAGCGAATGCAGATTTTCAACCTGTAAAGGCTCATGGAAGTATTGGCGATAAGAAAAATGATGGATATGTAAGCGATACAGGAACTTATTATCAAGTTTATGCACCGGAAGACATTGGCAAAGAAAAGACAGTTTATGATGCGGTAAATAAACTAGAGACAGATTTTATGGGTTTATATGAATATTGGAATGATAAATGCGAAATAAAACAGTATAATTTTGTTGTAAATGATAAGTATGAAGGATTGCCTGCACCTATTCACGAAAAAATACTTGAATTAAAGAGAAATCCATTATATGCCAATATAGATATACGTACATTTACAGCAAAAGATTTGGAAAAAGTATTTAACTCGTTAGACGAAATGGATATGCAAGATATAGTTGGGGGTATTCTTGATGTATCTATTGGAATAATAGAGTATGATGCGTTAAATGAGGTTGTAAATTATTTAATGAATGCCGAATTACCGGAAGCTTCCGGAGACAAGTTGGTAGTACCGGATTTTACAGAAAAGATTATTTTTAATAATCTGAACAAAGAGATAGAGAATAGACTTATCACTGGCAGCTATCAGGAAGGATTTTTAAATAATTATTTCAATGAGAATCCGGGCTTGAAAGAGATTTTACAGAAGAAGTTCAATGCCTTATACGGTCAAGCATGTGATATTATTGATGATGTTCAAGAGAATGCAGCGGATTGCAGGTGTGTTTATATACTTGAGAATGCAGCACCTAAAAGAACCAATTCAATATTTGGAGCTATTTGGGTTTTGATGGCATATTATTTTTCAACTTGTGATATATTTGAAGAGCCAAAGTAAGACATACATACTAAGCGGAAAGGATGGGGAAAATGATATTACCAAAAAAGCAATTATCATTAAATGAATCATTTTTTGGATTTGGCGGATTTCTTCTTCAACAATTGTCTGAGCCAATGACGATAGATGAACTTTGGGAATATTATAAAGATTCGTATACGAATAAGAAGTACCCGGTTAAGTTTTCTTTTGACCAATATATTATGACGTTGGACTATTTGTTTATTATTGGAGCAATTAAAAAAGATGAGAAAGGGGTGTTATGCTATGAAGTTGATTAGTTTAAGCGCAAATAAGGAATCGTTCCAGACGGTTAGGTTCAGAGATGGAATTAATATTATTGTTGGAAAGCAGGTCGCACCCCATAATGAGAATGACGGTAATACATATAATGGTGTTGGCAAATCGCTCACACTGCATTTAATTCATTTTTGCCTAGGCTCTAGGAAGATTGGCTCTTTTGAAAAAGTTATTCCTGATTGGGAATTTACACTTAAATTTAAAATTGATGATAAGGAGTACTATTGTAAAAGAGCAACAGATGACCAGAATAAGATTGATTTCAGTGGAGAGACACTTAAGCCAAAGGATGTACAACAGAGATTGCTTGAACTGTGTTTCGGTTTAAAGGAAACGCCAAAGGATATGACATGGACTACATTATTTTCACGATTTGTTAGGAGATATCGTTCATGTTACTCAACATACGATTCATTTTTACCTAAGGAAGGCGAGTATAGCAAAATTTTGAACAATTGTTATTTATTGGGGATTGATAAAGACCTGATTGTTGCTAAAAGAGAACTCAGAGATAAACAGGTTGCGGTAGTGGACACAGAAAAGGCGATTAAAAAGGACCCTGTTTTTCGACAGTACTATCTTGGAAAAAATGATGCTGAATTAGATGTTGCCGATTTGGAATATCGAATCGCTGAATTAAGTAAAGAGATTGGTGCCTTTAAGGTGTCGAACAATTACCATGAGTTAGAAAAGGAAGCAGATGAAAAGAGCTATGAGAAAAAACAGTTAGAAAACAGAAGAATACTTGTGAGCACATATATTAAGAATATAGAAGCTTCGGCAAAGGAAACAGAAGATGTAAAAGCTGAGAAGGTTTTAAAAATATATGAGACAGCACAAATAGAAATTCCTGAAATGATAAAGAAAAATTTAGAGGAAGTTACCCAATTTCATTGTGAATTATTATCTTCAAGAAATACGCGGCTTCGTAAGGAACTGACAAAACATAAAGCGGAGTTACATGAAATTGATGAAAAAATTGCTATTCTGGGGCAGAGAATGGATGAGCTTCTTGATTTTCTAAATTCCCATGGAGCTTTGGAGGAATATGCAGCAATGACTAGGCAGCTATCTTCGCTGCGAAATGAACTGAATAGAATCCATGAGTATCAAAGAATTCTGAAGACGTATAGAGATACAAAGATGAGTATAAAATCCGCAATGATTGAACAGGATATTTCGGCAAATGTGTATCTTGATGAACAGAGTAAGTATTTAGAAAGTATTAGAAATATGTATTGGGAGTATGCTAAGCGCTTTTATCCAAAGAAAAAGAGTGGCTTAGTTATAAAAAATAATTCAGGTGAAAATTTACTCAGGTATACATTGGAAGCGCGAATTGAAGATGATTCTTCTGATGGTGTAAATGAAGTAAGAATGTTCTGCTTTGACTGGCTGATATTAAATTGCCAAGTAAGTAAAATGAAATTTATAGCACATGATAGTAGAATGTATGCTAATATGGATCCAAGACAAAGAGAAACTCTTTTCAGAATAGTGTATGAAACATGCAAGCAAAAAGGTTTTCAATATATCTGTTCCATAAATGAGGATGCACTTGAGTCATTTGAGAGTCTGATGGATGCCGAAGAATATAAAAATATCATAAAAGACAATATTATTTTGGAACTTAATGATGATGCTCCGGAAAGCAAATTACTTGGTATTCAAATTGATATGGATTTAGAAGATAAAATTAAAGCTTCGGAAGATATGAACTAATAATGCAAAAAAGCAGATGTAACCATGCCATCTGCTTTTTTCATGCATAGAAGAAAAGAGGATACCGCAGCATCCTCTTTTGAATATTAATTCAAGAGAGAAGACGAGATTCCTCTTTCATTTGCAACAGCAACGATGGCTGTATATTCAGGTGTATTTTTAGATTTATATCGTTTAAATGTTTGATATGAGTCGGGCATTATATCCGGTAATTGATGTCTTAATACATAAAAGGCTTTAAGATCATTCTCATGAGCTTGTTGTTTACAATGTTTTTCATTAAATTCAGTATTGATTGTAATTTCTTCCGAGGTTCGGTCATCCTCGAATGGACGATTACTATATGATAATGTATCAACGATGTTGCCTCTTCTATCAGTTATAGAACCGCCGAGGTAAGGAGAAAAACTATGACGGCAACCGGGATGAAAGCCACCATATTCGTATACAAAGTCAGGCAATTTAGGGAACGATAAATCATTCCCGGAAAGGCAGTAAACTCTGTTTTGATACTTAGCACATTCGCTACATGCACCTATATGACCGTCACAATAAATATAATCCGTATTAAAAGCCTTACATTCATTAAGCTTGGATATAAAGTAATTTCTATGATATAAATTTATGTCAAATACCTCAGGAATTTCACGTCTAAGGCGATTTTCAAGAGTTACAGCTTCATTGATTCGGCCATCTTTATAGAGCCACATGATAAATCGCATATATTCTTTTTTACCGTAGTTTAGTTTTGATGCTTTCATGCCATCAATCGATTTATACATGAGAGCGTAAGACAAGTCGTAGTTCTTTTTGTCACGTTCCTGTGAAGCACGTATTTTGAGAAGATATTCAAGGTTGTATACAGGAGTTCCGTAGCTTTCATTGAATGACGGTATAGGAATTGCTTCTACATCACTTAATGAGTATGTATCAAAGAAACTACCATCAATAACATAATATCGGGCTGAGTAATAAGACTGTACATCAGGCATTACGCGGCATAGTATACCATTATTAAAGAAAAGCGTAACATTTGTTAAGTCGAGATTGTTCATTTCAAATTCCATCCGAGCTCCATTGCGGATTTGCTTCCAGTAAGGTGTCTCATTATGTTGACCATACTTTTTTATTACAGTCTTAAAACCATTGTCGGTTTCAATTACATCATATACAATGGGAGAGGTGGTTTTATACGTTATTTTTTTATCGTCATCGCTAATGATATTGTCGGAGAAGAACTGTAATAATTCACTTTGAGATACCAATACATTTCGATGATATGGTGGACAATCATGACCTACTATGCCATAAGCTTCAAGTTTAGAAAATAAATCGGATGCTTCAAAGAAAGTTAGACCAAAATTTACTTGAAGCATATTTACAGTGGCATCCCCTTTTTGAACAATATATTTGCAAAACTCTTCAAATGAGACAGTGTACGATGCAGACGACGGCAAACGCATGCGCTCGTCACTTGCAGGAGCATTTGCAAGATTGATATGTATATTTTTTAGCAAAGAAGAATCGTATATTGTATTATTCTTGTTTTCAATCGAGTTGATGTTGGAATTAGAAATATTATCTTCTTTGGAGTCAGGCATTTGAGATGAAGGTTCTTCAGAGCCGTGTATTTGAGGGGAAGGTTCTTTAGAGTCGTGGATTTCGTGGGAAAGCTCCTCAGAACGTGATGTCTCAGTGGTTAAGCTGCTCGGTTTGGAAGAGGGTTCACTTTTAACATGAAAATAAGTAATTAGTCTGTATATTGCGCGGAAAATAAGACTTGCTATTACGATGGCAATGGCAAGTACGCAAAGTGATAATAAAAAAGTAATAATATATTGTGATATTGATTCACACGAATTAAAAAGTACACCGACAAATGCAATATACAATGCTAAAACGGAAGCATATACAATCCTGCTAGCGACAACGGAGCATTTATAGCAATACAAGATAGTGTTTTTAAAATAATACATTGCCTTGTGAAATGGATGGTGGATAGAACAATAGTCTGTTATATGTAAAATGCAACTATATAAAAATTGGAATATGCAGGATAGAGCTTTGAAGAGATATTTATAAGAGTAGAAAACTAATAAAAATGGCCAGAGAAAAAAATAAAATAAAAAGCTGTGTTTTTTCATTATAGTATCTCCTGAGAATGTGGTTTATATTATGATTAACATATCAGACATGAGGCTTTATGTCAATAAAAAAGGATAAGTATGTCTATACTTATCCTTAAATATTTTTAGAAATTCCAACTCCTGTTTCACTGAATATTAACAGATACCCATTAAATTCAAGGTATGTTCCGTACTTACTGTAATAAGCACCTACACATTCGAGCAGAAATTCCTCGGACACCTCAAGGAACTCTGCCGTTTCATGTATTGAACGGCAGCCATGTTTAAAAGCTAGGATAAAAAGTTGCAGTGGGAGAAGCTTTTCGTAAGCCCACATTCGTGCTCGATGCTCCTGCTTTCGGTTAGCCACGTTCGTTTGATCAAGAATATCTCCCGTGGTTGTGTAGTAATGTCCAAGTTCTTCTGCAAGTGTACAGGTCTTATCAACTGTGTTCATATCATGCCGAATTGCAATTCTGTTATTGTAGATTCTGCCATTGCTGGATTGCAGCGGCTTTTCTTTTATAACTAAATTCTCATCCGCACATTCATTTAATAGTTCTTCATAATTCAATAATAATCACTCCATAATTAGAAATCATCACTTTCCATAAGTGCATTGTCGGCTTCAATCTGCTCCTTGGTAGCTCCATGATTCTCATGCGCAGCTCGAACAATGATTGGGGTAGAGTTCTTATCTTGAGCTGATGAGGCAGCAGCATCTATGTACGGCTGGCATAACTCAATGGCTTTCTCCTCGATAAATTTCCAATCGGATTCATCAAGTGAAGCAAGCACTTTAATAAATCTCTTTTTAAATGAGTCAGTGCATCCTTGCTGTATGGAGTTAATAAAAGAAGCAATTTCCTCATCACGGCTTATCGGAATGAACATAGGCTCTTCTCCGGTCCTAAGCCATTCCTCACGGACGTTGAACTCACGGCAGACGGATTTAATTAACTGTTCGGTGACACCGTTCACACCGTTTTCAATCTGACTTAGTGAACTTTTTCGTAAACCAACACGTTCACCGAACTTGTCAAGTGTGAGTCCTAGAGTCTTTCGAAGTTCTTTAATTCTTTCATTCAATTATTCATTCACCTCCTTGTTATCGCTTTTTAAATTTTTAATGAGAAGAACGATTAATACAATGTCAATTACTATTTTTAATACATCGAGAAGTATTCTATTTTTCTTCATCTGTTTCGCCTCCTTTCATCCTTATAATAAATGCTACAAAACATAAAGTCAATACAAAAGTTCATAAAATGAACATTTTACTATTGACAAAGTTCATGTTATGAATTAAGATGTTCATATACCGAACAGAGAGAAGGTCAACACCAATGAGTAAGCCGAAAAAGCACAAAAAAGTGATGAGAAGCACCTTGCAATAGTTCTTCTCATCACCGCAATCATCGACTTAATCAAAACTGTCATTGAGATAATCAATAACCTATTAGATTAAGTAACGGGGAGGCAGACCTCCCCTAGGGATAAGAATAGTGCTTTGCAAGCTCATTGTCAATATACAACCCAAGATTCTAAGGAGGTGGGAACGCGACTGTTATTAATGTAATACGAATCATTCTTGATGTGGTGCTTATCGTGATGCTGGTGTTGTACATCAGGAAACAGAAGTGAGAGGAGGTGATTGATATGTCAGAAACAGAGAGAAACATACTTGATACATTTGCCAAGACAATTCCGATGCTCTCGGAGCTTGAGCAGGAAAAGCTCTTATCATTCAGCGAAGGAATTGCTTTTGTTAAGAGTAAGCAGGCAGAGCAGGAGCCTAAGAAGTCGGCTTAATGCAAGTTGTACATGCGGTAACGCATAAGATAGACGGGAGGTGTAGAGCATGAATCAAAGTATAAATGAACCCGAGGCAAAACAGATTCCGGGATATACCGTTAAGGTGTATCACCACAAGGACGGTATATCGAGAGTGTATCGTCCAATCCTCACAGAAGAGGAGTATGAGAAGCGCCACCAGCAGTTATACAATGCTGCGGTGCGATTCTTAACGCACGTAGAGGAAGTGAAACAGAGAAAAAAGGAAGCCGAAAAGGTGGATACAAAGGACTGAGGAGGAATAATGGGCTGGACAGGAGAGATAAACACGCTGGAAGAACTTGAAGCACTCATGTGCGGCAATGTTCTTCCAGTGCAGAAATACCCCGACGCATACTACAGTTTACCGCGTAGGTCGGCGGTTCGGAGACTGATTATGTATGCGACGGAGATTGTGCTAATGAATGGAGGAGTGATTTATGAGTGGTTGGAAGATTGAAGAGATTTACAAGATAGAGAGCGAGGTCAATGAGATGGCAGTTGACATTGATGGGCTGAGCTATCTGGTGATTTTCGGCAAGCACGAGAATGGAGGTTTTTGTGCCATTCCGCAGATGGGTGTGTCCTGCGAGCTGTCATCGCATGATAAATTCGAGGACACAGGCTATAATGCGGCAAATCTGAGCCGTGTTATCAAGAGCAAAGCAAAGGCGAGGTGTATAGCTGAGGCGATACATCTGGCAGCGTGCGCGGGTCGACAGGAATGAGAACATACAAGGCGTTCATTTTTATAAAAACTATAGCCATTACGCTTTTTGCCATGGCAGCAGGGGCAGGGTGCTGTTACCGCATTATGGCAGAGCCACAGCCCTACATAATGCCTATAGAATCGATTTCATACGAAATCGAAACGCTTCCGCATGAAATTGAAACACTTCCGGTAGTTTTTGAACCGTCTGAGCGTGGAACAGATACAGTGTACACAGAAACACAGCCGATTACAGAATGCCGGACGCAAGTTGCACCAGAGCAACATATATATGAAATCCCGCTTTCACCGGAGCTTCAGAACAGCGTGAGGGAGCTTGCAGACCAATACGAGCTGTCCTATGAGCTTGTACTGGCAGTGATTATGACAGAGAGCTCCGGCAGGGCGGACACTGTAGGCGATGGCGGAGCTTCCATTGGGCTTATGCAGATACAGCCCAAGTGGTACGGAGAGCTGATTGCCAAGACAGGCTTAAGTGTGGACAAGCCTGTTGAGAATGTGGAGCTTGGAATCAGGATACTCCTTGGGTTTATCGAGGAGAACAACGGAAGCCTTGACAGGGCACTGAAACAGTACAACTCTGGAACCCCGGACTATCCGGGTAATGAGTACATAGAGAAGGTATATGAATGGCTTGATTACTTTGAGGAGGCAACAGATGACGGAAGAAGAGTTGATGAATAAGATGCGCGGCTCTGCAGAGGAATACCTGAAGCTGATACGTAACCGCCAGTATGTCCGGGCAGTGAATCTCTATAACAAGGTCATGGCAGTAGCGGTCTATGTGGAGCTTCCGGAGGACAGGCTTGTGGAGCTGTTCGGCAGGTATGACCCGGAGGATAAGAATGTCCAGAATGGTCTGTTTGACCAGAGAAATGTTGCTTCGGTGGCGGACAGGGCTTTTAAGCAGGAGCTTGAAGAAAACCGCAGGGGGAATCCGACACAGATAAGAGATTTTGAGCATTATCTCCCCCGAAGCTATTTTTTAGAAAAACAAAAGAGGTAATGCTTCATAAAAGAAACATTACCTCAAGGTATTCGTGATACCCATACCGACAAAAACAGTGTATCACGAATACCTTAAAAAGTCAATGAAAACGCGGTCAAAGCCGCATTTTCATAACAATCTAAGTATATTAAGGTTATGACGAACGAGAGGGTGATACATTGTACTGGAGAGACACATGGAGATTCAATGGATCCATAGAGTATGAGTTTAGATATGCAGGCAAGTATGGAGCCAAGGGGGAGAAGAGAGGCAAGAGAAAGAGAGCTTCCCCCGAACAGATTAAAAAACAGAACCAGTCCATCAGGGAGAACAAGGTCAGGAGGCTCATCAAGGCGAATTTCACGGAAGATGATTTATGGTGCACTGTGAAATACAAGGCAGGTGAACGTCCACCGCTTGAACAGGTGCGTGAGGACATTAAGAAGTTTCTTAGGCAGGTCAAGGCAGAGTACAAGAAGCATGGAGCAGGACTTAAATATATCAAGCGCCTTGAGATAGGAGCCAGAGGAGGAGTCCACCTGCATATACTGGTCAACCGTATAAAAGGAGTTGACACGGACAGGCTTCTGCAGAAGCTGTGGCCACATGGCAGAATCAACTATGAATCATTGTATGAGTCCGGCGGCTATGCAGACCTGGCTTCGTACATAGTAAAACAACCGACCGATGAGATAGAGGGGCAGCTCTCAATGTTCACAGAGGATGAATGCAGGGAGTTTAAGAGCTACTCAACCTCCAAGAACCTCATCCGGCCACAGCCGGAGCGCAAGGAGTACCGCCGCTGGACACTCCGCGACCTTGTGGAGAATGGCCCGAAGCCGACACCGGGCTACTACATAGACAAGGATTCAATTGTGAGCGGCGTGAACCGCTACACCGGAATGAGCTATTACCGTTACACGGAATACAGGATAAAAAACGATGAGAGAGGAGGGTAAGGATGCAGCACGTCAATATCATTACGCAGTCCGGCATTAAGACAGTAAAACCAAAAAACGGTGCAGTAGGCTATGTCCTTGAAACGCAGACATCGAAAGGACCCGCCACACTGAGCAGAGTGTTTACCGTGAGCGGACAGACGATGAATGCCTCCGAGCTCACAGCCCTTATCGAGGCATTGAAACGTCTGCGTGAGCCATGTGCCCTCACGATATACACGGAGTCAACCTACATAGCCGGAGCTATAACACAGCACTGGCCGGACAAGTGGGAGGCGGCGGACTGGAGGACAGCCAAGGGCAGGGACGTGGCAAATAAAGAATTATGGCAGGAGCTTATGAGGCTTTTGAAAGAGCATGAGGTAAGCTTCGACACAGAAAACGATATAGGCTACCAGTCATGGCTTGTGACTGAGATAAACAGGAAGGAGAGAACACATGTTTGACAAGTTTGGGGAATTTGATTCAGCAGAGGAGATTAACAGGGCGGCAGCAGCTCAGAGGGCAGAGGGCGACACGGAGGCGCTAATGCAGATTGCCTATGAGAACGGAATTGACAAGGAGGATGCTAAGGATTATGCAGACGGAATAGTCGGGGAGCTTACAACGCCGCTCCTTGCGGCACTGGGTAAGCTTGAGGTTGAGAGCAGGGAGCTGAAGCTTGCCGGGGTGCTCATTGACTGGACGGACGAGTTAAAAACAATGTGCACCGAATCGCCGGAATTTGCCCTGGCAGTTCGCCGTAAGGGTAAAGACCTTGCCGGCTACATAGCGCTCACTGCTGAGTCCGGCTATGAGCATAGAGCGGTGGTCGATAAGCGCATAGTCGAAAAGACAACAACCATAAAGCGGATTATGGGCTCACATGAGTTTGCCATAGGCATTCCGGACAAGCGGACAAGAAGAGAGCTTGCAGAGAAGTATTACCTCGGAAAGGAGACGGCATGAGAGCTTACAAGGGATTTACCAAGGAACTTATATCACGCTTGGGCAATGGTGAAAAAGAGACCTGCTGTTTTACGCCGGGCGAAACCAAGGAGGTTGAGGCAAGCAAGACCGCTTCAAGCGGTTTCCACTGCTGTGAGAATCCGTTTGAGTGTCTGGCCTACTATGCATTTGATGGTTCCAACCGGTTCTTCATTGTCGAGGCAGCAGGGGATATTGACGAGGACGATGATGAGAGGATTGCATGCACGAAGATAACCCTTATCGAGGAACTCACACCATTCAGATTCGCCATGGAGGGCATGCGGTACATAATAACCCATCCTGCGAGGGGAAAATGGCAGCAGCTCAGGATAGGTGTGACAGTAGCCAGCGACAGGGCAGAAGCCAAGGGAAGAGGCTGTATTGCCATTGCAAGAGGAGAACACCCGTCTGTGACAGGCGTTGAGGGCAGCATCCTCGGGCTGATTGTTGAAAAAGACAGCATGATAAGCGGAGCCAAGCTCTTTGTGGTAACGGCAGAGCAGGCAGGACGTAGTTATACACTTAATGCATCGCGGAAGCTGGAGGAGGAAGTCTATGAGAAGAAAGCTTGTTGAGCAGACTCCGCCGCCAAAATGCAGGAAAAAGGGCTGGTGGACGATTGTGCAGGACATAGAGGGCATCACAGTCCTTAATATCTTCAGTGACGGAGGACTTAAGACGCGCCACTGCATAGATATCACACATAAGGATTATGCAACCCTGCATCCAAGCGGTGAGTGGAGCAGGAGAAAAATTGAGTGGAGCTACGACATTGAGACACAGTGGATGTACAACTATTGCGACAGTCGCAACTTTAAAAACTTCAGGGCTTCATCGGCAGACGTGGCATTCTTAAGGGAGCGGTTCCCGAAGCGGTCTCACAGTTATTATGATGACAGCACAGTTTTTGCCGTTATAAGCAAAACGGAATATGAATGGGCTGCCGGCCGCCGTGAAAATACGGAGATACGCAGATGTGCGAAGGTTCAGGAGACGATGAGCAGGATACCGCCGTTGCCTGAGGATGTTGAGAAATGGTTTTATGACGCAGCTTTAGGAGAGGATTTTGCAATTAGAACGGATGCGGCGGGAGTATATATGTGTACCGCCTGCCACGGCAAGGCACCGCTGGACGCATGGCGAATGCCTGACGGAAAGCCTGCACGGAATAATGACATGGTTGCATGTCCTCACTGCGGCAGCAGCATAAGGCTTAAGAGGAGACGAAAGGATGTATTTGCCTACAGCGATTTTATAATAGTCCAGCCGATAGATGACACCATGTCGGTTATAAAGGTGTGTAACGGGCGCATCCTTATTATGGGTGACCGTAAGGATGTTTCAGTCAGGGAGAAAATCAGGATTCTTTCGGGACGCGGTGAAAATGCAGTTGACCGTAAGAACATATATTATCAGCAGTATGGAGGGGATTTTGATAACAAAAGCAATCCTCACAATCACAGGATATCCTCACGGCAGTACATGTATCCGGTGGGGATAACGGAAGCTTTATCAGGAACAAAAGCAGGGATGTGGTCGGCTCTCTTCACGGACTTTGCGGCAGCAGGATTAAAACTGGCGTATGGCACACTGATAACCTGTTTTGATCCGGATGTACACGCTCTGATGGAAATGCTCTACAGAGGACGGTTTTACAAGCTTCTGGCTGAGGAGAGCGGCAGAATCAATGACATGGAAGTATACATAGGATGCCTGAACAGCAATGGGACAGACATAGAGAGTACGTTTGGCTTAGGTGACAGACAGCTAATTAACCGCCTGAGGGATAGAAACGGCGGTGGACTCATGCTTGCATGGTTGCAGTGGAGCGAGAGGAACAGGACAAAGCTTTCCGATAAGGTGCTTGCCTGGCTTGAAGTTAATGAACTCTGGCCGGATAACATGACCTGGATAAAATGCAGGTTTTCACCTGAGCAGGCAATGAATTATATCGAGAGGCAGAGGCGGGAGCAGTACAAGAAACAGAATATCCGCAGCGTCATAAACCAGTATGAGGACTATATGGACATGTGTGCAAGGCTTAAGAAGGATACCTCTGACGAGATGATATACCGTCCGAGGGAGTTAAAAAGAAGACATGACGAGGCAGTCGAAGAGATTAAGCTCCGTGAGGCAGAGCTTAAGGCTGAGGAGTACTCAGAGAGATACCCGGAGGCGGAAAAGGTGCTCGGAGAGATTGCGGATAAGCTTGCGTACAGGAATGACAGGTACATAATCGTTGTTCCGAAGAAGAACATAGAGATAGTACATGAAGGCAGGGAGCTTCGCCATTGTGCAGGATCCAGCGACAGATATTTTGACCGCATAGCACAGCGCGAGACGTACATATGTTTTCTCCGTAAGGCTGAGGAACCGGACAAACCTTATTATACCATTGAGGTGGAGCCGGGAGGCACGATAAGGCAGCACCGCGGTATGTATGACGAGGAACCGGAGATTGAGGAAGTAAAGCCTTTCCTGCGTGAATGGCAGAGAGAAATCAGAAAGCGCATGAGCCATGAGGATCATGAACTGGCGGCGGCTTCCAGACAGAAAAGGGAGGAGAATATCAGGGAGCTGAAGGAAAAGAATAACACAAGGGTGCTTGAAGGACTTATGGAGGACTTCATGGAGGCAGCAGGATATTAAAAAAACATGATAAATATGGAATGGGAGAAGTTGAACCGATGGAGCAGGATAGAAAGAGTAGATGTGAACAGTGTGAATATTATGTAAAAGTGTCAGACGCGCCTGAAACACTTGAAGCGGACTGCACATGGCAGCCGTGCGAGAATGATGGCTACACATTACCGTGTGAGAGAGGAGAAGACTAATGGACATAATTGCATATCAGAAAAGCTACAGGGAATATAAAGCGGAGCTTGACAGCGAGCTGCAGAAAACAGCGGAGGGCTTTGTCCGCATCGGCTATCTGCTCAAGGTGGCCAGAGATACGAACGTGCTTGCGGAATCCGGCTACAAGACGGTAGCTGAATTTGCACAGGCCGAGTACAGCCTTGACAAGACACAGGTAAGCCGTTTTATCAGTATCAATGATAAATTCGCAGAGGGAGGCTACTCAGAGCGCCTGCAGGCAAAATATCAGGGCTTCGGCTACGCGAAGCTCACACTGATGCTGCAGCTTCCGGATGCCGTCAACGAGGCACTCACTCCGTCCTACTCCAAGGCGGAGATACAGAGCATTAAGGAGGAGGTGGACGAGGAGAAGAAGGTGAGCGACATAGAGGTATGCCTTGAAGCCTCACAGGAACCGGAAGAAGGCGGAACACTCATAGAGCGAATAGTAAAACAGCTCCTGCATGATGAACCTGGCATGTTCATAGAACTTCACAGGGAGGCACTTGGCTGTTCTGTGAATATGCAGCACTTCCAGAGAATAATGGCACCTGCAGGGGAAAAGACGTACAGTGTGCGCCTTGCCGGAGTGGGAAGGGTCCTTTTAATCCTTAATGATGCGTCAACCAACCGTGCAGTCAATTCAAGGACGGGAGAGTTTGAGGAAGTGACGTGGCAGCAGCTCAGGGATGCTGTCGAAAAGCTTACCGGTTTTAAAGAATGTACCGGTAAGGCAGCAGAGGACAGATGGTCGGAGCTGTTCGGGGAGCCGTACCCGCTCAATGCGCCGGAAGCAAAATCCGAAGTTGCACCGGAGCAACAGACGAAGCAGCCGGCAGTAAGAAAAGAATCAAAGGTGCAGAAAGCCAGAACCGAAAGCCCGAAAAAGCCTATAAATCCAAAGACGGAAGAGGAAAAGCCTGTGGAGCAGATACCGGGGCAGGCGGACATAAGCGACTTTCCGGAGTATATGCCGGAGACGGTACATAAAGATGGGTGCGAAAACACAGAAAAGCCTATAAATACTCAATGCGAAGGGCATAACCTGATAGGTGAAGTGAATGCCCATGTGGAAGTGGTGAACACCCCGGAAACAGAGAATGGCACCGGTGCAGAAAGCAAGGAGCATAAGACAGCAGATAAGACAGCAATATTAAATCTGCTTGATGAGATAAAGGCAGCAGTCACCGCAGACCACTGGGGCACGGCTATGGTCAAGGAGCACAGCCTCAGGGAACTGATAGACAGGGCGGCACATGGAGGGACGGATGAAGTCGAAACAGGCGAAGTGTAGGGAGTTTGGCAGGAAAGCGCGTGAGGAGATAAAAGCCCGCGATAACAATAAGTGTATATTCTGCGCTGCCGGCTACAGCATGGACGGAGCGACGTGGTACGGACAATCCCTGCTGAGCATAATGCATTATATTCCAAGGTCACATAACGGCCTTGGAATCCCGCAGAACGGAGCAGTAGGCTGTCAGTATCATCATGAGATGCTTGACAACGGCAACAAGGGCAACCGTGATGAGATGCTGGAGATATTCAGGGAACATTTAAAAGAAAACTACACGGACTGGGACGAAAAGAACCTTGTGTATGACAAATGGAGGGAGCTGGGATAATGAAACGAGAAGAACTGGAAAAATACCTTGGAAGAAAAGTCTGTATAACACTTTTTGACAAAAGCGTATGTGAAGGAGAGCTTCACAAAACGGGCGAAGAACAGTTTAAGCATGATAGCAATTTATATATTCCATCCAATCGGTATTTCTGTATCAATCCACAATCATGTGTGTTCAGAAGTTCGCATGTGATTAAATTGAAACTATTGAGCTGAAAGTAGAAGGTGGAGAATACAATATCCTATACGACTTAATAAACAAATTTATTGTAACAAGGTAAAAATCAGAAAGGAGCAGAAATGGAGAGATTAACACGGACAAGTGATTCTGGTGAAGCTGCGTTTACATTTAACTTATACATAAATTGCCTACCAAGTGAAGCAAAGAAAATCCTTAATTTAGCAACAAAGTTAAAAGAATACGAGGACTTAGAGGAACGGCTTAACAAGGTATATGGAGATTGCGACGGCTTACTGACGAGCGTGGTAGAAATGCTTGAGAAGCACCCATGCATTGATATGGCAAACAACACATTGAAGTCACGGCTTCTTACTGATGAAGATGTCGACAAATGGGAGGAGTACAAGCAGTTAGAGGAACAGGGCAGACTTATCAAGTTGCCTTGTAAGGTGGGAGATACCGTAGCCGAAGCAAAATTGAGAGGTGGAGAAAATGACTAGGAAAGAATTATATGTATGTGACCTTTGCCATACTGATTATCACAGCAAAGAAGAAGCTTTGCAATGCGAAAAAGACCACCTCAAATGTGTTAAAATCACAGATACTAGATACATTGCACATTTTAAACTTCCGTCTAAAATTGAGGTGGAGTTTTCCAATGGAACAAAACGCTGGTATAGGCAGTAAAGAATCGAGGTAGAGATACGGAGGTAAAACAGATGGACGCAGAAGAGATGAAGAAAAACAAAGCAAAGAAACTGCGGTATAAAAAACCTATTGTTAAAAACCTAAATCTCGAGACAATACAGCAGGATTTATGGGACATACAAGAGTCTTGCGAAGAAGTACATTGGTTTACAGATTCCGATGATGGTAGTGAAACTTTAATAAATGCCTTATCAGGGGATGAAGATGAAGCGTATGAGTTTAAAATGGCATTTGCAGACCTATGTGCTGAGTGTGAGAGAATGTTTGACGATATACAAGAAGAGTGGGTTCCTGACTGCTTTGATATTTTATTTGTGGCAGCAGGTGCAGGAGAAACATACGGCGGGTTGTTAGGATTCGACTCCTATGAGCAGGATTATTTCGGAATCGGATGCTCAGAAGCCTTTGCGGAAGATGAAGCCAAGAAAAAATTAAAACAAATGACAAAAGATGAGCTGATTGCGGCTGTAAGACAATGTTTTCGGATTTACTCCGCTTACATTGGACTACGCAATAGATATGATAGCCTTAAGGCTGCAATAGATATTTTGAGGGAGCAGAATACAGGACATCTTCAGGTTGTGAGGGAAATCGAAAGACTTTATCAAAAAGTGCAAGAGCAACAAGGATATATGGCTGAGTACTCGAAGGAGTGGAGAGAATTCGAGCAATATGCAGATGCGCTGCCACAGGAGGCATGGTTGGCTTGAAAAGCTATGATAATAGCAGGATGGAGGAAAAATGAACAAAGTAATCTTAATGGGCCGCCTGACCCGCGACCCGGACATAAGAGCAGCCACAGGCGAGAACACAATGACAATAGCGCGGTACACTCTTGCGGTAGACCGGAGAACAAGAAAAATTGACACTGGCGAACCAACAGCCGACTTCATAAGCTGTGTGGCATTCGGCAAGGCAGCAGAGTTCGCCGAGAAGTATTTTCACCAGGGCATGAGAGTACTGATTACAGGTCGCATACAGACCGGCAGCTACACCAATAAGGACGGACAAAAGGTATACACAACGGATGTCATTGTGGAAGAGCAGGAGTTTGCGGACAGCAAGGCAGCAGGACAGACCGGCTCAGCAGGCATTCCGGTATCACGTCCGGAGTTTACAACAGAAGACGGCTTCATGCAGTTACCGATTGGTGTAGAAGAGGATGGTATACCATTTGGCTAGGAGGTTTGCAATGAATGAGGCTATTTTGAATTTGATTAGTAATGAGCAGATGAGGGAAAGCTGCTATATCAAGGCGCAGAATATCATAGAGAATGCAGGGCTAAAGAGTATAGAGGTTGACAGGACACAGTTCACGGCAAGGAATGACAACAATAAGCTTATCATAAGAATTGCCGTTAAGAAGTTCACAAAGCATACTGTGAGCGCCAATGAACTGAGAGCATTGAAGAGAATCCCCGAGTATCGTCCTGTATATGACCGATATAAACGCATGAGTCACTTCGAGCACAGACCATTGTATGAGTGGGGCTACATAGAATTTGAGTATCTCCCATCCAATAATCATTAGACAGAACACATATTCTGTAGTATAATGAGACCATAAAAACAGCGCCACAGAGCCGAATATATGAAGCAAGATAACAGCTTCGTGTATCCGGCTCTTTTTATTTTGCTTACAGACAAGGAAAACGTATCGGGAACAGCATTTCGCAGGTGGGAAAGGAGGCAGCAGCATAGATGGCAAAGGGAAAGTATGAGACGTGGCAGGAAGACGATAATATAACGCTTCTTGGGGCATGGGCGCGGGATGGCCTGACACAGGCTCAGATAGCCAAGAATATGGGAATCGCGTTATCAACGCTCAAGGAGTGGATTAAAAAGTATCCGGCCATTTCGGCTGCCTTAAAAAAAGGGAAAGAGCTTGCGGACTATGAAATGGAGAATGCCTTATACAAGAAAGGTACAGGGTACACGGTAACGCTCAGGAAGCCTATTAAGCTTAAAGAAGTTGAATATGACAACAATGGCAAAAAAATAAGTGAGAAAGAGAAAATCGAGTACGCGGAGGTAGAAGAATACATTCCACCGGATGTGACAGCACAGATTTTCTGGCTCAAGAACCGTAAGCCGGAGACGTGGAGGGATAAGCGTGAAGCTCCACCGGAGAAAGAAGAGTACGAGGATGATGGATTCATCACGGCTCTTAAGCAGACGGCAAAAGAGGTGTTCGATGGCACCGGAGCGGTTGAGACAATGAGTGATAAAGAGCGGGAGGCAGCAGATGAAGCAGACAAGACAGCCGACGTTCAGGTATAGTGCATTCTCGGCTAAACAGAAGATGGTGCTCACATGGTGGATGCCTGATAGCCCATACCATGACAAGGACGGCATAATATGTGACGGCTCAATTCGAAGCGGCAAGACCACATGTATGGGACTGTCATTCGTAATATGGGCGATGGAGACCTTTGACGGACAGAACTTTGCCATGTGCGGCAAGACAATACAATCCCTGAGGAGAAATGTCATCAAGCCGCTCAAAGGTATGCTCAGTTCGCGCGGGTACGGAGTGGAGGAGCACCGCTCCGAGAACAGCCTGACTATCACAAAGGGTTCAGCAGTGAATGAGTTTTACCTGTTCGGGGGGAAGGATGAAGGCTCCCAGGATTTGATACAGGGTATCACGCTTGCAGGCTTGTTCCTTGATGAGGTTGCCCTGATGCCGGAGAGCTTCGTTGATCAGGCAACAGGGCGCTGCTCTGTCGAGGGTTCTAAGTACTGGTTCAACTGCAATCCGGAGGGACCGGAGCATTATATAAAAACGCAGTGGATTGACCGTATCGGTGAAAAGAACCTCATAAGGATACATTTCACCATGCATGACAATCCGAGCCTGTCACAGCGCATTATACAGCGTTATGAGAGTCTTTACAGCGGGGTGTTCTATGACCGCTTTATCCGTGGTCTGTGGGTGCTGGCATCCGGAATCATCTTCCGGTATTTTGCGGATGATGATTCGCCGTATCTGTTCGGTGATGAGGAGATATTCAGCCCGGAGGGAAGACCACTGCAGCCCTTCTCCAAGGTTGTAATGGGAATCGACTTTGGAGGAAACGGCTCTAAGACAACCTTCTGCCTTACAGGATACCAGGGAGGCTATCACAGCTTCAAGGTGCTTGAGGAGGCAGGGCTGCCGGTAACAGAGGCGGTGGATTCCAAGGCGATATGTGATAAGTTCATAGAGTTTTACAGGTACTGCCTTAACAAGTATCACCGGGTGGACTGGATTTTCCCGGATTCAGCTTCACCGACAATGATTAACTCACTTATAGGAGCCGCAAGACAGGAAGGCTTGCAGTTCCGGAACATAAAGGGCTGCCGCAAGAACGAGGTGGCGGACAGACCGAAACTCATAGATCTGTTATTGAACTCAGGGAGATTGAAGATAAACAGGCGATGTGTACAGTTGCGCAAGGCTATAGCGTCGCTGAGGTGGGACGAGAAGAAACCGGACATTCCGGAGGATCTTAATATTAACAACTGCAATGACTGGTGGGACGCGTTCTGCTACACCCTGCTGGACTTTGTAGAATACATTGAACTTGATAGGAGGAGCTAATGAAGGATAATTCAATTAACGCGGTGGTAAAGAGAAAACTTAATGAACTGGGCTTTACGAACTGCAATGATACACCGTACGGATACATAAATGCCTGTGACGCATGGTACTGTAATGAGCCTATAAAGGATTTTCATAACAGGAAAACGATACAGGGTGAGAAGTATGAGCTCAACAGGCTGAACTTCGCAAAGAGACTGTGTTCGGATGAAGCAAATTTGTGCGAGGTGATTGAGATAAATGCCGGAAAGAAGAACAGCCAGTTTGAGGAAGTGAAGCGAATCTTCGAGAAGAACAACTTCGCTACAATGTACCGCCGCCAGCTTGAGCGGATGACAGCGAACGGAACCGTGGGCGCATATATAAGAATCGCCGGCGCGGAGGAGTATGACGATGGTTCATTAAGAGGTGGTGACATTAAGATAAACTATGTCAATGCAGGTGGAATTATCCCGCTCACTATAGAGAACGGAGAGGTGCTAGAATGTGCTTTCTACGGAGAAAGCATAAAAGCAACCAAGAAGGTGATAACGCTTGTTGTTTTCACTCATGCTGACGTGTACTCAGTGTCAACGTATGAGTTTGACACAACCGGCAACCAGATAAGTGCCACGGAGAATATCAGGCTTGGTGAAATAAAGCCGTTTGCGCTCATGGAGAATGCAGAGGTAAATAATTTACAGGACATGGAGGGCTTCGGACTGCCGAAGCTCTGGAACACCATACCGTACCTTAAGGTGCTTGACCTGTGCTTTAACATCCTTTATTCGGATGTGGACAAAGGCGAGAAGATAATCATGGTAAATGAGATGCTCTGTGAGATGGACCAGTACGGCAGGCCGATTCTCACCACGGAGCAGAAAAAGCTTTTTGTATTCATGGGTCCAAAGCTCCCGGATCAGAAGGAGGCATACCACGAATACAATCCGGAGATAAGGATTGAGGCGATAACAAAGGCTTTCGAGCTGGTGTTATCGCTTGTATCGATGACCTTCGGCTTCGGGACGAAGAAGTACACCTTCGAGAACGGCAGGATTACAACCGCCACAGAATACACAGGTACAAAACAGGACCAGCTTCAGGAGCTTAACAGGCAGAGGCAGCAGGCTGTTCAGTACATAACAGGGCTTGCAAGGGCAATCATGTGGTATTCGAACACCTTTTCGGGTACAGCGTATGACATAGACACGGATATAAAAATTGATTTCAATGACAGCTATATCCGTGATGAGGAGGCTGAGCTTGAGGATATGAGAAACGATGCGCTCCAGTTCGGAATCCCGAAGCTGACAATGTGGTATCTGGCGAAAAAGTACAATCTGTCCGATGAGGAAGCAGAAGCGCTTGTAGAATCGAATAAGAAAAAGGATGATGATGACGAGGGGGACGGTGAGGAGTAATGCTGACGGATGAACAGATTGATGTGCTGTCGGAGGCTCTCATGCCGTACTTCGATGAGCTTGAGCAGTGGGTTATCCAGGATATAACGCGGCGCCTTGGAAAGACATTGACCTATTCCGGGACGATTGAGAACGAGCTTGCGGCAATGAAGAATCTGGGCTACAGTCCTTCAAAGATAAGGCGTGAGGTGATGAAGCTCTTAGGTGCCGATAAGAACCTTAAGAAGCTCATAGCCGAACAGACAGCGGAATATAAACGTGAATATGCTAAAATGATGGAGAAAATCAACCGTGAAGCTGCCAAGACCGGCGCTGATATGGTATACAAAGCGTCGGACATAGCCAATGTGCAAGACAGAAAGATATGGAATGAGGCGGGTAAAAAGCTTAAAGAGGGAGATTTCCTGCACCGGTTAAATGATGTGTTCAGCGAGCGCATGGAAGGTGATCTGCTCAATCTGACCAAGACGGCAGGCTTTAAGACCGGAATGTCCTATGTGGATGCGCGCCAGGCATACACGCACAGCCTCAACAATTCAGTGCTGAGGATGGCAAGCGGCGTGAGCACCATAGAGCGTGAGCTGACCAGCGTTATACATGAGCTGGCACAGAGCGGCATCCGCTCAGTCAATTATGGTGCCAACCGCTCACAGCACATAGAGAGTGCAGTGCGCACCGCACTCAGGACAACCTACAGCCAGCTCTCCGGCGCAGTGATGGACAAGGACATTAACCAGACAGGTGAGACACTAGTGTATGTCTCACAGCACTGGGGAGCGCGTAACAAGGGAGAGGGCATAGAGAACCATGAAGCATGGCAGGGCAAGGTGTATAAGCTTGATGACCGTGAATATCCGGAGGAGGAGAAGCGCATAGGACAGAAGATAACAAGCCTTGTGGAATCCACAGGCTATGATGCAACAACATCCACCGTGGTGGACCCTAGGGGACTTCACGGCTACAACTGCCGCCATAGCCACTATGCCTGGTTCGAGGGTGTATCTGAGAAGCCCAAATATAAGCCGGAGCCGCCACCGAAGGAGATAGACGGCAAGGTCTATGATTACTATGCTATGACACAAAAAATGCGCCGGATGGAGCGCGACATACGCGCAATGCGTAAGGAGCAGATAGCACTTAAAGAGCTTGGAATGGATACGGAGCGGCAGCAGGAGCTTAAGAAGAAAATCAGCCAGAGCATGAACACATATAAAGAGTTCTGTGACAAGTGCGACATACCACCCAAGTATGAGCGCACAAGGGTGGAGAAGGTCGGGACGGACATTAAGAAGACGCAGGCGTATAAAGACTATGAGAAGATGGAGAGGGAAACTGGTTCAAATAGCGAAAATACATCACAAGAGAAAATATCAGTAGAAAATTCAAAAAAACAGCGATATAATAGAACTATTGAACAGTTAGAGGCTGTAGCCGCTGACATTAAAAACAATATTTCACAATACAGTGATAGACCTTCAAAGTGGAGTGGAAAGATAAATGTAATTGACAAGTATAAGGATGAAGGTGTATTAGGAAATAAAGAATGGAATTGCAATATCATGGTTGTTGCTAATGCTGATGATGGTGTTTTATGGCATGAGATGTTACATTCCTGTTCCGTAAGTTATTATGATCCTAAAGTGTATTTAGAAAATAAGTATATTGAAGAATCAAGCGTAGAATATCTAAAGCAACAGATATGCAAAGAAAAAGGAATAGAAAGTATAGCTGGTTATCCGGATAAAGTTCAAATACTTGAAAATATTAACAAAGCTTTTGGGTATGGAACAGACATCGACTTTGCCAAAGAATTATTTAATATACCACTGCCAGAAAGATATCAATGGCTAGAGGATAAAGTTGATAGTGATTTAAGAATATACCAAGCTTCATTTGAAGATTATAATGAGGTTATGAAATTTATCGAAAAACTGAAAGGTGGAGATAATGGCTGATATAAAAGGACTAATATCACAACTTCAAGAGAGTGAAAATAAGTTTATCATAACGGATTCATCAACTACAGCGGAAAGATTGAGAGCAAAGATTATTCAGCGGAAAAAATCAGAGGATGAATGTTTAAAATTAAAACAAGAGATAATGGATTTTTTTGCTACGAATCCTTCTGCTGAAGAAAAAGAAATTCTTTGGGCATATACTGAATCTTTGTGGATGGAATGCTCAGCTATAGAGATAAAAAGACAAGTTGCACCAGTACAACAAAAATAAAAAAATATTTGCATTTATAGAATATATGTTCTATAATAGTCCAGGGTGGTAAAATTGCAGACAACGGAATATGAGTGGATTGCCTGCCCGATATGTGGAAACCCACACATGACGAAGGTTATGGGTGACACGCAACTGTATCGTTTCCCGGCATTTTGTAAGCGGTGTAAAGCGGAGACGATAATAACAATGAACCAGAACAAGAGAGCCTTAGCGCCGAATAATTGATTTTTCCTGACATTAACAGGGAGAATTGGTTGTTCGGCGCTTTTTGTTTGTTTTGAACAGGGGAAGGAGCAGAGATGGATTTTTTAGAGATTTTAAAAGCCAACGGTATTGAGGTGCCGAAGGATAAGACCGAAGCCATCACAAAGGCAGTCGGTGAGAACTATAAGACAAACAGCGAGTACGAGAAGGTGTCCGGTGAACTGGACACGGCGAATAAGAAAATACTTGCCAATGACACAGCCATCAAGGATTTAGAGGGAAAGCTTGCCGGCTTCAAGGATGTTGATGTGACAGCTCTTAACGAGCGCATTAAGAATCTGGAGACCGAAAAGAGCACGATTGAGGCGGACTATAAGAAACAGATAGAGGACAGGGATTTCAATGACCTGGTGAAGGATGCCATTACAGCCGTCAAGGGAAAGAACACCAAGGCGATTATGGCACTTCTTGATACAGACACATTGAAGAAGTCCAAGAACCAGAAGGACGATGTGGCAGCAGCCCTAAAGACACTCACTGAGGCGGATGATAGTAAGATGCTGTTTGGTGAGCCACAGTCGACAGGAACTAGGAAGGATGTCGGTGGACATGTTCCGGATAGCGGAGCTGGATCACAGGCGGATACATTAACAGGTGCTCTGGTGGCACACTATAACAATTAACAGGAGGTAAGGAAAAATGCCAATAAGTTTAGCAGAAGCAAAGGTCGGTATGGCAGACAAGGTAGACCAGCAGGTTGTAGATGAGTTCAGAAGGGCGTCATTATTGCTGGATATGCTTATTTTCGATGACGCGGTGTCACCGGGAACAGGCGGAAGCACACTAACATACGGATACACATGTCTTAAGACACCGTCAACCGTAGCAGTCAGAGAGCTTAATACGGAGTACACACCGAACGAAGCGAAGAGAGAGAAGAAAACCGCAGACCTTAAAATTTTCGGCGGTTCCTATCAGATTGACCGTGTCATCGCACAGACATCCGGTGCGGTTAATGAGGTTGAGTTCCAGATGAGAGAGAAGATCAAGGCAGCAGCCAACTATTTCCACATGCTGGTTATCAATGGCACTGGAGCAGGCTCGGGAGTCGGTTACGTGACCAATACATTCGATGGCTTAAAGAAGATTCTTAGTGGCTCTGATACAGAGTACACTGCTAAGGATGTTGATATTTCAACATCAGCGCTCCTTGATACCAATTACAATGCGTTCCTTGATGCGGTAGATACGTTCATCAGTAAGCTGGCGGAGAAGCCTGATATTCTTATGATGAACACGGAAATGCTCACCAAGGTCCGCTCTGCGGCGAGAAGAGCAGGCTATTATGACCGCAGCAAGGACGATTTTGGCCGCGCAGTTGAGACTTACAACGGAATTAAGCTTCTTGATGCAGGATATTATTACAACGGCTCAACAACAGAGCCTGTTGTCGCAATTGAGACAGATGGCTCAACCGCTATATACGGTATCAAGATAGGTCTCAACGCATTCCATGGTGTATCACCGAAGGGTGATAAGATTATCGCCCAGCACCTTCCTGATTTCAGCCAGGCAGGAGCAGTAAAAGAGGGTGATGTCGAGATGGTGGCAGCAACAGTACTTAAGAACAGCAAGATGGCGGGCGTTCTTAAGGGAATTAAGATAAAGCCGACAGAGTAGAAAATAATGGGGGTGAGAGTATTAACAGCTTAACTATAACAGTGGACTGGGAGGACTATCACTCCCGTTTTGCTGGCAGCAAATTGACGGAGGAACAGTTCGCGGCTATGGCATATCAGGCATGCAGCCGTGTAAAGCGTCTGTGCAGACCGTATGTCCTTAAAGCTGTCCTTGAAAATGAGGATGACTACCGCAATGACAGGCTAAAGGACGCGGTATGCTGCGTGATAAATGAGATGTATGAGCAGGGGAAGGTTGGAGCAGGAGCCGGAGTAACTTCGGTATCCAATGACGGCTATTCGGAGAGCTACGCTGTCACTAAGAAAACGGATGCCGACTTGGAGCTGGATACACTGGCAAAAGCCCAGCTCTATGGCACTGGCTTGATGGGGGCATTGTGATGTTCAATGATACGGTGACTTTTTATTCTTATGACGCTGATACGGAGAACTGGAAAAGGACAGTCATAGCAGGCTGCCAGTGGTCGGCGGAGACAGTAAAAACGGTGTCCACCGATGGAAAGCTCAATATCTCCAAGGTGGTGAACATCACCATCCCGGTTGAGACAGCGGCTATGCCGGAGCAGTACATAGATTACCGCCTGTACAGCACACAGGCGGTCAAGGACGGCTTTTTCACTATCAACCCTACCACTAATATGGATGTGGTTGTTTTGGGCGGATGTGAGGCTGAATTGACACCGGAATATACCCTGTCACAGCTGGTAAGGGAACACATAGCCGCAACGGTGTCATCTGTGGCGGATAACACCGGCAGACCAAGGCTTAAGAATATCAAGGTGGTGGCGCGATGATTGATGTGACTGTTAAATTGCCGGAAGCAGGGGCAATGATGAAGAAGCTGGGCTTGGATCAGCGCGGAGAGGTTCAGAGGGTAATTGCAGAGGAAGCATTAGGGTTATGTGATTCAATTGTGCCATTCAGAAGTGGCATGCTTAAGCAAAGTGGACATGTTGAAAATAATGGCGAATGCATAGTTTGGAATCAACCGTATGCACGATATCAGTATTATGGAATGCTCATGGTTGACCCTCAGTACAAGAAAGGTGCTATGTTCAATCCTGATTATGGCTTTTGGAGCAGACCGGGTGTGCAAAAAGAACTTACAGATAAGCCTTTGGAATACAATGGACAAGGCGAATCCCACTGGTTTGACAAGGCAATGCAGAATGGCGGGCGGGAAAAGCTTATCGAAGTAGCCCGCAAGGAGGTGCGAAAACGCAGTATATGACAGTGGTAGAAGCGATTGTGAAATGGCTCAAGGAAGCCAGGATAAATAAGATAAGCACGGATGCCCTGCCGGGACAGTCCGTTGCGTATGGGATAGCGAAAGCACCGACGCAGAATGTCAAGACATTCGTGTCCGGCAGAAAGATATATACAGATTACTATGATTTTCTGGCACGCTTAGACAGCAAGACGGACGCGGAGAGGGTCAATAATCATAAATTCATGGAGGGACTTTCTGAGTGGATATATGAGCAGAATGTACAGGAGCTGTATCCGGAGCTTCCGGAACATCTTAAGTGCAGTGATATATCAGTAAGCACACCATTCCACATGCAGGCGGCAGACGAGGACTCCGCCGTCTATGCATTCACTATAAAAATTAAGTATGGGAAGGAGAAATAAAAATGGCAGAAATGAGAGAAAAGTTGATGCATTTCTTTGATATCGGAGACGGTACAGAGAATTATGTACTGCTTGGTGATGGTATCAGTTCACTCACGGAGGAGTTTAACCCTGAGAATGAGACAAAACACTATATTCATCAGTCCAGCGGAACAGCTAATGTGAAATCGTACGCACCATCCATGTCCGTTGAGAAGGAGTACATTAAGGACGAGGAGCTTCAGAAGTGGATAGACAAGAAGGTACGTGAGCTTCCTACAGGGGCTTCCGCCAGAAGCAGCTATATAAGGGTCAATGCCCTTGAGGAGCCTGTCTCTGATGGAGTATGGCCGGCAGTCAAGAGGGCTTGTGCATATCAGTTTGATTCTATCGGCGGTGAGGGCGGCTCTGAGCTTGTCAATGCTATGACACTCAGCGGTGTCGGGGATGGCATTCAGGGAAGCTTTAATGTGTCAACAAGAAAGTTCACACCGGGTTCCGGTGAATAGGAGGTATTATGCCAAACATTATCAGAATCAGCAGGGGAATAGAGATAAATGTCAACGAAGCAGGTGACACAATATGCATTCCGGTTGATGACATGAACTTCATTGATAATTATAACAATGTCCTTGATACCTTTGACCGTATAGACAAGGAGATAAAGGAGAAAGAGGGCACCCTGGCACCAAAAGAGGAGCTCAGGTTCATTATCGAAAAGACCAGAGAAGTAATGGACGGAATCAATAACCTTTTCATGGACGAGCAGTGCTGTAAAAAGGTGTTCGGCAATATTGTCCCATCGCCGTACCTGCTGGCGGATTTCTTTGAACAGCTCTGTCCGTACATTGAAAAATATGCGGATGAGCGGCAGAAAAAAATAATGGATAAGTACAGGAAGCCGGTTAGGAGAAAATAATGCTTAATGTGCTGCTAGAGGACATGCCGGAGGAATACGAGGGTTATCGGATAGACCCGGATTTCCGGACAGGTATTCTAATCTCAATGTGTCTTTCAGATCCGGAGCTTAACGAACTGGAGCAGCGTCTGGTGGCGGTCAATTTATTGTTTACAGATAAAATACCCCCGCCTGAGCAGGCAATGTCAGGAATAAGCTGGTTTATGAATGCCAACAACCATGATAATTATGACGGAGTGAAGCAGTCCGAAGTGATACTTATGGATTACGGAGTAGATCAGTGGAGAATATATGCGGCATTCATAGCACAGTATCATATAGACCTTAACAAGGTCAATATGCATTGGTTTATCTTTCGCGGGCTTCTTGATAATCTGTCGGAGTGCAGCTTCACGGATGTGATGCAGCTTAGACAGAAGAAGATACCATCCTACCTGTCAGCGAAGGAGAAGGAAGAGTTCAAGAGAAAACAGAAAATATTCCAGCTTGGAAAGACAGGCAAGGTTAAGGAAGATGATTTCACTGAAAGTGAGAAAGCAAGAATAGCAGAGTTCTTAAAATATGCGAATATAAAGAAATAAAAGCCATGTAGCGCCTCAGAGCCATTGGCACCTAATGATAAGGTGTTAGTGGCTTTTGTTTCAGGAAGGAGGGCACATGGGAAAAGAAGATGCAGACGGCTATGTACGTGTCAAGATAGACGTTGACACGTCGCAGGAGAAAAAGATTAAGCGTTCCCTGGAGGACATTCAGGATGATGCGGACAATGCAAAAAGAAAACTGGATGCGTTAAAAGAGACCGGTGTTGATGAGAACGCGAAAGCCTACCGCAAGGCAGCGGAAGACCTTGAAAAATACAATAAAGAGCTTGATGAATATGTAAGAAAGCAGAAGGAAGCAGAGACCGCCGCGGCGAGCCGGACTAAAACCACCCGGACCGGCGATTTTGACAGTATCAGTGACCAGGTGGAGGACTATGAGACACGCCTCCGAATGCTCCGCAACAAGGGCTATGGTCCCGGTGATGAGCATTTTGATGAGCTGTATATCGCATGGAAGAACGCGGCGGATGCGGAGAAAGAGTACCTTGCTGGGCTTGAAAAGCTAACGGACAAGGGAAAACAACTGGAAGCGGAGAGAGCGCGTAAAGGGGAAGAAACACAGCAGAAGGTATCACAAAAACGCGAGGAAGAGGCGCGCAAGCTTGCAGAACAGGCGGCAGAATATGAACACTTGAATAGGCTTCGTGCCAATGCACAGGTGCGTGATAAAGACCTTGTGAAGCTTCTTGAAAGGCAGGAAGCCATCACAGCACGCATGGCAGAGCTTAAGCGCGCAGGAGTGGGCGAGGGCTATAAGGAGTATGACAGCCTGAGCAAACAGCTAAAAGATGTCAACAGCTCAATAGCAGAGTGCAGGGACGGATTTAAAAAGGTTGGAAAGAACAGCAGGAAAACCTTGGATGCATTGAACAAGAATACCAGGAAATCCTCCGGAATGTTCGGTATGCTGGCTTCAAGGCTTAAGGGACTGGCTCTGAGCCTTCTTATATTCAACTGGATTTCAAAAGGCTTTAACGCTATGGTTGCTGCCATGAAGGAGGGCTTCAAGAATCTTGCTTCGTATTCCAAGGAATACAACAGTGTGATGTCTGCATTCATGAGCAGTCTGGCAGAGCTTAAGAACAATCTGGCAGCAGCATTTGAGCCGATTGTGAACACCGTTGTGCCATACCTCACACGGATGGTCAGTGGTCTAAGTGCGGCGATAGAATCATTCAGCCGGTTCATTGCCTATATGAGTGGTAAAAATACTTATACAAGGGCAAAAAAACAGATGCTTGATTATAAAAGCACTGTGGACAGTACCAATAAGTCACTTGCAGATTTTGACAAGCTCCATGTGCTCAACGATAACTCATCCGGCGGAGAGAAGACAGGTGCGGATGCATTTGAGACCGTCAATATCGGAGAAGTTCCGGAGAGCTTCAAGCAGTTCAAGAACATCTATGAATCCTATGTAAAGCCTGTATTTGAGAGATTCAAAAAGGCTATAACATGGTTTGGCGGCGAAGCTAATGGCATTCTTACCAACATCTTCGGTGATATAGCGGATGGTGCAGGAAACCTTTGGAACAGTATAAAGAATCTATGTGATCAAGTGCAGCCGTATCTGGAACCGTTATTCGATAATATCAAAAAATTGTTTACGGTACTGTTTGAGGTGATGTCTGGGATATGGGAATCTATAGGTGCTCCGATATTCGGATTTATTGTCCAATTGCTTCAGGATACCATAGATTATTTTGCCGGGCATACAGGAGAAATGTCGGATGCTTTCGGTGAGTTTGTAGATAATGTGGAGGATAGCTGGGAGAATCACCTCAAGCCGGCATTGGAGGCTATAGGGAACTTTCTGAATGAATGGTTGTTGCCTGCATTCAGAGAGGCATTTAATGAAGGTATTCTTCCTATGGTAGGAGATACTTTTGAGGCAATTGATGACCTTGTAAATGATTCATTTCTCCCGATATTTAACGGTATCTGCGAGTTCCTTGAGGGTACATTTAATTTAGATTTTGAAAAAGCCATGAATGGAATTAAAAGTATTGTCAGAGGCGTTATTAACGGCATCATCATTCTTGTTCAAGCCGGCATAAGTATAGTTATTGACGGAATAAATGCAATGATTGGCTTCTGGAACAGCATAGCGTCAAAGGTACATGCACCGACACTTGACCTTGCAGGCAAAGTAAGCCTTCCGAAGCTTCAGGAGGATGGAAGCTGGAGTTCACTTAGAGTTGGTAACACTTCCAGAGGATATGATTCCGAAACAGGAAGAACATACGGAGGACATCAGGTATCAGGTAATACCGGTGAGTCGGTATTTTATGGTAATTCTAATCCTAGCTATAAATACGGAGCACCATCGGACTGGAAGAACAACAATGGTCTTTCAAACAGCGTTAAGGCAGGCAGTACATTTGGCGGAAATGAGAACAACACATACATCTTCGAGGCTAAGCTTGACGGTCAAACGCTTTTCAAAGAGGTGGTCAATCAGGATAAGCTGCAGAAGAAACGGACAGGCTACAGTGCATTGGCAGATTAGGAGGTAGAAGGATGGCATTTGAGGGTTGGTTGATCAAGTTCGGCAATGTGCAGCTCCCTAACTCATACCTTCTGGCTGATGGATGGGAGAGCACACCGAATCAGAGAATTGAGATAAAAGCGTGGAGAGATGCGAATGTGCTCCTGCACAGAGATACGTCATCGAATTTCAAGACATCGCTAAAGCTCAATATCAGGGAAATGAATTTGCAGGAGAGGACAGCTCTTAAAACTGTGATAGGGCTTGCTGCTCTGCCTCAGACTGATAGGAACCAGCGCCGTGTCAATGTGACCTACTGGAATGATGAGGACTTGGAGTACAAGTCGGGTATTTTTTACATAAGTGATACAACCTACATCATACACAGGATTGATGAGAATAACAACGATATTGAATACAATGCACACACCATAGAGCTTACGGAATATTAAATGTGGATAGGAGGTGGATACTGTGGATTATAAAGAGATTTTTTATAAGGATAGCGTAGAAAAGCAGGTGACAATCAAGTCTGATGACGGACTTATCGACATTGGCAACGGCGATTTCGAGGGTGAGACGATGGAGTTGACCGAGAGCGTGTGTGATAAGGACGAGCTTACTTTCGGAGCATGTTCGGCGGCACAGCTCAGCTTCACAGTATCCGGCGGTTTTTCACTGCAGGGCAAGTGGCTGAATGTTGATATTGGGCTGAAAAGCGAAGATGCATTTGCAAGTCCGTACAGGCTTGGGCGGTATAAAGTCAACTCTGATAAGCCGACAGCGGACAGAACCAGTCGAAATGTTATAGCCTATGATGCTCTATATGACATTCTCCAGGCTGATGTCGCGGACTGGTATAACACCATTCTTCCGGAGAGCGACAGCAGGGTGTACTTGAAAGATTTCCGCGACAGCTTTTTCAACCATTTCGGTATCGAACAGGAGGACATTACTCTTGTAAATGATGATATGTGGGTTGAGAAAACTGTTAAAGCCGGTGAACTGAGCGGCGCGGCTGTAATAAACTGCATCTGCGAGATAAACGGCTGTATGGGTCATATTGACCGGGCGGGGAAGTTTGAATATATCTACCTTGAGCCGATATCAGCTCCGGATGACATAAGTAAGAGCTTATACACTTCGGCTGCCTATGAGGATTACATAGTACAGCCGATTGATAAGCTGCAGATCAGGCAGGAAGAGGATGATATCGGGGTTATTGTCGGTGACGGCAGCAATTCATATATCATAGAGGATAATTTTCTGGTATATGGGAAAAGCTCTGCTGAATTAACCTACATAGCCAATAATATTTTTACTAAAATTAAGGGCTTAGCATACAGGCCATTTACTGTGGAGTGTATCGGGAATCCATGTATCCCTGTCGGCGCTCCGGTGCGCGTGACATCTACTTACGCAACAATTGATAGTTATGTATTTACGCGGACGCTGAAAGGTGTGCAGTCGCTTTCAGACACTTATGCGGCAGCAGGTAATGAGTACCGTACAGGCAAGGTCAATAGCATTCAGAAGCAGATTATACAGCTTAAAGGCAGGTCAAATGTGCTTTCCCGAACAATCGAGGAGACTAGGAACACAATCACCGACATAGAACAGGGACTTAAGAATGAAATCACAGCCACAGCTTTAGAATTCGATGTAAAGCTCCAGAATCTACAGTCTGAGATAGATGGTCAGATAGAAGTGATTAATGGTCATGGTCAGCCGGCACTGGATAACTACCCGGCGTACAACTGGACTTCGGGACCTAAGATAGGCGATAAGCTGGTTGAGGGTTTAAGGTTCACCTATTCGGATGAGGTGTATCGCAAACACCAGAGGACATTGTTCTTCGATGAGGATACGGCAACTACATACCGTTTTGTAAAAAAGGATAATGTGTGGATATGGGAACCGCTGGGGAACACGGAGTACTCCGTGCTGCAGAAGCAGATAACAGACCTGAACGTAACAGCTCAGGGCATTACCGAAAGCATGGAGGAGCTTTCGGTCAAAATCTCAAATGAGTATATCACGCAGGTAGCGGCGGAGACTCTTGTGTCCAAGACAGCGAACGGAATCAAAGAGGACATATCCAAGGTGTACACAACGAAGGACGATGTCAGCAGCTTCAGGAACAGCATTGAAAAGACGGCAGCAGGACTTACGGCACAGATATGCGAAATCAATGAGGCTCTTGATGGGGCAAATGAGGTATACACCATAAGAGGACAACCTACGCTTAGCAATTACCCAGCATATAACTGGACGTCGGGACCTAAGATAGGCGATAAGCTGGTTGATGGTCTACGCTTTACATACACAGATGAGAGCTACCGCAAGCATAACAGGGCTCTTGTATATGATGTGGTTGGCGGTAAGACATACCGTTTTGTAAAAAACGGAGATACATGGGGATTCACTGATGTGGGAGACACAGAGTTTTCATGGGTGAATAAAAAGCTTGCCGAATACAAGGCAACGGCGGATGAAGCTTCGGTTGCCTTATCGAAGCTTGAAACAAAAGTGGGTTCGGACTACATAACAAAAGTTGAATCGCAGGCCAGCATTAAGCTGTTGCAGGACAGTCTCACAGAGCAGTTTTCTAAGACCTATGCTACGCTGGATAATCTTGGCAATTACTCAACCACTACACAGATGAACACAGCGATAGAAACCTCAGCAAAAGGTGTTCTTACAACAGTGAGTAACCAGTATGCAACTCAAGGTACAGTTGACGAACTTGTAACATCTGTCGGTACTACTGCGGAAGGCTTGAAAGTTAAAATATCAAAAAATGAAGTGATTGCAACTATTAATGCAAGTGCAGAACAGGTGCAGATAGCCGCAAGTAAGCTTGATTTGCAAGGTCTTGTGACAATATCCTCGCTTGAGAAAAGCGGTGAAACAATCATTAACGCTGATAATATTACTACGGGAACCATTAACGCATTAAAAATCAAAGGATGTGAAATAGAAGGTAGCGCTATCGCTTTTAGAAACAATTCTGGAGGATGGAGTTCGGTAATTAATGCGGATGGGATGTGGATAATAGGCGAAGGCGATGCAGATAATCCTGATTTTAGGGTAAACAACAAAGGCGAGCTTACAGCACGAAGAGGCAGGATTGGTAACTGGGATATAGGCTCTGGAGCAATCGCTAATAACGGAACTGTGCTTACAGCGGATGGACAGTTGGTTTTGTCAAGTGATAACAATGCAATACAGCTTGGAAGTAATGCCAGACTTATCCCTACGGCATTATACGTCAATCAGAACGGATATAGTGGCAGCGTACCATGGTGGGGTGTGTATAAAGCAGCAGCACAGGCGGTCGCATCAGATGAGAGAATCAAGCAGGACATAGAATCCATATCGGATGAGGCGTATGACCGGTTTTTTAATTCATTACAGACATACACATACCGCTTCAGGGAAGGCAGTGGATTTAAGAGCGATAAGACCCATATTGGTTTTATATCACAGCATATAAAAAAGAATCTTGATGAAACAGGTCTGTCCTGTTTGGCAGTATACGATGATGACAACCCGGATTTACTGGGTGTTGATAAACAGGAGCTAATAGCCCTGTGCGTATGGCAGATTCAAAAATTAAAAGCCCGTGTTAAGGAGCTTGAAACAAATACAGGAGGTGCAGCATGAATAGTAACTATGACATTAGGATGTTCCGCAATTCGTTAAAAGCCTACATTAAGAAGTTACCAATAGAACCGGAGGTTAAGCTTCTGGTTTTGAGGGATTTAACAGCGCAGGCAGAGAAGGACGCGGACGCGATGGTTGTCCGCGAGTTATCTGAACTGGAAAAGGCGGAACAGCTTAAGAAAAATGCCGGGGATAAGGCAGCAGAGCAGAAAGAAAAGGGGGGGAGTATAAGCTATGGCGGTAGAATATAATCAGCATACATGGGGCTACGGAGAGGAACTCACACCGGATAGGCTTAATAATATTGAGGGCGGTGTTAAGGCAACGGCGGAGGCTGTAAACGAAGTAAATAATAATTTAGCCCGTTCCAGACTTGCTCAAATGCGTTTTCAAACCAAAAGGCGTACAGATGGTAACGAGGTAGCTGAATTTAACAGTATTGATACTACACAATACATAGCTTTTGTGCTAACTAATACGGGGGATATATTGCTCTCCAAGAAAATACTTAGCGATTCAAGTTTTGCATTCGACTGGAGTGAGGATAAAGGTAATATTGGCTTGGTTATTGTTGCAGAATATTAGCAATGTAGTAGGATAATGTTGACAATCAGGGAGTATCCACAATTAATGTATCAATACATATTCCAGTACAATGATCAGACCAATCTTGTGTGATTATTCCTTGATTCACCAGACAGTAAGCTGGCATCCAATTATCATTAAGTCTAATCATACATGGAATTTTTTTGGTTATATGTTGTGGCAAGTAAGCAATATCTGTTCCGATGGGACATTCTATATCATAATATAGGGCGAGTGTAACGTGTATAGTGTTAATAGATATACGTTCATAACTATTGATATAACAAGTGTATTGCGACGTTAAAGCCTTGGACACCGGAACTTCGTGAATATCCGATACAATTAATCCTGATAAATTATTATTTACATCAGAAAGAAGGTGAAGCTAAGACAAAAAAGTAGTCAAGTATCACATAAATAATCATATAAAAGGTCAAGTATTTTGTATTTAAATATGAGAGGAGGTGTAACCCATGAATATTTTAATAGCTTTTGTTGCGGCGGCAGGCATTCCGTCGGCGGTATGTAGTTTCTGTTTCTGGATTCTTGAACACAAAATTCAGAAACGTGAGGACAAACTTAAGGAAGAGAGAAAAAAGGAAAAAGAGGAGCAGGACAAGCGAGAGGAAGTACGCGAGAAGAATGAACTGTATATTCTTAAGAGCGTAGGTGCGGCGATAGCTCTGGGAGAGGCTACAGCTAGAGCCGTTCAGCGCATTCCAGATGCAAAGTGCAACGGCGACATGCATGCCGCATTAGAATATGCTCAAAAAGTAAAACACGAACAGAAAGATTTTTTAAATGAACAGGCTATAAAAGCTGTATTTTAAGGAGGTCAAATATATGAATAAAATCAATTGGGTAAGAAAGTTAACGAGTAGGAAGTTATGGACAGCGGTTGCAAGTTTTGTATCGATGATGATTCTTGCGACAGGCGGCACAGACAACACGGCTACACAAGTGACGGCGCTCATTATGGCCGGAGCTTCGGTTATAGCGTATATAATTGGTGAGGGGCTTACCGATTCATCAAACAATAAAGAGCAGGAGGAAAAATAATTATGGGATGTAGAGTATTATCAAGCAACAACTATCGCATTACATGTGGTTTTCCAAGCCACCAGCAGAGAATCAGAGGCAGGCAGCATATCTACGGCTGCGACATTGTCACAGCGTCATACACCACATGTGCAATCACAGCTCATTCCGCCGGAACAGTTAAGAGAGTGATAAATTACATAAAAGGACATGAAGTGGACAGACAGGGATATGGATATGGTAACCAGGTAATTATTGAGCATAAGAATGGTGTATGCACAATCTATTGCCACATGGAGCCGGGAAGTATATGTGTGAGCGAAGGGCAGCAGGTTGAAGCAGGTGATATTATCGGCAGAATGGGAAATACAGGAAGCAGCTTCGGCGCGCACCTTGATTTTTCGGTTATAAAGTTAAAAACCGGCTACAATATGGAGAATGTAGATATTTTAAAGGACGTCGACATAAAGTTTAACTATTATGACCCTGAATTATACCTTGATGCAGACCTCCCGGGTGCTGAGGAGAAGATAATCGAGCGTGTGCAGGTCGGAAGTTTTGAACATCCGGAGTATGCTGTCAGACGTTATGACCTGTTAAAATCTGAGGGCTATGATGTACTCATTAAGTTCTGGGCTGGTCACTACAGAGTTCAGGTTGGTGCATTTGAGAAGCATGCATACGCACTCAACATGTATAATAAGCTTGCAAAAAAATATGATTGTTACATTACAACAGAAGCTGGCGAAGAAATTGGAATCGATACGCTTAGAAAACTTGCAGGCTAAGTTGTACCGGTGCAACAAGTAACGTGAATGAGAGAGGGTAGCTGGTGGCTATCCTCTTTTTGCTTGAGAATGTATTCGTTGCTATCATCGGCAGTTGCAGGAAGTGTCTCGCATTCTGTTATAGTATAGTGAGATAGATTTTTTATGAGTACATCTTTAAGTATTGACAGGGCAGCAGGCTCAAGGTGAGTGCTCATGGACATTATAATGCTGTTCATTATTTTTTCTGGTACATTCATATAGATATCTCCTTTGTTTTTATTATGAATAATAACATAAGTTGCGCCAGTATAACAATTTAGAAATGCTAATCTATATCCAACATCAATGCGCCAATTCCTCCGTGCCGACATCGGTAAGCACTCCCGCTACGCGTCTGTCTTTCATCGAATATCTCTGCGACAGATATCTAAAAGATGCTCCGGCTTCGCCGTCCGGACCGCCATATTGGCTGATAATAAGCTGTGCCAGCTTAGGATTAGGTTCCTTGATGTGCACAGGAAATTCCAGTTTTTTCTCATAAATCCACATTAATTATACGCCTCCATTTCCCAAGGCCATGGAAGCTGCTGCCACGGCCAGCAAGTATCTGAGCTTACACTGTAGAATGTGAGCGGGCCATAGAGACGCTCGTATTCGGCTGCATGTTTTTCGTATGAAGCGCGATGCTTTTGAAATGCATTAAGCGCCTGAACGCAGTCCGGATGAGTGTCAAGGTACAAGCCAAGGTCAATCATCATGAACTCACACTCATGAATTTTTCTAAACAGGGCATTCCTGTCATTGCATGTTTCGTTCATCGACATCTGCCTCCTCTCATAAACGGTTTGAAAAGCGAAGGAAAGGCAGTGCCAATCATAAATGCTTTTGATTCCTCGAATAATTCCTCGAATGCCTGAAATGGTACATACGCCATTGCGACAGGGCAGTATGGTGAAGGCATTACACATGACTGTGCAACACCATCTGCAGGTGTTATGCGTGGCTGCATCATACACTTTTTTTCAGCAGCATTAGGCATATCCTGATGTGGCGTATCGGCATTTTGATTACAGCATGGCTGTGCTGAAGCTGTATTTCGACCGTATCCGGAGCTGCTCTGCCTGTTCTGTGCCTGATTCGGACAGGTCATCATAGGCTGACGCTGCACCATGCGGTGATTGCCATTATAATAAGCCATATATGACTCCTTTTGCATATTTTATATAAATATAATATGAAGAAACCAAATATTTGTGAAAGCAGATGTTTGTTCTAATATTATGTCGAAAAATGCAATATAAGCTTGTAATATAGATACAAAAAATGGTAATATGTAACATATTAAATGTGCTGTTTTTGACTTATGAAAAATTAAGCACAATGTATTTTGTATTTATGAAGGTATGGAGGAGCAGTATGGAAAACAAAAAATTTGACGGATTGAAGCTGTCGAATAGGACCAGTATGATAGCATACAGCATAATGAATATTATTCTTGTTGTATGCTATCTTGTTGAGGTACTCAAGAAAAGCAGAAGCATGGGATATTTTGCCGTGTTCTGTATCTTTGCACTGGTGCCTTATGTATTATGTCTGGCAATGTATTTAAAGGACAAGGGTACGAAATATTTAAAATATGCTATATCGGGCGGGTATGTAATATTTTACCTGTTTATAATTTTTACTACGGTATCGCCTGTCGCGTATGTGTATGCGTTTCTTATCGCTGTCATTCTTATCTCTTACAATAATATTAAGGTTGCGGCATGTTTTATGGGAACGGTATCGCTTGGAAATATTATCCAGGTTGCTTACAGTGCCCTGTCGGGACAGCTGGATATGTCGCAGCTTGCGAATGTTGAGATCAGGGTTGCATCGGTTCTGCTTTTTACAGGTTATCTTCTCATGGCGACTTATGTATCAAAAAAATGCAACGATACCCAGCTTGAGCTGGTTGAGGAGGAGAAGGAGCATAATGCGGCTCTTATGAGCGAGATTCTTGATGTGGCAGAGAAGATTACCGATGACATCAATACTGTATCCGGCAAGGTTGATATATTAGAGACTACAGCCAATAAGACCAAGGATTCGATGGGCGAGGTGGCAGCAGGAACGAACGAGACAGTTCGCTCCATCCAGGTACAGCTCGAAAAGACAGAACAGATTCAGGATACGATTAATAGTGTTGAGAAAGCTTCGGGAATGATTGTGGATAATGTAAATGAGACTAAGTCGGAGCTTGATTTATCGAAGAAAAATATGGATGAGCTTTTAAGATGTGTAAAGGTGTCAAATGATGCCAATGCCAATGTATCCAGGGAGCTTCTGCAGCTTCGTGAGCATACAGGTAAGATGCAGTCGATAATAGATATGATTAACAGCATTGCTTCACAGACAAGTCTTCTTGCACTTAATGCAAGCATTGAGGCGGCAAGGGCAGGGGACGCAGGTCGTGGTTTTGCGGTGGTTGCCTCTGAGATTTCCAATCTTGCCGATCAGACGCAGGGAGCTACAGGTAATATAACAGAGCTCATTGACAGTATTTCAACAGAGCTTTCGGATGTTGTAAATGTTATTGAGGATATGATAAAGGTATCCGGAAATCAGAATCACGCAGCAGACGAGACTGTTAAGAGCTTTGTGAAGATTGCACAGAAGAATGACATGGTGTATGATGAGGCAGGAAGACTCAGTGAGCTTGTACGCGAGTTAAATGATGCCAACCAGATTATAGTAGAAGGAATACACACGATTTCAGGTGTGACCGAGGAGGTTACGGCTCATTCCACGGAGACTCTTAAGGTGAGCGAGGACAATAGTGCTATTACCAAGGATGTCGGAAGCACCATTACAGGACTTAAGGAGCTTGCAGAACAGTTAAAAGGACTGAAAAAATAAAAAAATGCTGGATTTTTTTGTTCAGATGTGATATGATAATTAAGGCTGTTGCAGAAGGAATTCTGTAACAGTGTGCAGGATTAGTACATCGGTAGTATATCAGCTTCCCAAGCTGAGGAGGCGGGTTCGATTCCCGTATCCTGCTCTGTAAAAAGACGCATGAAGCTTTATGGTTCGAGGCTTTATGCGTTTTTTGTTTTTTCTAAGACATTATTCTTCCGATGCCGTTTTATTCCGGAATGTATCAGTGTGGGGCATTTGGATAGCCTGGATTATAATGATTTTACGTTTTGTACTTATTCTGTTCATAATTATATGCTACAATTGCCTAAAAAGCGCGTGGACATTATTGCAACTATATAAGGAAAAAATACATAGGAGATGGAGAGGGCTATGAATAACAATAATATTTTATTTTTTCTCACACCGAAGTGTGATGTGGTATATGTGTATGAGGATGCGAATATAAGGCAGGTGCTGGAGAAGATACGTTACCATAAGTATACAGCGATGCCTATTATCAGCAAGCATGGCAAGTATGTGGGAACAATAACGGAGGGTGATCTGCTCTGGAAGATGGCTGATGAGAATATTTCTACCTTTGAGGAAGCGGAGGAGATACCGATTTCAGATATTCACAGGCGTGTGAACAACCGACCGGTGAATGCCGAGGCACACATGGAAAGCCTGATTGATCTTGCAATCAAGCAGAATTTCGTGCCGGTTGTTGATGATGACAATGTTTTTATAGGAATTGTGACAAGGAAGGATATTATTCAGTATCTCTACAAAAACTATGATAAACAGGCAATGTGAAATGCGCAAGGTAAAATACGCAAGGTAAAAATGTGCGGAGCAGGCAGACGATAGAACGATTATGTATAATCGGAAATTCCGGAATAAAAAATTTTTAAATTTTTTTTTAGAAAAGTGCAACCTAATAAAAAATAAGCTGTGTATATAGGCAGGATGATAAAAACGGAGGAGGAAATGCAGGACAAGGCTATCGTGGAGCTTTTTCTGGAGCGCAATGAACGCGCAATCAGGGAAGCCTCGGAAAAATATAATCATTATTGCATGCATATTTCGATGAATATACTTGATAATATTGAGGATAGCGAGGAGTGCGTTAACGATGCACTGCTTGGGGCATGGAAATCAATACCTCCGCATCATCCGGAAAATCTGGCAGCATTTCTTGGAAAGCTGACCAGAAATGCGGCAATTAACAAGTACAATGCCAGACATGCAGATAAGAGGGCGGCAGGGGAATATGCTGTGTCCATTCATGAACTGGATGAGTGTATACCGGACATGAAGGATGTAGAGAGCCATGCTGACGCGGTTCATCTTGAACAGGTGATTGATGAATTCTTAAGAGGTCAGAAACCGGAGAATAGGAACATTTTCCTGCTCAGGTATTACTATAGCTGTCCGGTTTCCGATATCTCTAAGAGAATGGGAATCAGTGAGGGAACGATTAAGTCAACGCTGTCGAGAATCAGGCGCCGCCTCAAGGATTATCTGAAGAAGGAGGGGGTATGGTGAAGAAAGGAGAGATACTTTCGCAGGCTTTATCCGGTGTCAGCGACGATCTCTTAGACGGAGCAAGGGGGCTTTTTGAAAAGAGTGAGGACGATGTAATTAAGACACAGGAATTATTCCGCAGGAAGAAGCAGGCTGTGAGAAGAAAAATGATATATGCCATGTCAGCTGTGGCTGCGGCATGTATTTTAATTGTACTTGGAAGAGGCATTACGGTATTGTCAGGAAAGGGTCAGATACCGGAGGTATATTACGACGGAGTCATGCTTGATGAAAGAGGTGTGACAGCCCAGGTGCAGAATGAACCTGCGGTTGTTTCATATTCTCTTGAAAGAAGTGCCGTTTTGGAGGAGTCCGGGTTTACACTTCATATTAAGGCGAGGGGAAGCTTTACAATAGAAGCATCCGGTGGTGAATTCATACCTTATGGGACAAGCGTAATGTCGGCGAGCGATGAGGCGGATATAGTCTGGGCAGTGCAGCCTGATGAGGAGGCATACCTTACAGTGAATGCGGGGACTTATTCTGTAAAGGTTTCAATGTGTTTCGATGAAGAAACAGGAGAGTGGAAGCTCAGGACACAGAAGGGGAATAATTAACAATTTTTTATCAGGAGGAATTTAATTTTATGAGAAAGTTAGCTTTATTATCAGTTATGGCAGTGTCGGTTGTTGCACTCAGCGCATGTGGAAAGAAGGATAACAATGTAAATCCGGGTACAACAGAGTCAACATCACAGATTGAGACAACAACAGAGACAACAACAGAGACAACAACAGAGACAACAACAGAGGCGACACAGGAGCCGTCTAAGGATGCGGATGAGAGCGATGCGCAGGGAGCGGTTAAGCTTCTTGATGATATCTGGGCAGTTTACGGTGAGGATGACAGATTCCCGGCAGCAGGTGGGGATTACAATCCGGATAATGCAAGAGATGACGCTGCGGGAAAATATGGTCTTGAGGACACTGCGGCAATAAACAATGCGTTTGGAATTGCTGAGGATGACGTTGCACTCATTGACGATGCGGCCTCCCTTGGTCATATGATGAATGCAAACACATTTACGGCAGGCGCTTTCCATGTGACGGACAAGGATAATATAGCTGCGATTGCAGAGCATCTTAAGGATGGAATTCTTGAAAAGCAGTGGATGTGCGGTTTCCCGGATGTTTTGGTTGTATATCAGGTAGATGATTATATTGTATCAGCTTATGGACTTACAGATATAATTGATACATTCTCAGCCAATCTCGCAGAGGTATATCCTGATGCAGTTGAGTTATATAAGGCAAATATTGAATAATCGGTCATTTTATGAGAGTTGTTTGTGTTACAGACGTCGCAGACAGCCGGCACTGTAAAGAAGCGTCTGTGAAATGAGGATTGGCATGATTTTTTCAAGTATTCCGTTTTTATATTGCTTCCTGCCTGCTGTGATACTGCTGTATTTTGCGGTACCGGGCAGAGGAAAAAATGTAGTACTTTTATTGGCAAGCCTTGTATTTTACGCATGGGGAGAGTTAAGATATACTCTCCTCATGTTAGTTATGATAACACAGGGCTATGTATTTGGAAGACTTATAGACTCTAAGAGAAGGTGGTCAAAGGTTTTTTTGGCCACCTCTGTTGTAATAAGCCTTGGTGTGCTTGGATATTTCAAGTATGCAGGATTTTTCCTTGAATCCTTTGGAGCCGTGACAGGGCTTGCTGTTCCGGTTCTTAAGGTTACTCTGCCTATAGGCATCAGCTTTTATACTTTTCAGGTGATAAGCTATGTCATTGATGTGTACAGAAAAACGGTTGCGGCTCAGAGGAGCTATATAGATATGGCGATGTATATATCCATGTTTCCACAGCTCATAGCAGGTCCGATTGTGCGGTATTCGGATATTGAGGGAGAGCTGCATGTGAGAAAGCACAGCGCCGAAAAGACTGCCTGTGGAATCAGAAGATTTATAATAGGCTTATCAAAAAAGGTACTTATAGCTAACCAGCTAGGTGAGCTTATCGATGCCTACGCGGGGGCATCACAGCCTTCGGTGCTTTTTGTGTGGCTGTATGCAATTGCGTGTACACTTCAGATATATTTTGATTTTTCGGGCTACAGTGATATGGCGATAGGTCTTGGAAAGATATTCGGCTTCGATTTTCCGGAGAACTTCAACTATCCGTATATTTCAAAGAGCATTACGGAGTTCTGGAGAAGATGGCACATGTCTCTGGGGACATGGTTCCGCGACTATGTGTATATTCCGATGGGCGGAAACCGGGTGAAGAAGTGGAGATGGTTCCTGAACATTCTGGTTGTGTGGGCACTCACCGGCTTATGGCATGGAGCAGCATGGAATTTTGTCATCTGGGGGCTTTATATGGCATTTTTCCTCATCCTTGAGAAGCTCTTTCTGCTTCCGTTACTCAAAAAGAGCAGGGCAGCAGGGCATATATACACGATGTTACTGGTTATGATAAGCTTCGTCATATTCAGCGCGGCGACGATGTCCGATGCCGGAGCAGTCATTGCAGGAATGTTCGGGGCAGGAGGTCTTAGTACTGTGTCTGCCGAGTCGCTCTACTACCTGAAGAGCTATGCCATAACACTTATTATTGCGATTGCAGGCTCACTGCCTGTGGTGAGAAATGTTTTTGCGGGACTTGAGGGCAGGATGAAGGACAATAAGGCGGTGAACGCTGTTTTTACGATAGGTGAACCGGTTGTGCTTGCTGCACTGCTTATTCTGGTGACAGGCTATCTGGTGGACGGCTCCTTCAATCCGTTTTTATATTTCAGGTTTTAATATTAAATCTCTGAGAAATGGAGATAGATATGGAAAGTAAATCAAATGGTATAAAAAGATATCTGAATAAAAATATAATAGTGATTATCGTGACTGCAGCATGCATTTACGGATTGGCGCTGTGGAGCATTATCGAGCCGGATAAGACATATTCATACAGTGAGAGAAGGGGGCTTAAGACGTTCCCTAAGCTGTCTGTACAGACTTTGCAGTCCGGAAGATTTATGGAGGAGTTTGAGAAGTACACACTGGATCAATTCCCTATGCGTGACACCATGCGCACGTTTAAGGCGGTCGGCAATTATTATCTTTTTGGCAGGAAGGATAACAATGGGCTGTATATAGCAGATGGATATCTGTCGAAGCTTGAGTATCCGCTAAATGAAGCTTCGCTTGATTATGCGGCACTGTGCTTTGGTGAGGTTAACCGGAAATATCTTGAGGGTAAGGTGGGTGCTGTGTACGGTGTGATTGTACCGGACAAGAATTATTTTCTTGCGGATAAGAATGGCTATCCGTCCATGGACTATGATGAGTTTTACAGTCTGATGAAGGATAAGCTTGATTTTATGCAGCTTATAGACGTCCGCGGCTTGTTAAGCTATGACGATTACTACCGCACTGACACTCACTGGAGACAGGAAAGGATAGTGGCTGCTGCGAGAGAGATTGCTGATAAGATGGGTGTTACTCTGTCGGCTGAGTATGAGCTAAAGCAGTTGGCTGCGCCGTTCCGTGGGGTGTACTATGGGCAGGCGGCACTTCCGATTGCCACGGAGACATTGTATTATCTTGAAAATGAAGCGATAAAAAACAGTACGGTAACGGATTACGAGACAGGTAAGACAGGAGCTGTATACGATATGGAGAAGGCAGAGGGGAATGATCTCTATGAAATGTTCCTCTCCGGTCCAAGATCGCTCCTTGTCATTGACAATCCATCGGCGGATACGGACAAGGAGCTTATAATCTTCAGGGATTCGTTCGGGAGCAGCATAGCACCTCTTTTTATAGAGGCATATTCTAAGATAACGCTTGTGGATATCCGCTATATCTCACCGGCATACCTTGGACGGTTCATAGAATTTGACGGGCAGGATGTGCTCTTTCTGTACAGCACACTTGTGTTAAATAACAGTGATACTATCATAAGATAGCCTACACCACACCATTTGCCTTTCTGTACTCTCTTGGAGACATACCTTTTATCTTTTTAAAGCAGTCTCCGAAGTAGTTGCTGTCATCAAAGCCGCAGTTTTCCGCAATCTGTGTGATTGACATGTCGGTATTGAGAAGAAGCCGGCAGGCTTCGATAATACGCACTGTTATGAGGTATTCCTTGTAGCCGAAGCCGGTGCACAGCTTGAACTTGCGGGAGAAATATGATGGACTCATATTGTACTTAACGGCTAGCTGGGAGAGAGAAAAGTCCTTTGTAAAATTTCCTGAAATGAATTTAGCGGCTTCAGAGATGACATCATCACCGATTTCGCTGGCAGGATATGCGGCATCAGAATTTTCCTGACACCTGAGAACAAATAAAATAAGTTCATACACATATACGGTGAGCATGCTTTCGGAAAATATGTCTATTCCATTATGCTCCCGTATTATTTTTGCAAAGAGTTCCTCAATATAATCTCTCCTGTTGGGAGGAATCGTTATCTGACGTTTTCCAAAGCACTTTTGAAAGGTGTCGGAGCTAAGCTTGTTCATGAGCGGGGCGATGAAGGCATCGCTGAAAATCATGACAATTCTTTCGTGGGTGTCTCCGCCTATATAGGTTGTGCGGTGCAGTTCACCTTTAGGTATGACAATCAAATCCCCCTTTTTTACGTAATATATAGTGTCATTTATGAAAATACGTCTTGTCCCTGATAGAAGGTAATAGAATTCATAATATGGATGATAGTGGGCATCCTTCATTTCGGAATATGCCTTTCCCTTCACCTGGGTTATATCGAAGTCTTTCTTTTTGTCGCTTAAAATCATACAATTCTCCATTCTGCAGTTAAAATGCATTGTGCCTGAGGTGCTATTAGATATAGTAAGTTTTGAGACTTTTTTTGTCAATAAAAATGTAAAAAAAACAGTAATATATATGAAAATAATAAATTAAAACGTAGATATTACATTTAATATAGAGTAATATATATGATGTTGGGGTCAAAACATGCCAACTTAATTTACGAGTGTATAACGTATTAT
>OLVO01000369.1_pt1 | contig 52738 bp, 45 predicted proteins | sample 1672571 | NCBI WGS metagenome assembly OLVO01 (sample SAMEA3136700, study PRJEB25190) | human gut metagenome | biome: human gut; feature: human-associated habitat; material: faeces | place: Austria | collected 2013
GGGAGCTCCGCCCCTTGACCCCGCAAGGGGGATTCCCCCTTGACCCTTTTTTTGCCGCCCGGCTTGAGTGCTTTTCCCTACGCTTTGGGTTAAGCGGCTTTTTTCGCCTTTACAGCGGCAAGGGCTTCACATACCCCACCTCTACCCCAACTTCCTGCAGCTTCAAAATCATCGGCATCAGCCGCGCGTCCTCCGGCGTCTGCGTTACCAGATACAGCCGCACATTCGGCCCCATCCTCCGCATTGACAGCATCACATCCACCATCTGACTATCCAAACGCGCCGTAATCACCACCGTACACCCCACCTTCCGCATCCGCCGCATTTCCAGCAGCAGCACCTTCGCGAAAGGCTCCGGATTGCTGAAATCCGCGCGCGCAAGGTTCTCCAGCAGCATTTTCAGCCCCATGTCCTTGTCCAGTTCCACCGGGTGCGCGCCGGGCAACGGCAGGCGCGCCGGATGCTCGGCTTTCGCTGCCTGTACCATCACCGACGCGGCGGTTTCAATCAGCGCGTCGCGCAGGTCGGCGTCTTCCTCCGCATCAGCCTGCTTTGGCGGTTCGGCGCAGTCCAGCAGGACGAGCGCGTCCGGCTGAACGGGGTCTTCAAAGCGGCGGACGAGCGCCTCCTGCTTGCGGGCGGATAACTTCCAGTGGATTTTCTTCATCGGGTCGCCGGGCTGATAGGTGCGCACGTCGGTGGGGTTCGTCACGTCCTCGGAGGCGCGCGCCATCGCTTCCGTGCCCATTTCGCCGGAGGACAGGCGGAGCGGCGCGATGTCGAACAGCTGCGGCAGCACGAGCAGTTCCCCGCCGTCCATATTCGGCTTCTGGCGAATCGTGCATACGCCGAAGAAGTCCGACAGCATCACGCTCTGCACGCCGGGTTGAATCGCGCCGACGTGCGCGGCATGGAAGGTAAGCTCCAGCGCCTGTGACCGCCCCGGACGGAGCTGCATCATCTGCGTACCGCTGGCAGTTCTGTTCGCGCCGTTGACACCGGACAATTCCAGCCACATCGGGGCAAGCGGAATCCACCCGCGCTGCTTGACCTGCACGCTCAGCGTCACATCCTCGCCGCGCTGCACCCGCTCGGTGGAGGCGCGGGAGGATACCTCCAGCGTGGCGGACGCGCGGAACACGCCGTAAATTCCGCTCAGGCACAGCAGCGCAATCAGCAGCGCGGGCATCAGGAAAACGGGACTGCCGGTGGAGAACGCCGCCGTCAGCAGTGTCAGCGTGACGAGAATGGGCAGCGTCAAATGCAGCGTCACCTGCCGCGCCGGACGGTTCTCTGCCTGCTTCATGGCGCTCACAGCTTCACCGGTACGGGCGTATTCTGAACGATGCGCCGGACGACACTTTCCGGCGTCACGCCCTTCATGCGCGCTTCGGGGCTGAGCACGAGGCGGTGCGCAAGCACTTGCACCGCCATGTGCTGCACGTCCTCCGGCACGATGTAGTCGCGCCCGGCGAGCAGCGCGCACGCCTGCGCCCCGTGGATGAGGGCAATGGCGGCGCGGGTGGATGCGCCCAGCTGCAGGGCGGCATCCTGACGGGTGGCGGCGGCGATGGTCGCCACATACGAGCGAACCTCCGGCGAGCAGTAAATCTGCGTGACCATTTCCTGCATGGCGATAACATCCGCCGCCGAGCAGACGGGAGAAAGCGTCGCCATCGGCTTCACCACGCCGGAATAGCGCTCCAGCACGTCCATCTCCTGCTCAATCGTCGGATAGCCGATGGACAGGCGCAGGAAAAAGCGATCCATCTGCGCTTCCGGCAGGGGATATGTGCCCACAAATTCGCCCGGATTCTGCGTCGCCAGCACGATAAAGGGCTGCGGCACGGGGTGCGTCACGCCATCCACCGTCACCTGCTGCTCTTCCATCACTTCCAGCAGGGCGGACTGCGTTTTCGGGCTGGTGCGGTTGATTTCGTCCGCCAGCACCACCTGACTCATCACCGAGCCTTCGCGGTATTCCGTTTCGCCGGTCTTGAAGTTGACCAGCGTGTAGCCTGTCACGTCGGAGGGCATCAGGTCGGGGGTAAACTGAATGCGCCGGAACGTGCAGTCCAGCGATTTCGCCAAGGCGCTGGCGAGCGTCGTCTTGCCCACGCCCGGCACGTCCTCAATCAGCACATGCCCCCGGCACAACAGCGCAATCAGCGCATATTCGATAACTTCCTGCTTGCCCACGATAACGGTGCTGATATTGTTCATCAGCCTTTGAATCATTTGCCGCGGCTGCATACTGCGCCTCCTCTTCGTTGATTCCTCCATCAGTATACCCGTTTTCGGCGGATATTGCAAGCAAAGGGCGCTGTTTTTACATTTGCGCGCCGCGGAGAGAGAATGAATTTTCAACGCTCGTTTATCTTTCTGCTGAATGCTTGACACGGTCAAGGTTTTATGCTATGCTTCGTATTTGTTGATATTCCCGGCGTTTTGCCGCATTATGGGAGGAAAGCATGATTCGCATCGTCACCGAATCCATGTCCGATTTTACGCAGGAGGAAGCTAAGGCCGCTGATCTCATCGTGATGCCGCTGCCGATTCGCTTCGGCATGGAGGAATACTGGGATGACGGCGTATCCCTGACGCAGGATGATTTTTATGCGCGCCTGCGGGTCGCCAAGGAACTGCCCAAGACCAGCCAGGTGCCGGTGGAACATTACCGCAAGTGCTTCAACCGCCTGTTGGAGAATCCGGAGGACGAAGTGCTGGTGATAACCGGCTCGTCGAAGCTGTCCGGGTGCTACCAGTCGGCGTGCATTGCGCGGGAGGCGTGTCACGACCCGGCGCGCGTGACGGTGCTGGATTCGCTGAATGCGACGTGCGCGGAGTACATGCTCGTCGATCAGGCGCTGCGCTATCGCCGCGAGGGTGTCAGCGACATGCCGACCATGCTGGCGAAGCTGCGCGATGTGATGGCGCACTACAAAATCATCGGCATGGCGGCTGACCTCAAATATCTCGTCATGGGCGGACGCCTTTCGCCTTTGGTGGGCAAGCTGGGCAACCGCCTGAGCATCAAGCCGACGCTGAAGATTGAGGACGGCATCGTCAGCAAGGCGGGCATGGTGCACGGAATGGCGAAGGGGCGCGCATGGTACATCGAGCAGCTGAAGGAATGCCCGCCCGATCCGGACGTTCCGGTCTATATCGGCGGCGCGGACTGCCCGGAGACGGTTGCGCTCATCAAGTCGCAGATTGAAGCGGCGAATCTCGGCATTCAGGACATCCGCTGCGTCAAAATCGGGTGTCTGATTGGCACTTATGTTGGCCCTGAACTGACGCTCGTTGCGTGGAAGCGGAAGTAATCAAAACGGCAGCTCTCCCCAAATCGCGGGAAGGCTGCCGTTTCTTTATCTGAATCTGCACAGCGCAACGTGCAAATCCACCGTCACATGCGCATCTGCCCTTTGCGCCAGCGCATCCTTCTCCGCTGCCGCCAAGTCGTGATTCAGCGGCGTCATGCGCACGAAATCGCCCCATAATTCCGGCGAGACGGGCAGTGTCTCATGTACCCGCACCGATTTTACCAGCTGTGCCTTCTCCCGCAGGTACGCATCCACCTGCCCTTCCTCGTAGGCGGACATGCCCCGCGCCGCGCGAATCTCCCGCAAATAGTCCTGCCCCGGATAGACCTTCACCAGCATGCCGTCCGGGGATAATACGCGGCGAAACTCGTCGTAATTCGCGGGGGTCAGCACATCCAGCACGGCGGAAAACGTGCCGTCCGCAAAAGGCAGACGGCGCAAATCCCCCACGCACCAGACGGCTTGGCAGGGTTGGTTGGTTGCTTGCAGAATCGCGTCCCGACTGATGTCGATGCCCGCACCGATGCTGTCCGTTCGGCGCGTCAGCAGAGCGTTCAGGTACCAGCCTTCGCCACAGCCCGCGTCCAGCAGCTTTTGGGGCGCATCCGGCAGCAGCGCGTCGATGGCATCCGCGACCGGCTGATAGCACCCCGCCGCGAATACGCGCTCACGGGCGGCAAACAGCGCCGCGTCATAGAACGTATCCGCCTGCGCCGAAAGCAGATTAACGCACCCGCGCCGGTTCACATTCACGGCGTGGCCGCCCGCGCAAATCAAATTGTCGCCCTGCCGGGAAAGCAGACGGCGGCAGACGGGGCAAATCAGCCCGTGCAAATCGGAAACGGCGGCAAACAGCTTTTCGCGCTTGGAAAGCATCGCAAAATCCTCCTTGATATGCTGGACAAATAGGTCAAAGGGGTGTACAATATGCCTGAAATCCATCAGGAAAGGATGAGGAATATGTCTCGAATCGAAACCGTCCGCGCCGCGATGATGCAGGCAATGAAGGATCACGACAAGGAGCGCAAGGAAGCGCTGTCGCTGCTGCTGTCCGCGCTGAAAAACAAGGCGATTGACAAGCGCGCCGACCTCACGGAGGACGAAGAGAACGCCGTCGTCCTGCGCGAAATCAAGCAGTGTCAGGAATCCATTGAGCAGGCGAACGGCCGTGAGGATATTATCGCGGAAAACACGCTGCGCATGAAGGTATATCAGGAGTTCGCGCCGAAGATGATGTCCGAGGACGAGGTGGAGGCGGAAGTGACCGCTGTGTTGGCGGAACTGGGGCTGGATGCGCCGACCGCGAAGCAGAAGGGGCTTATCATGAAGACGCTCATGCCGCGCGTGAAGGGCAAGGCAGACGGCGCGCTGGTGCAGAATGTGCTTGCGCGGCATCTGGCGTAAGTCATTATACCAGAAATCGAAATCAAAGAAAAGGGGGAGCAGCCCGTATGAGCTGCTCCCTTTTCGATTGGGTCGATAGCATCAGCTGTTCGCCGCCAGCGTAATCACCGTTTCCGCCGTTTTCGCGCCCACCACGTCGCCCCTGCAAGGCTCAAACGCAACCGTGCGCGTGCCGCTGCCCGCGTCCGTGAAGGAGAGCTTGTAGGTCATCGTCCCGTCCGTTACGTCGTAGATGTAGCGGTTCACGCTGCCGTCAATGTACACGCGGATGCTCGTCGTGTTTGCCACGGTCAGCGTGAAGGTGATTTCCTCGTTCAGCGCCGCCGTCGTTTTGTCCGCACTGATGGCGGAAATCGTCGGCGCGGCTTCTGCCGGTTCGCTCACGTCGCGCATCGGCGGATTCGTTGCGTCCACAAAAGACGCTGCCGGAGCGGTTGCCGCGATGGTGGTTTCCCCCTTCGTCACGCTGATTGTCCCCGCCGTCAAGCCGTTCGCCGTCGCCGTAATCTTCATTGTGCCGGAAGCCCCGTCGTGCTTCACCACGCAAAGGCACTTCCCGTTGAACGCGGCGTGCGTGCTGCCGGAGAGCTTCTCCACATTCGCGCCGTGACCGTTGTCCGTGCCGATAATCGTTCCGCCCACGACCGTAAAGACCACGCTGTTGTCAGCGTTCGGGCAGAGCGTGCCGTTCTTGTCCAGTACGTCGCAGGTGATGTAGACCAAATCGTCCGACGCGGTGCTGACCGCTGTCTTGTCGCTGGAAAGCGCCAGTTTCGCGGGCGTTCCCGCCGTGTATTGAATGTCCTGCGCAATCAGGTTGCCGGCGGCGTCGTAACCATTCGCAACCAGCGTTCCCACCGCGTAAGGCACCGTGTAGGCGTACTGATTCTTCGTCCCGCGCTGCGCAAGCGTCTTCTTGCCCAGAGACGTTCCGTTCAGGAAGAGTTCAACCGACGCGCAGTTCGAGTACAGCCATACGTCGATATTGCCGGATTCGTGCGTCCAGTGCGGCAGCATGTGAACCATCGGGCGGCTGTCCCACATGGACTGATACATGAAGTAGATGTCCTTCGGGAAACCGCAAGTGTCCACGATGCCGAAATAGCTGCTCTTCGCCGGATACTTGTTCCATTCGGTCGGTTCGCCAATGTAGTCAAATCCCGTCCAGACGAAATGCCCGCAGGAACGAGCGCTGCTTAAGTAGGCGTTCACCGTTTCTGCCGCCGTGTTGCCCCACGAAACCGCCTTGTTGTCGTAGGACGGATACGCCATGTTCGCGCTGTCCAACGCGTATACGCCGCGGCTGGAAAGCGCCGAGGTCGTTTCGCTGCCGTAAATCGGGCGGTCGGTCTGGTAGGTCTGGTTGTTGCCGTTGTAGTTGATGCCAACGACATCTACGATAGCCATCAGCGCCGCCAGATTGCCGCCGGGCGCGTTGTTGCCCATCGTCGTCGGGCGGGTGCTGTCGAGCGCCTTCACCGCGCTGTTGACCATCGTGCAGACGTTCACAATCTCGCTGGATGAATAGTCGCCGAGCGTCAGGTCCGTGCGCACTTCGTTGCCCAGTGACCACATGATGACCGCCGGATTGTTCCAGTCGCGGCGAATCGCGCTGGTCACGACTTCGGCATAGTGGTCGGCGAAATATCGCCCGAAATCCTTCTGCTTCTTGCTCTTCGTCCAGCCGTCGAATAGCTCTTCCACCAGCAGCACGCCCTTGCGCTGGCATACGTCGAGGTATTCCGCGCCGAACGGGTTGTGCGTCAGGCGAATCGCGTTGCAGCCCATGTTGGTCAGGATGTCCACCTGCCGCTCAATGGCGCTTCGGTTCTCCGCCGCGCCGATGCACCCGCCGTCGTGGTGGACGCACACGCCTTTCAGCTTCGTGTGGATGCCGTTGAGATAGAAGCCCGTGTCCTTGTCGAATCGGATGCTTCGGTAGCCGTAGGTCACGCGCTTTGACCGCTGAACCCGATTGCCGACCTTCGCGCTGATTTGGGCTTCGTGCAGCTTGCCCGCGCCGATTGCCCATAGCGTCGGGTTCGCCAGCGCCACCGTCGCGCTGATGTTCTGCGTTTCACCTGCCGCAATCACCGCCGACGCATCCGCCGTGCCGACTTTTGCGCCGTCCGGGTCGTACAAATCTACCGTGAACGTCGCCGATGCTTCCGCACCCGTCTTGTTCACCGCGTCGAACGCAACAACCGTTTCGCCGTTGGTCAGGTCACTGTCCAGCTTCGGGGTCGTCACGCGGATGTTCTCCATGCGAATCTGGTCATCCAGCAGCGTCACCAGTTCCACCGGGCGAATCATTCCGCTGCCGGAGTACCAGCGCGACGACGGCTGCTCATTGCGCACGAAAACCGCAATCGTGTTCACGCCGCTGACCATCTGTTCCGTCGCATCCACCGCGAACGGGTTGTAGCCGTAATAGTTCTTGTGTACCTGCTGCCCGTTGACGTACACGGTCGATTCCATGTACACGCCGTCAAAGCACAGCACATACCGCCGCCCACTCTGCTTGTCCACCGAGACGGTCGTGCGATACCACGCGTCGCCGCCATCCAGATACCCGCCCTCATACGTCGCCGGACTGGACGCATTGAAGTCCAGCGCAATAGACCAGTCGTGCGGCACGCTGACCGTCCGCCAGCTTGCGTCGTCAAACCCCGCTGCCGCTTCCGCCGTCGAGGAATACCCAGTATTCGCGGTCGCGGCAATCAGGTTGAACTTCCACGAATCCAGCGGAACAGCGGAAACAAGCTGGTCGGCGGTCGTAACGGGGATGCCGATTTCCTCCAGCGCACGAAGGCGCGCATCCAGCGACGAAAACTGCTCCTGCAGCGCCGCAAGCGAGTAAAAACCGGGAACATCCGCCACGCGGTCGGTGGAAGAGGGAAAAACGCAGCCCGTTGCGGCGAAAATGCAGTTCTGCACGTCGCCGCTGGTCAAGGTGACATAGATTTCGATGTCGCCGGGCTGGGCGTAGGCGGCGGGCGGCAGGGTGACGGACGCAATGCTGCCCTGCGCGCTGCCGCTAAGCGGGATGGTTGTGCCGGTGAGCAGGTGCTTGACCGTGCCGGAAACGGCGGTGTCGCCAAGGTCAACGGGATTTCCCGCGCGGAGAACCGTGACGGTGATTCGGTGCGCCCGGCGCGCATCGGTGATGAACAGCGCGGGGATGTTCATGCGGCGCAGGGGACGGGTGAGGTCAGCGGTATAAGTGAGAGTAGTGGTAATGTCAGTCAATTTCGCTCCTCCTTGTGTGATGGGTACGGCGGCGCGGGCAGGTACGCCGCGAAATATAGGAACTTGCGTTCGCTATATGCGCATGATAGCACGGATGGCCGCAATTGGCAAGAAAATTTGATTTCATTTGAATTGGCTTGATTTCATTTGATTTCTCTTGATTTTGCTTGAGATGGGGAGATAGAAAGCTGCGCCTATCCGGCGCGATGGCGTTGTTCGCTTTTCCCTTGCTCCTTCTGCGCGGTTATCCGCATTCCTCCCGCCCTAATTTCGCCTCTCCCTCTTTCCTTTTCCCCCTCCCTATGGTATAATCATACTGGAATCCTATTTCCGAGGAGCAGAAGGCGTATGATGAAGGATCTGGTAGTCATCGGCGGCGGACACGCGGGTTGTGAAGCCGCCCTCGCAGGGGCGCGCATGGGGCTTGATACTCTCCTGCTGACGCTGAATATGGACGGCATTGCCCTCATGGCGTGCAATCCCGTTATCGGCGGCAGCGCAAAGGGGCATCTTGTGCGTGAACTGGACGCAATGGGCGGCGAAATGGGGCGCGCCATCGACGATACGTTCCTCCAAAGCCGAATGCTCAATATGTCCAAAGGCCCGGCGGTTCATGCCCTGCGCGCACAGGCGGACAAGCAGCAGTACCAGAACCGGATGCGTACCGCGCTGATGACGCAGGACAACCTGACCGTCCGGCAGGGAGAAGTCGCCGCGATTGACGTCGAGAACGGGCATGTCACCGGCGTAACGACAACAACGGGGCAGCATATCTCCTGCAAGGTCGCGGTTGTCGCGTGCGGCGTGTATCTCCGCAGCCAGATTATCATCGGGGAGAGCATCACGCCGGGCGGACCGCAGGGGCTGATGAGCGCGCCGAACCTCAGCGGCAGCTTGACGCGCATTGGCTTTCCGCTCCGGCGGTTCAAGACGGGGACGCCCGCGCGCATCGACGTGCGGACGATTGATTTCGACGAAATGACGCCGCAGCCCGGTGACGAGCCAGTGACGTCGTTCTCGTTTATGACCGACCGCGCACTGCACAATACCTACGCATGCTATTTGACATGGACGACGCCGGAAACGCACGACATTATCCGCCGAAATCTCCACCGTGCGCCGCTGTATTCCGGCAAAATCCACGGCATCGGGCCGCGCTACTGCCCGTCGATTGAGGATAAAATCGTCAAGTTTGTCGACAAGGAGCGCCATCAGGTGTTCCTTGAGCCGGAAGGAATGCAAAGCCGCGAATGGTATGTGCAGGGCATGTCCACGTCGCTGCCGGAGGATGTACAGTGGGAGATGTACCGCTCCGTGCCGGGCTTGCGGCGGTGCGAGCTGACGCGGCTGGCGTATGCGATTGAGTACGACTGCATCGACAGCCGGCAATTGCGCCCGACGCTGGAAAGTCTGGATGTGCGCGGACTGTTCTTTGCGGGGCAGATCAACGGCACATCCGGATATGAGGAAGCCGCCGCGCAGGGCTTGCTGGCGGGCATGAATGCCGCTTTGACGGCGCAGGGCAAGCCGCCGATTGTGCTCACGCGCGATCAGGCGTACATCGGCGTGCTGACCGACGACCTGACGACGAAAGGCACGGACGAGCCGTACCGCATGATGACGAGCCGCGCCGAGCACCGCTTATCCCTGCGGCAGGACAATGCGGATTTGCGCCTGACGCGCATCGCCTACGAGGCAGGTCTGGCGACGCGGGAGCGCATGGAGCGCACGGAACGCAAGGCATCGGAAACCGCGCAGCTGCTGGGCGAACTCCGCAAGGCGAAGTACACGCCCGGCATTGCGCTGAACGACTGGCTGGAGAAGCATCATCAGCCGGAAGCACAGAACGGGCTAAGCGCGGTGGAACTGCTGAAACGCCCGGAAATCACGCTGTCAGCGCTGGCGGAGCTTTCGCCGGAGATTAGGCAATTCGGCAAGCCTGCGCAGGAGCAGGCGGAAATCTCGGTGAAGTATGAGGGTTATTTGGAGCGACAGGAGACGCTGATTCGCCACGCGCGGCAGATGGAAGAGACGCTGCTGCCGGAGGATTTGCCCTACGAGGAAGTGACCGGGCTTCGGATTGAAGCGCGGCAGAAGCTGATGAAGCAGCGTCCGCGGTCGCTTGCGGCGGCGAGCCGGATTCCGGGGGTGTCGCCCGCGGATGTGGCGGTGCTGATGGTGTTCTTGGAAAAGCATAAGGGCAATGATTGAATGCCTTTGGGCGGGCGGCATTTCTGGATACATCTTTGCAACTGAATTCTCTTGTTGCAGGGGATTTCGCCTCTGCGGAGCGACCAAAGGGCTTTCCGATCGCCCTTTGGAAACCTTCGGCGCGGACATCCCCATGTTTCTTGATCTGTATTGTTGCTTGGTATTTTACTGCTCTGAGTATTGCTTTCAAAGAAGCAAAAGGACACTAACTAAAAGCAGTTTCAATAAAGCCCAATAAACTTAGATGGGGATGCGAAGCAGTCCAGAGGGCGACCGCAAAGCCCTCTGGTCGCCTCCGCAGAGGCGAAATCCCTGCTAAATATGCGAAAAAGTATGAAGACGCGCACAACTCAATCGCGCGAAAGGGTCAAGGGGCAATGCCCCTTAGAAAGAAGGAATGACGATGGGACTGTTCGCAAAACTGCGTGAAGGATTGACCAAGACGCGTGATTCGCTGATGGGGCGCGTCGATACGCTGGTGAAGGAAACAAGGAAGATTGACGAGGACTTCTATGAGGAACTCGAAGATATCCTGCTCATGTCCGACTGCGGCATGAAGGCGACAACTGCTATTATGGATGAACTGCGCCGCCGCGTGAGCGAAAACAAGGTCAAGGATGCAGATACCGCCAAGCAGATGCTCAAAGACATCATGATTGAGCAGATGGACATCCCGCGTCCGCCGCTGCGCTGGCCGATGGTCATGCTCGTTGTCGGCGTGAACGGCGCGGGAAAAACGACCACCATCGGCAAGCTTGCCCTGCGCTTCCAGAACATTGGCCGCCGGATTATCCTCTGCGCGGCGGATACTTTCCGTGCGGCGGCGGCTGACCAGCTGACTGTCTGGGCGGAACGCGCGCGTGTGCCGATTGTCAAGCACGCTGAGGGCGCTGACCCCGCGGCGGTCGTCTATGACGGCATCCAGTCCGCCAAGGCACAGGGCGCGGATCTGCTGATTGTCGATACCGCCGGCCGCCTGCACAACAAGAAGAACCTGATGGATGAGCTGAACAAGATGCGCCGCGTGATTGACCGCGAATTCCCGGAAGCGGATGTGCGCTGTATGCTCGTGCTGGATGCAACGACGGGGCAGAACGGTCTGGCACAGGCGCGCGCGTTCAAGGAAGTCTGCGAAATCGGCGGCATCATCCTGACCAAACTCGACGGCACGGCGAAGGGCGGCATTGCGCTTGCCATCCGGCAGGAGCTGGAAGTGCCGGTGTGGTACATCGGCGTAGGCGAGGGCATCGACGACTTGCAGCCCTTCAATGCTAAGGACTTTGTGGAAGCTTTGTTCTGATGATTGTTGGATAAAGATATTCAAACGAATGCTACGGCTGCTGACAACATGGGTTACCCCCCCAAGTGTCGGCGCCGAAGGGGTGGAGGGGGCGATCGGAAAGCCCCCTCCTCGCCTCCGCAGAGGCGAAATCCCCTGCGTGATGAATGCCATTTACGATGGAATAGCAGAAATATAGGAGGGCAATTATGCCGTCTTTATCAACCTATTCGGCGGAGCTGGATTATGCCTACGCACCGGGGATGTTCCCGGCGATGGAATGCCTGCTGCACCGCCCGGAAAGCTGCCGCCGCGTGCTGCTGCATAGCAGAAGCGCCGGAACCGAGGGCGCACAGCGGCTTCGCGAGGAAGCGGAAAAGCACCATATCCGCGTGGAAGAGGCGGACAAGGCGCTTTCCCGCATTTCGGGGAAGGAAAACTGCTTCGCGGCGGCGGTGTTCAGCAAGTTCGAGGATGACCTGCGCCCTGACAAGCCGCATATCGTCCTGCATCACCCGTCGGACAGCGGCAATGTCGGCACGATTTTCCGCACGGCGCTTGGCTTTGATGTGCAGGATATCGCTGTCATCCGCCCGTGCGTGGATGTGTTTGATCCCAAGACTGTCCGTGCCAGCATGGGCAGCATCTTCCAGCTGCGGCTGCATGTCTATGATGATTTTTCGCAGTATCAGGCGCAGTTCCCGGAACACGCGCTCTATCCGTTCATGCTCGACGGGTCGAAGTCCCTGCCGGATGTGTTGGGCGACATTCCTGACCGCTGGACGCTGATTTTCGGCAACGAAGGCAGCGGTCTGCCGCCGGAGTTCAGCCGTCTGGGGCAGCCTGTGCGCATTCCAAGCAGCAATAAGGTGGATTCGCTAAATCTGTCCATTGCCGCGGCGATTGGGATTTACGCCTTTGCAAGGCGGTGACTTGTAAATTCTTCACCCACAGGCGAAATTTGCTTGACGCAGGGCTGCGCTCTGCGCTACAATGAAGAATACGGAATCCCTTTTTCGGAAATTGGTAGGAGGAAAGAACCATGAAGCAAAGCATGAAAAAGGCGGCGTTGGTGCTGATGCTGGCGCTGGCGGTGCTGCTTGTGCCGCAATGGAGCAATACAGCGCTGGCGGTCACAACGCCGTCGGATATCACCACGGGCAGTGACCTGCCGCCCGCGCCGCCGCTGCCGACGCCGCCCGCGGAAGGCGAAGTCGTTATTTCCGGCGCAAAGACGGTTCGCGGCGGCGAGAAGCTGACGTTCTCCGTCACCATCGACGGAAAAACCGTCCCGAACAGCGATTTGGAATGGACGCTGTACCCGGCGGATGCTTCGCTGGCGACCATCAAAAGCGGCGTTATTACCACCAAACGTGTGGCATACACGCACTATGTGCAGGTGTCGGCGGCGCTGAAAAGCGACCCGTCGCGCTATGCGAACTTCCGCCTGTGCATTGCGCCGGGCGTGAAAAAAATCACCGTCAGCGCGCCCACGACGTATGTTGATTTGAGCGGCAGCAAAACTTTGCAGCTGAAAGCGACGTGCGACCCGGAGGACGCGATTGCCGATGTCACATGGTCGAGCAGCAGCAGCAAAATCGCGACGGTGGATGCAAGCGGCCTGGTGACGGCGCGCAAAACCGGCAAAGTGACCATCACTGCCACGGCGAAGGACGGCAGCAAGGTCAAGGGCCGCATCACCCTGCGTGTCGTCAGCGGCGTGACGGGGCTGACCATCGAGGGCGCAGGCAGCGTCGCGGCGGGCAAGTCCATCACGCTCAAGGCAGTGATGATGCCGGCGGATGCGACGGAAAAGGGCGTCGTCTGGTCGGTGGACTGCGACAAGAGCATCGCCGCCATCAGCCAGAGCGGCAAGCTGACGACCGAGAAAATCAGCGCGATTACGACCATTACCGTGACGGCGGTGTCCAAGCAGAACAGCGCGATTCGCGCCACCCACACGGTCACGATTCGCCCGGTGACGACGGGACTTGCGATTTCCGCGCCGCGCCTGACGATTGACCTCGCGTCCCCGACGCTTCAGCTGACGGCAAAATGCATCCCGGAGGACGCCTCCCAGCAGGTGGCTTGGTCGACCAGCAACAAGCGCATTGCGACGGTGGATGCAAACGGTCTGGTGACGGCGAAGAAGGTCGGCAAGGTGACGATTACCGCCAAGGCGACGGACGGTTCGGGCCGCTCGGCGAAAATCACCCTGACGGTCGGAAGCGCGGTTGGTACGCTGGAAATCCGCGGCGCAAGTGCCGTCGCGCAGGGCAAGACCATAACGCTGAACGCCGTCATCACCCCCGCTACGGCGACGAACCAGAAGGTTATCTGGTCGGTGGATTGCGGCAAAGACATCGCGACCATTGACCGGCATGGGCGCTTGAAGGCTGGCAAGGGGTTCACCGCGCCTGTGACCATCACGGTAACGGCGGTCAGCGCGGAGAACAGCGCGATTTCCGCGACGCGCACCGTGCAGATTCTGCCCCCGGTAACGACGGTTGCCATTTCCGCGCCGAGAAACTACATTGATGTGGACGGCGAGGACAAGACGCTTCAGCTGACGGCGCGCGTTTTGCCGGAAGATGCCGCGCAGAGCGTCACTTGGTCGACCAGCAACAAGCGCATTGCGACGGTGGATGCAAATGGCGTTGTGACCGCGCTCAAGGCGGGCACAGTGACGATTACCGCGACGGCGACGGACGGCACGGGTGTCCGCGCGAAGTTCACTGTCAAGGTACAGAAAACGGTCAAGTCGCTGACTATCAGCGGCGCGGCAAAACTCGGCGGCGGGCAGTCCACGACCATCAAGGCGACGATTCTGCCCAAGGATGCCGCGAATCAGAAGGTTATCTACTCGCTCAATTGCCCCGCGAGCGTCGCGACGATTTCGACCAGCGGCGTGCTGACCACGAAGAACGTGACAGAAATCACGACGGTAACAGTGAACGCCGTCAGCGCGGAAAACAGCACAATTTCCGCAACGTGGACGCTTGTCATTTACCCCAAGACGACGAAACTCACCTTGACGGCAGCCAGCAGCTGGGTCAACGTTGGCGCGTCGGTGCAGCTGCATGTGTCGGCAACACCCGAAACGGCGCAGATGCCCATCCGCTGGCGCAGCAGCAACACCCGCGTTGCGACGGTGGATGCAAACGGCGTTGTGCGCGGCCTGAAGGCAGGCACAGCGACGATTACCGTCCGCACGACCGACGGCTCGAACAAGCGCGCGTCGTTGCGCGTGACGGTCGGCATTCCGGCGACGGGCGTGGTGATTACGGGTAATCGCATCGTCCGCGCGGGTGCGACGCTCCGGCTGATGGCGACGGTGCAGCCCGCGAACGCCACGGTGAAGCGCGTGACGTGGGCGGTCAACTGCCCCGCGAGCGTCGCGACGATTTCTGGCGACGGGAAACTGCGCGTGTCCGCAAACGCGGAAACACAAATTATCCTCGTCACCGCGACGGTGAATGACGGTCAGCGGGTGAGCACGGCATACCCGGTGTACATTCAGGGCAAAGCCCCGGTGCCGCCCACGCCGACCACCCCGGATGCGCCGGAAAAGTAAGCAGAATAAAGAACAGACCAGCATGGTGTGATGCCGTGCTGGTCTGTTTTTGGTGATGGATTGAAGAGGATGTTCGGGGAAAGCAGACAGAAACGGAAGTCAAGCAATTCGGTCGCGCCCATTTGGCGCGACAATGCGCAAGTAGTTGGTAGAGCAGCTTGGGGAGCGCTCCTGCGGGAGCGCGAAGTTACTGGCAGGGACGCTTCGCTGCCTGCGCCTTGTTGACGTCTTCCTTTGAGTAGGTTTGACGAGAAACAGTTGGGGCGTTGCCCCAAACCCCACAAGGGACGCTGTCCCTTGACCATGCAAGGGGCAGACGAAAAGGGACGAAGTCCCCCCCTTGACCCCTTTTCGCGATTGAGTTGGCTTCTTCTCCTTACTTCTTCCGCGTGTTTATCCTCTTTTAGCCCTCGAAGGCGAAGGGGGCGAGCGGAAGCCCATTCCGCCCAAACAAAGCGACCTTCCCCCAATTCACATATGCATACCTTACCTTCGTCGGGTGGAGCACTGCCACGCTCCGCAAGCGCATCTCCGTCCCATCCAGCGTCACCGACTGCACAGGGTGATACGCCCCGTCCTCCCCGGCAATCTCCAGCAGCAGTTCGCCCGTCTCCCGGCGCAGCACAGGTGCGCTCAGCGTGACAACGAGCGTATCTCCCTGCGTATACTTTCCCAGCGCGCGGGGGGATTCCGGCGCGTCCATGCCATAGACGACGCGCAGGGCAACGTCGCACAGGCGCTCACCGGGGGTACGCTTGTCGGTCGGGTGGATGTTGTCGAATTCGCCGCAGTCCAGCAGAATCGCCAGACCGCTGGGCTGGAGGGCGCTTGCCGCGCGTGCCTGTGCAAGACGCAGGCGCGCCCAGTCGTGCTTATCCTCGTCGCCGGCGGCAATCCACATCGGCAGCTGCACGTTGAGGAAGGGGAGCGAATCGTCGCGGAAAAGCTGACGCAGGCGCATCACCATCGCAGTCAGCAGCACGTCGTAATGCTCGGTTTTTGCGGTGTCATCCTCACCCTGATAATACAGAATGCCGGTCAGCGTCGCGGGAACGACGCGCTTGGTCATCGTTTCAATCAGCCCGCCCGGACGATACGGCGAACCGGGACCAACCGGCGGATGCCATGGACAGGCGCCGACGGCTTTGTTGATTTCCGGCCACGAGATACCGGGATTGTCCTTCTTCAGCTGAGCAACATGCGCATTCCATGCGTTCATTTCAACCCAGAAAGCATCTTCCTCCTGCCGCCACTGATCGAAGGGCTTGTCGCCGCCCTGCTCACGGTAGCGGGTGATGTAGCGCTGCCCCTCGGCGGTTGCTTCCAGCGCTTCCTTATCCATCCAGCAGGTCACGGATGTACCGCCCCAGTAGCAGTCAATAATGCCGATAGGGCAGTCAATCGTCCGCGCGAGTTTGCGGGCGAAGAAGTACGCGACGGCGGACATATCCCGCGCATAGCCGGGGCGGACACGCTCCCAATGAGACACGGCTTCCGCGGCAATCGCGTCGTCATCCCAGACGCTCTTTTTCGGGACGTTGAAGTAGTGTACCAGCGGATCGTCATGCGCCGCGATTAAATCTTGCCCCTCGTCGGCGTTTTGCAGTTCCAGCTCCATGTTGCTCTGCCCGGACGCGAGGTAGACTTCGCCAACCGAAATATCGGTGGATGTGCACGTTTCTGCCCCGCAGGTGACGGTCAGCGTGCAGCTGGTCGCCTGTTCCATCGGCGGAAGATGCAGGAGAAAGCGTCCGTCGCGCGCTGTGCAGATGCCTTCGGAGAGAATCAGCCCATCCGCCGTCATTACGCGCCCGGCGACAGTTTGCCCATCCGCCGCCGTACCCCAGACGCGCACTTCCTTGCGGCGGCACAGGACAGCGCCGCTGCCGAACAGGGGCGCAAGTTTGAATTCAATTGCCATTAGTCGTCCTTCTTTCCCATAAACGCGAGGTTGTGCGAGATGAGCAGGCAGCGCTGGCGCACGCAGTCCGGCGAACGCAGCGGGTCTTTGGGCGTGTGCAGCAGATAGTCGCACAGGCGGTCAATGTCCGTTTCGGCAACGTGCAGGCGCGTGTCTGACGAGGCATAGTAGATGTACACCTTGCCGTCGTCATCCGCAATTGCGCCGTTGGAGAACACGACGTTGCTCACGTCGCCCACGCGCTCGTGCCCCATCGGGCCAAGCAGCATCCCCGACGGTTCGGCAATCACGCGCGACGGGTCATCCAGCGCCGTCATGAAGGCGTACAGCACATAGCGCAAACCTGCCGCCGTGTTGCGAACGCCGTGCGCGATGTGAATCCAGCCCTTGTCGGTGCGAATTGGCGTTGCGCCCGCGCCGTTTTTGCTCTCGGTGATGGTATGGTAGCGGCGCAGGGAGATGATTTTCTCCTCATCAATGACGGGGTGCTCAATATCCTTGCACAGCCCGAAGCCGATGCCGCCGCCCGAACCCGTCTCGATGAAATCATCCATCGGACGGGTGTAGAAGGCATATTGCCCGTCCACAAATTCGGGGTGGAGGACGACATTGCGCTGCTGCGGCGAACGGAGCGTCTTGAGGTTCGGCAGGCGCTCCCAGTTCTGCAAGTCCTTCGTTCGTACGATGCCCGCCGCCGCAACCGCCGCGGACAAATCGCTGCTGGTGCGGTCCTTGCTTTCGGAGCAGAATACGCCGTAAATCCAGCCGTCTTCATGCTGCGTCAGGCGCATATCGTAGACGTTCGTTTCCTCTGCGCAGGTATCGGGGAGGACGACAGGATAATCCCGGAAGCGGAAGCCCTCAGTGGGCTTGTCGGATTCCGCGACGGCGAAGAACGACTTGCGATCCATCCCTTCGACGCGCACGACGAGGCAGTACTTGCCGTTCAGCTTGATTGCGCCGCTGTTCATGGTGGCATTGACGCCCAGCCGCTGCATCATGAAGGGGTTCGACGCGGGGTCAGCGTCGTACATCCAGAAGGGCGGGATGTGCTCGCGGGTGAGGACGGGGTAGCGGTAGCGGGTATAAAGCCCGTTATAGAAGTGGTCATTGGCGGGGTTCGGGCGCGCGATGAGGCGCTCGTAGGACTCCATCAGGGAGGAAAAACTGCGGATTTGCATAGCAGTGGTCGCTCCTTTGCATTGTTTGTTTAGTACAGGTGCTAAGGGAATTGATTTTGATTGTGGCAGGGGGAATCGCCTCTGCGGAGGCGAAATCTCTGCATCAACACGCGAAAGCAGTATGAAAGAGAAGTCAACTCAATCGCGCGAAAGGGTCAAGGGAGGGGACTTCGTCCCGTTTCATTCTCCCTTGCGGAGTCCAGAGGCAGCGTCTCTGGCGCCTCCTCCTGCACAAAAAGAGGGATGTACGCACTCGTACATCCCCGCAAAATCAGAAATCGTCCTGCGCGATGTCGTCGCCCCATTGGAGCTTGGAGTGCGCCTTGATGTAGGTGACAACCTCGTCCACCGTGGTGAACGCCAGACCGACGTTGGTGTCCGCCGCACCGTAGTAGATGGCGATGCGACCGGTATCGCCGTCCTGTAATGTAGCGCAGGGGAAAACGACGTTCGGCACGAAGCCGGTCGTTTCGTAAGGCTCTTCCGGCGTCAGCAGGTGGTTTTCGCAGCGGTACAGCACCTTCGACGGCTCGTTGATGTCCAGAATCGCGCCGCCCATGGAGTACACGAAACCGTTGCAGGTGGTCGCGACACCGTGGTAGAACAGCAGCCAGCCTTCGGTCGTTTCAATGGGGGCAGCGCCGCCGCCAATCTTGACGGATTCCCACCAGTTGCTGCCGCGGCCCATCACATGGCGATGGTGTCCCCAGTACTCCATGTCGGGCGATTCGGAGATGAAAATATCACCGAAGGGCGTGTGGCCGGAGTCGGACGGGCGGGACAGGAGCTTAAACTTGCCGTTCACCTTGCGCGGGAACAGCACGGCGTTGCGGTTGAAGGGGATGAAGGGGTTCTCGATGCGCGTGAAGGTTTTGAAGTCCTTCGTCTTCGCCATGCCGATGGCAGCACCGTAGAAGTCGGTGCACCAAATGATGTAGTAGGTGTCATCCACCTTCACCAGACGCGGGTCATAGGCGTAGTGCGGCATTTTCGGGTTGCCGTTGTCATCCACAAAGGGCACTTTTTCGCGCTCGACGTCCCAGTGAATGCCGTCCTTGGAATGTCCGAGGTAGACATATGGGATGCCGTTGACCTGCTCGCCGCGCAGAACGGCAATGTAGCCATCTTCCCACGGCACAACGGCGGAGTTGAAGATGCGGGCAATTTCCGGCGTGGGATTGCGCCCCATGACGGGGTTCTCGCTGTAGCGCCAGACGGGGGAGGAAAGCTTGTAGTCAGCCGGCTTCTCCTGCCACGGAATGTTGGGAAGGGAGGGGACGTTGAGCATCTTGACAGCCATGTGTACATACCTCTTTCTTGGTTGTTTAACGGAAAGCAGTTGCTCTCCGGGATTAGTGAATGACGGACACCGGCGCGGCGGAATCGCGGAAGACGCATTCGCCGCCAATCACCACGCGCCCGACGGTTTTGCGGTCGCCCGCGCAGCGCTCGCCAATCAGCTTGACCGCCATGCGGCACATCGCGGGGCAATTGACACGGAAGGTTGTCAGCGGCGGCGTGTTTCCAGCGGTCGGGCAGAAATCATCGAAGCCCACGACGGAAATGTCCTCCGGCACGCGGTAGCCGCGGCTTTGCAGGTCGGTAATCAGCGCCTGCGCGGACATATCGCAGTTCACGACGAACGCGGTCGGCATTTTCTCCGGCAGCTGGAAGGTGTGGAACGTGTTCCCTTCTGGGCTGCGGTCGGAAAAAACGCATTCGGGGCGCACGGGCAAATCCTTCATCAGCATTGCGGAAAGGAAACCGAGGTAGCGTTCCATGATGGAGGACGTTGCCTTGATATCCCCGACGAAGCCGATGTCCCGATGCCCCTGCTCAATCAGCCAGTAGGTCAATTGCGCCGCGCCGAAAGCGTTGTCGCTGACAATGGCGTCAGTGGTGACAAAGGGGTCGTGGAAGTCCAGACAGATGACGGGCATTTCCTGCCGCGTCAGCAGCTGCATATACGGGGAGGTTAGCTGCCCCAGACAGATGAGCGCATCGACGTGGCGCGAACGCAGGAGATTCGGCAGGGTCAGCGCGGTCTGCATGTCATGCGTGACCAGCTCCATGATGCCGAAATGCCCCGCGTCGGTCAGCGCCTGCACGAGCTGCTTGTAGAAAGTTGCATAAAAGGACACGACGGAGAAAAAATTCTCCGGAATGAGGATACCGACATCCAAGCCGGATGTGGTTGTGGTTTGCGGCGCGTTGGGGTTGACATAGCCGAGTTCGGATGCGCGGCGGATGATTTTCTGCCGCATTTCCTCACTCACGCCGGATTTTCCCGCGAGCGCCTTCGACACGGTGACGGCGCTGACCCCCAGCTGCCGCCCAATGTCACGCATGGTGATACCGCTCATGGTGAAATAAAACCTCCAAATTTGTGGATGTTTGCGAGGGCAAAGTCCGTTTTTTCGTTGGCTTTCGGATTCCTTGATGATTTTGTGCTTGTTGACGCAGGGGTTTCGCCTCTGCGGAGGCGACCAAAGGGCTTTCCGATCGCCCTTTGGAAACCTTCGGTGCTCTCCTAAGTTAATTGAATTGTATCGGAAGTTTTTTAGTTAGTGTGCTTTTCGTTGCTAAGCAGCAATACAAACCAATAAACAGGAGTGTGCACTGCGAAGGGGTCAAGGGGGCGACCGCAAAGCCCCCTTGTCGCTCCCGCAGGAGCGAAATCCCTGCGCAAGGCGAAAGCACATTCAGAAAGGTAAAAACAGCATGAATGCACCCATCAGCGCGATAGCCGATGGAACATTACGCCAGATGTTCCATCACCCGCAGGCACATGCGGCTGTTGTGGTACGGACACTTCCACTCTTCCACAATCGGCTTGTCCGTCGGGATGCCTGATTCGGTCAGCGACCAGAACCACTCGCTGTTCGGACGCGGGTCAACAAAGGCGCGGCAGATGTAGGCAAACTGCGCTTCCGCCTGCCTCAGCCAAGTGGATGCGCCTGTCAGCTCATAGGCATTCAGGAAGCCCAGCACCGTCTCCGCCTGTACCCACCAGACACGCGTGTGGTCAACTTTGCCCTCGACAACTTCGTTCTCCAAGCCGTGGTCGGTGAATGCGCGTTCGCGGACGGCTTCTGCCAGCGTCAGGCACATGTGCAGATACGGCGCGCGGTTTGATTCGGGCAGCAGCGTCTCAGCCGCGTCCCAAATCAGCCAAGAGGCCTCAATGTCGTGCCCGAAGGACTGCATGTCCAGCAAAGAGCGGTAGTCGCGGTCGTAGAAGACCTCCAAGCGGCGCTTGCCCGGATTGTACATCACGTTCAGGAAACGCTCTAAGCAGACTTCTCCGGCGCGGCGCACAGCTTCGTCCGGCATGGCGCGGTATAATTCCGCATAGCCCTCCAAAACGTGCAGCAGCGTGTTCATCGTGCGGGACGCCGTCTCGTGGCGCTCCATCAGCTTCGGGTTGTCGGACAGCTTTTCGTTGCCGACGGGGGTGAAATCCGGCTCATAGGCCTCGCCGTAGCCGCCCGCGTCGCTGCACTTCGTCTCAATCAGGCGGAAAAGTGCCATCGCCTTGTCGCGCGCGGGGATGTAATCCGGGTCGCTTTCGCCGATGGCGCGCATGTACGCCGCTAAGCCGTAAATCGCGAACGCCTGACAGTAGGTGTGCTTCGTCTTGTCCAGCGGCTCGCCGTCCGCCGTCACAGACCAGTACACGCCGCCGCGCTCGGTATCCTCAAAATGCGGCAGGAATGCGAACGCATGGCGCGCATAGCGCAGCAGGGATTTGTCGCCCGTCACGCGCGCCGCCGTCGAGAACGTCCACAGAATGCGGCTGTTGAGGATGCAGCCCTTGTGCGCCCCGCGCTCCACGGACAGGTCATGATTCACATAGCCGAACCAGCCGCCGCGCTCCCAATCGGTCAGGTTCTCCCAGAAAGGCAGAATGGTCGTAAGCAGATGGTGCGAACAATCCTGACGAAACATGAAGCATTCCTCTCTTCCTGTTAGCTTAACAGTTAGGTATATGGGTATTATAACCCGGAAAAATGCCCTTGTCAAGCGGCAAAAGAAGAAAAAAGCTGATAAATATGGCGAGATTTTCACCGAAAGGAACAATGAAAGGAAACGACGTAAGGCTAACGTGTAAACTAATCAGCCGGCAGGAAAAAAAGCCGTGCAGGGGCTTGCTTTCACGGCGGAAATGTGGCACAATATAAGGTAGCATCGTATCAAAATTCGGTGCTGCTTTTCAGTTTGAAACTGGGAAAGAAATAGTGGAGGAAATCAATCAATGGCGGAAACACAGAAAATCGTCATTCTGAATTTCGGCGGACAGTACACGCAGCTGATTGCGCGGCGCGTGCGCGAATGCCATGTGTATTCCTGCGTCCTGCCCTATGACGCGAGTCTGGAGACGATTCGCGCGCAAAACCCCGTGGGCGTGATTCTCTCCGGCGGCCCGGCAAGCGTGCTGGAACAGGATGCCCCCCGCTGCGACGAGGGCGTGTATCAGCTGGGCGTGCCGGTGCTGGGCATCTGCTACGGAATGCAGCTGACGGCGCATTTGCTGGGCGGCACGGTGGAAAAGGCGGCACAGCGCGAATATGGCCGAATCACCGTGACGATGGACGATAAGACGAGCCTGCTCTCCGGCATGTCGGATGCCTCCTCCTGCTGGCTGAGCCATACCTATCAGGTGAAGAAGTGCCCGGCTGGTTTCCACCCGATTGCGCACAGCACGAACTGCCCCGTTGCGGCGATGGCGAACGACGACCGGCGCATCTACGGCGTGCAGTTCCATCCGGAAGTGACCCACTCCGACGAGGGACGCGCGGTCATCGAGAACTTCCTGAATATCTGCGGCTGCGTGGGCGACTGGTCGATGGAAACCTACGCGCAGACGGCGATTGCCAACATCCGCGAAATCGTGGGCGACAAGGGCACGGTGCTGCTGGGACTTTCCGGCGGCGTGGACTCCTCCGTCGCGGCGGCGCTGATTTATAAGGCCATCGGCGACCGCCTGACCTGCGTCTACGTTGACCACGGCTTCATGCGCAAAGGCGAAACCGAGCAGGTGGTGAATGTGTTCACGCACACCTTCCCCGTGCGTCTGGTTGCGTCCGACGCCAGCAAAATCTTCTATGAGGATTTGAAGGGCGTTTCCGACCCCGAAACGAAGCGCAAGATTATCGGCCGTGACTTCCTGAAAGTGTTCAAGGCGGAATCCGAAAAGCTCGGCAAGCTGGATTACTTCGCGCAGGGCACGATTTACCCGGACGTTATCGAGAGCGGTCAGGCGACGGGCGCGGCGGTCATCAAGAGCCACCACAACGTCGGCGGCCTGCCCAAGGAACTCGGCTTCACACAGCTGATTGAGCCGCTGCGGATGCTGTTCAAGGACGAAGTGCGCGCGCTGGGCGAAACGCTGGGTCTCCCGCACGATCTTGTCTGGCGTCAGCCGTTCCCCGGCCCCGGTCTGGCGATTCGTGTTATCGGTGACCTGACCCCGGAAAAGGTGGAGATTGTCCGCGAGAGCGACGCGGTGCTGCGCGAGGAAATCGCCAAGGCCGGTCTGGACGCCGACATCCACCAGTATTTCACCGTCCTGACGGGCATCCGCTCCGTGGGCGTCATGGGCGACGAGCGGACGTACGACTACACCGTCGCCATCCGCGCGGTCACGACGGACGACTTCATGACCGCCGACTGGGCGCGCATCCCGTACGACGTCGTGCGCACGATTTCCGCAAGGATTGTCAATGAGGTGCCGCATGTGAACCGCGTCGTGCTGGACGTGACGACCAAGCCGCCGGCGAGTATTGAGTGGGAATGACCGCTGTAAAGGCGAAAAGCCTTGCGGCACAAGCGTTTTGGCCCAGTCCAAACCGCCTCTGATAACAAAATGATAACCATCTCCAAAGCCGTCTTTACAGGAAACTGCGCTGGTGGCTTTGGAGTGGAGGTGAGAAAAGCGCTTCCCGGTTATCACCCTCTGTGAAAATAGCCTGTTCAAAAGCCCTTCGCTGTGGAGGAAATCTTCCACAAGCGGAGGGCTTTCTTTATGTTCATTCTTTCAGGCTTTCGGCTTTGGCTTCCGGCCGCGTTTGCGCTTGGCGGGCGCTTCCGGCGGAACGGCAGCATGGATTCGCGTATCATCGAAATCGGGATAGTGATACCGCCAGCGGTCATACGCCTCTTTGGTGATCTCACCGGCAGCCAGTCTGGCGGATTGCTCCTGCCAGGCACGGAGACGCTGCTCCAGATCGGCTGCATGGATGCCGCCATCAAAAATCTCAGCACGCAGACAGATCAAACCATCCGTGTTCGTGATACGGAGAAGCTTTCGGTCTTCCAAAGCAAAAAGCGTGTGCATCAAGCCGTCCATGGTATCAATGTTCGGCACGGCGATGGCCTTGGGAGAAACGTCCAGCGCTTCCGCCATCTGCCCGGTCAGCTCTGCCTTGGGCGTTCGATCCTCGGATTCATACTGAGCAAGTCTCACATCAGCCGAGCTCTCTGGAAACCCCAGAAGAAGACCCAAATACTTTTGTGTCATCCCCCGTAAAGTGCGAAAGAAACGGATACGTTCGCCGGTTGCCATCAAATCACCTCTTGAACAGGATAATTTATCATAGCAAATCCGTTTAAGATCGTCAAGATGGTAATTTAACAAAAAAGTTTGGAATAATCCTTGAAAGCCTATTGACACAAGCGATAATGTTTAATATAATCGTATTGCAAATTAAGCGCTATTGCTTAATTTGCAAAAGGAGGAACACGTGAAAAACCAATTTATGAGAGCAGAAGAAGTGGCTCGGGAGCTCGAAGTGTCCAGATCCTATGCCTACAGGCTGATCAAACAACTGAATGCGGAGCTCCGTGAGAAGGGATATATGACCATCGCCGGGCGAGTGAACCGGCTGTATTTTCAGGAACGACTGTACGGTACATCAAATCAGAAGGAGTGTGAGTCACATGTCAACACACAAGGATGAGAAAAACGGTACCTGGTATGTGATGGTTCGGTATCACGACTGGAAGGGTGTGAAGCGGCAGAAATGCAAACGGGGTTTTGCCACCCGGCGGGAAGAGCAGGAGTGGGAGCGCAACTTTCAGCTGCAAACCGATGGAGATCCGGACATGACCTTTGAAGCCTTCATGGAGCTGTATGAGAATGACATGCGGCCCCGTCTGAAGGAAAACACCTGGCTGAGCAAGAAACACATGATCCGGACGAAGCTCCTTCCCGCCTTTGGGAAAAAGATGCTCAGCGAAATCGAAACCCGGGACATCATCGCCTGGCAGAATGACCTGCTGGCCTACCGGGATGAAAAGAAGCAGCCCTACTCACCGACCTATCTCAAGAGTATCCATAACCAACTGGCGGCGATCCTGAATCATGCGGTCCGGCACTATGGGCTGAAAAGCAATCCGGCATCCAAGGTGGGGTATATTGGGAGCAAGGAAGCGGAGGAAATGCAGTTCTGGACGAAGGAGGAATACCAGCAGTTCGCAGAAGCCGTCATGGATAAACCGATGTCCTACTATGCCTTCGAGATGCTTTACTGGTGCGGCATTCGCGAGGGCGAGCTGCTGGCGCTGACACCCGGGGACTTCGACTTCAAAGCGGGTACCGTGTCCATCAGCAAGTCCTACCAGCGGCTCCACCAGGAGGACGTGATCACTACACCGAAGACGAAGAAGAGCGTTCGGTCGATCAGGATGCCCAAATTCCTCTGTGAGGAAATGCAGGAATACATGAAGTCTCTCTATGGAGTGAAGAAGAAGGATCGTATCTTCCCGGTTACAAAAAGCTACCTCTATCACGAAATGGATCGGGGCTGCCGTGCGTCCGGAGTCAAACGGATTCGCGTGCATGATATTCGTCACAGTCATGTATCGCTGCTGATCGACATGGGCTTCAGTGCGGTAGCCATCGCGGATCGTGTGGGACATGAGAGCATCGATATCACTTACCGTTACGCCCACCTCTTCCCCTCGAAGCAGGCTGAGATGGCCAACAAACTGGACGATGAAAGGATGGTGAATCTGAATGTCGGCTAAGAACTGTGACGATCACAACCGCTGGCGGAACATCACCGTCGGCTTCCGGGTCTCCCCGGAGGAGAACGAGCGGCTGAACAGAGCGGTGGCTCTGTCCGGGCTCCCGAAGCAGGAGTACTGCTATCGGAAATGCATGGACAACGACATCACCGTCACTCCGAATCCGCGGATCTTCAAAGCGCTGAAAACCGCACTGGATGATGTATGGACAGAGCTGAGACGCATCAGCACCGGAACCCAGCCCAGCGATGAACTGGTGAACGACATCACGCTGATTGCAAAAATGCTGAACGACATGAAAGGAGAATGACCATGACCAGCATCTTTGAACAACTCGGCGGCACCTATACCCAAGGAAGCGACGGCATGCTTTACCCCAACCTCACTCTGGGTGACAGGGAACAACGTCCTATCGGCAGATGGGGACGGATGCACAGAGCCTATCTGGAAACAGAACATCCCGGCCTGTATGATCGGATGATCCTGAATGGTACTCTGGACAGGCATCTGGCAGATGCCGAGGCGCGTGCTCAGGCCATGCTGGAGCAGTTGACCTGGCGGATGGCGATGCAGGAAGGCATCACGGAAAGCCTGAAGGCTTCCGACCAAATGGAATGGGTCCGCAGGATGAACAGCACCCGCAGCAGAGCGGAAGAAATCGTAAGGGATCAGATTATCAACGCCCTGTAAGCAAAGGAACTGATCATGGAAAAAGCAAAACGAAACATTCACTACAGCTTCAAAGTGTCGCCTGATGAGGATGCCGCTATCCGACAGAAAATGAAATCCATCGGCATTCGGAACCGATCCACTTACCTCCGGGCTATGATGCTGAATGGGTATCTGCTGAAGATGGATCTGCAGGAGATGCATGAGGCAGTCCGCCTGATGGGCAAGATGGGCAGCAACATCAACCAGATCGCCCGAAGGCTGAACGAGCATGGCTCTATCTATGAAACCGAAATTGACGAAATCGTTGATGAGCAGAGAAAACTGAAGGCACTCCTGAGCCAGATTCTGCAAAGGCTTGGGCATGGCCATGGATTGCAGTCAGAGAAAAAACCATAGCAACACAGCGGCGGATTGTGCAGTCACATCCGCCGCACACTTTTGAAAAGGGGGAATGTCATGGCAACCACCCATATCATTTCGATCCACGTTGGAAAAGGCAAAACAGCACATCAGAGCCTCAAAGAGAGGCTGGATTACATCATAAACCCGGAAAAGACGGACGGTGGGATTCTGATCTCGTCCCACGCCTGTTCGCCCGAAACTGCAGCGGATGAGTTCATGCTGTATCGTCAGGAATACCTGAACACTACCGGAAGGAAACGCAAGGATGAGGTGCTTGCCTATCATGTGCGGCAGGCTTTCAAGCCCGGAGAAATCACTCGGGAAAAAGCAAATGAGATCGGAAAGAAATTGGCCGAACGACTAACGGACAAGCAGCATGCTTTCGTGGTAGCCACACACATTGACAAACAGCACATCCAGTAGTTAGAATGTAAAGGAACAAACTAACGCTTTGTTCACCGACCATCCTAACTACTGTTTTTGATTGCGAAAGGAGACATTGCCATGAAGCTGACCTACCATCGTTGCGGAGACTACCTGCTGCCTGACCTGGGATTGACTGAGGAAGAACAACAGCCCCTGGGCAAGTACGGCATGATGCGCATGAATTACCTCAAGGAGCATCGCCCCCTCCTGTTCAACCGCCTGCTTCTGACCGGTAAGCTGATGGAGCATCTGCACGAGATCGACCGCACTGCCAATGAACGCCTGGATCATATGATCCCGCTGATGAAGGAGCAGGAGGGCGTGACCGAGCAGCTCAAGGCTGTCGATCAGCTGGGATGGGTAGCCCGCATGAACAGCATCAAGCATCGCGTCGAGGAAACCATCCTGGATGAACTGATCTACGCCTGATGTTCCGGGACACCAGGAGCGATCTGCGGCATTACCTTCCCAATGGCGCTGGCAGATGCTCCTGGTTTTACATTATAATAGGTAGAAACTCGTTTCGCTGCTGTTGCGATTTTGCAATTCTGGATGCCTTCCACGATGCAATATTGCAAAATGCGCACATTTGGGGCTTTTCTCATTTTTCCTTCGTATAATCATACGACATCCGATAGCGAAGAAAATTTGAAAAAAGTTTCAAACGATGGAAACATTCGGGCCTTCTCATGCCCTATACTATGAAGGCTGAAAAAACTTTGAGGTTTTCAAAATTTCCTCTTCAAAAATGTTGAATAAAATGCCCGAATTTCTCCTATAAGTGAAAGCACAGAAAAAACTTTCGGGTTTTCAAAGCTTTTTCCAAAAACAGTTCCGAAATCGAGGCGTTTTTGTCCTATCAGTGAAGGGACAAAAAGTTAATCTACCCCCAGGAGGTAAAAACACATTGACTACCAATACCGAGCCGATGATCACGGCTCTATACGAAAGGCTGTCCCGCGATGATGAATTACAGGGCGAATCCAATTCCATCACCAATCAGAAGTCATATCTGCTGAACTACGCTGCCGAGCATGGCTTCACCAACTGCCAGCACTATACGGATGACGGCTACTCCGGCAAGGACTTCAATCGTCCCGGCTGGAAACAGCTGATCGCAGACATTGAGGCTGGCAAGGTTGGCGCAGTGATTGCCAAAGACATGAGCCGTATCGGCAGAAACTATCTGGAGACCGGCTTCTACACCGAGATCATGTTCCGCAAATTCGATGTGCGATTCATCGCCATAGCCAATGGCGTAGACAACATCAATCCCGAAAGCGGCGAGTTTGTCCCGATCCTGAACGTGATGAACGAATGGTACCTGCGCGACCAGTCCCGCAAAATGACCGCAGCCTATCAGCAGAAGGGACATGCCGGTTTGCCCACCAACAACGGCTGTATCTATGGTTACCGGAAAGACCCGGAGCAGAAAGGTCATTGGCTGATCGACGATGAAGCCGCGATGGTTGTACGCCGGATCTATGATTTGGCCTGCAACGGGCACGGTCCCTACGAGATCGCCCGGATTCTGACGAAGGAACGTGTGGACAACCCCGGTCATCATTTTTCCCAGCATGACTATGGGATGCGGAAGGATTATGTCGATTCCTCACGCTCACATGACTGGAGCGGTGCAACCGTAACCAGGATTCTGACCCATCCCGAATACATGGGACACACGGTCAACTTCCGCAGCGGCAAGCGCTTCTTCAAGGATGAACGCCGTGCGAAACCACCGGAGGAATGGGTGATCTTTGAGGACACACATGAAGCCATCGTCACCAAGGAGGAATGGGAGCTGGCGCAACGGGCGCTGCGCAGCAAAAAGCGTACTGACACGTTGGGCGAAGCCAATCCATTGACCGGCTTGATGTACTGTGCCGAATGCGGCGCGAGGATGTACAATCATCGCTGCGGCGAAAAGAAGGATGGTCTTTTCAAGGTTGACATCTACAACTGCTCGACCTATATGCAATCCAGAATCAGGGAAACGCAGACCTGCGTCAGTCACTCCATCAGCACCAGGAATATCCGCACGCTTCTGCATGACGCCATCCGCAGCGCAAGCAAGTATGCGATTGAAAACGAAGCAGAATTTGAGCGCAAGGTACGCGACGCCTGTCAGCTGCGTCATACCGAGAACGCCAAAAAGCTGAAAGCAAGCCTCAAAAAAGCGAAAAAGCGTTGCGAAGAGCTGAACGTGCTGATCAAAAAGCTGTACGAGGCCTATGCGATGGAAAAGATCTCTGAGAAGCGCTTTGATGAATTGCTTGCCGATTACGAAGCAGAGCAGGCGCAGCTGCTAACCCTGATCGAGAATGAACAGCACGACCTGGATTCCTATGAAGCAAGCACTGAAAACATCGAAGCGTTCATTGCCCTGGCAAAGAAGTACATTGACGAAGAAGAACTGACCACGCCCATGATCTATGAGTTTGTGGACAAGATCCTCGTCCATGCACCGCAGAAGATCAATGGCGAACGGCATATCAGGGTCGAGATCATTCTCCGCTTTATCGGCAGCTTCCAGGTGCCGAAGCCCGAACTGTCCGCAGAAGAAGCAGCCGCTGCAGAAGCTCTGCGCAAGAAGCGCGAAGCGAGCAAGATACGCTATGCAAGACATAAGGCCAAGGTAGCCGCTGAAAAACAGTACCAGGAGGAAAAGCAGCATGACGCCGTTGAGCAAAACGAAATGGACCGCGCTGTATGAACGCCTCTCCCGTGATGACGATCATTACGGCGATTCCGTATCCATCGCGCACCAGAAGACCTATCTCCGCAGGTATGCGGATGACCATGGTTATACCAATTGCCATGACTACACAGACGACGGATGGAGCGGCGCGAACTTTGACCGGCCTGCATGGAAACAGCTGATAGCAGATGTAGAAGCCGGGAAGATCGACACTGTGATCGTAAAGGACATGAGCCGCGTCGGACGCGACTATCTGCAAACCGGTTTCTACTCTGAGGTGTACTTCGGCAAACAGGGGGTTCACTTCATCGCCATTGACAGCAATGTGGATAATCAGCGCAGCGACAGCAATGAGTTTGCGCCGATCCTCAACGTGTTCAACGAGATGTATCTGCACGATCAGTCACGCAAGGTAAAGATCGGTTTTCATGCCAAGGGCAAATCCGGCAAGCATTTGAGCGTTACGCCGAACTTTGGCTATACCCATGATCCCAAAGACCCGCAGAAATGGTTCGTTGATCCGATCCCTGCGGATACTGTCCGCCGTATCTTCCAGCTGGCGGCAGATGGCATGAATCCTCACAGGATCGCGGCCACCCTGCGCGAGGAACAGCGTGTTACCCCTGCATGGTACTTCGCCCAGCAGGGCAAAGGTAATCGCACCATGGGGATCAGCAAGAAGAACTCGCCCTACGAATGGTCACGCGGCTCTGTCATGTCTTTGCTCAACGCAAGAGAGTACCTCGGTGAGACGGTGAACTTCAAAACGAGCAAGGATTCATACAAAGGCAAGCGCCGTGAAACCGCCGAAGATCAGCGCGTGACCTTTGTCGGCACTCATGAAGCGATCATTGATCCTGCCACATGGGATAAGGCACATGAGACCCTGAACCGCAGGAAGGTGTCACGCCCCGCACCGATCACATCACCCTGGAAGGATAAGCTGTATTGCGCCGAATGTGGAGCGCCGATGCATTGCGTTTATCAGACAACCAAGCTGAAGAACGGCACAAAGCAGTATGATAGCTTCTCATGCTCCACCCATAACAATGCAATGAACTCTGGTAAGGTCGAGTGTGTCAAGAACGGATTCAGCGGCATTGCACTCCGAGCGCTGGCCTCCGATGCTGTCCATGCGATCATTCAGTACGCCACAGAGGATGAAGCAGCGTTTCTCCACCGTCTGCATCAGACGGATAAGCCTTCGGACGCTGCCAAGCAGCTGAAGAAGCATATCGCAGACACAGATCGGCGGAAGGGAGAACTGAATCGGCTGCTGAAAAAGCTGTATGAGGATTATGCGCTGGAGCGAATCCCGGAAAGCAGATACGACGCTCTTTCGGCTGAATATGAAAACGAGCTTACCTTGGTCGAAGCACAGCATAGCGAATATGAACGACAGCTGGAGCTTCTACAGACGGAAAGCAATCATGCCGATCGTTTTCTACAGCTGGTACATCAATACCGAAACCAGACAGAGTTTTCAGATCAAGACCTGCTTGCCTTCATTGATCGTGTCATCGTGCATGAAACCGTTCGGGACAAAGATGGTGAACGCACCCGAAAGATCGAAGTGCATTTCAACTTCATCGGTTCTTTCTCTGTCCCGTCCAATCCTATCCAGCTTACGCCGGAGGAAGAAGCAAGGGAGGCTGCCTTGAAGCATCGGCGTATCCATGAACGCAACAAACGGAAGGAAGCCCGTCTGGCAAAGGAGTGTGAAAAAGGAAAGAAGCGAAATGACAACTGAATATCGTTGATGACGATTCCTATCGGTTCCTATACCGGACAGGGATCGTTTTTTGATTCCCTCGTTTCCAAATAAAGCGCTTTGGTATGCGCTGCTGATACCAAACTGATAGAGAAAGGATTCCCTATGCCTAACCAGAGGACCCCGAATTATTCTTTTTCCCGCCGCCTCGGCTATACGCATTATGACGTGGACGTCTACTGCGATCCCGACGCGAAGGTCACTTATGAGGATCGGCTGATTGAGCTGATCCGCAACAATCTGCTGGCAGAGGACGCAGATGATCACAACCATACTGCATCCGACGATAATAGCGCTGCCTGATCATATACATTACATCCCGCCCCGGAGGTCACGAAGGCAAATACATATTTGAAGGAGACTATCTATGCGAAACTATCTGGATTACAAGATCATTGGGGTGGATGCTGGCTTTGGAAACATGAAGTCGGCTTCCACCATTTTCCCCACCGGCCTGACCGCTATGGATCACAAGCCGATCTTTGAAGGTGACATCCTTGAAATGAACGGTACCTGGTACCGCATCGGTGAAGGCCACAAGGCCTACAACCCCGACAAGACCTCCGATGAGGAGTTCTATATCCTCACCCTGGCATCCATCGCTTGTGAACTGAAGTACAACGGGCTGACTGAGGCAAAGGTGCATCTTGCTCTTGGTCTGCCCACCACCTGGACGGGTCGGCAGCGTGAAGACTATCGCCAGTACATGATGCGTAAGCGCGAGGTCGCCTATGTCTTCAACGATGTGCTGTATCGGATCAGCTTTGTTGATTGCAGCATCTTCCCGCAGGGCTATGCTGCCATGGTGCGCATCATCGACGATGACAAGAGGAACAACGGATTCGCTGGTTTCGCCGGTACCGTCATGATGGCTGACATCGGCAACGGCACCATGAACATCATGCAGCTGCAAAACGGCAGGCCTGATGAAAAGCATTGCTGGACCGAAGTGCTTGGTGTCAATCAGTGCGTGCTGACCGCAAAGAAGCAGATGATGGACAAGTACGGCATCGACCTGCCGGAACAGACCATTGAGAACTATCTGCGCACCGGTCAGGCTCGGCTCCGCCAGGAATACCTGGATCAGCTGCGCAGCATTGTGTGCGGCTATGTGACCGGGCTGTTTGATTCCCTGCGCGCCCATGGCTATGACTCTCGCATGATGCCGCTCTACATCATGGGCGGCGGTGGATGCCTGGTGAAGAACTTCGGTGTCTACGATAAGGAGTCTGTTATCTTTATTGATGACCTGCATGCCTCTGCCAAGGGCTATGAGTACATGACGCTCGGCATGCTGTGGAGCAGGGAGCGTGCGAATCGATGAGTGAACATCGCTTTACCATGCGTCTGGATGAGCGCTTTGCCGATGAACGTGCCGCCTGGCAGAAGCTGAACGACATTCAACGTCAGACGCATCTGTCCTTTAACCGTATCGTTGTGGACGCGATCAATGCCTATGAACGCGATCAGCCGCACCTGTCTGCGCAGGATGAGGAACGGCTGGTAGCACGTACCGCCGACGCAGTAGCCGACAAGCTCCAGCAGATGCTGCCTGCCTATCTCGCAGGGTATGCAGCCGGGGCCACTATTCCTGCTGTCGTACCCACAGCCAGGCCTGTCCCAATTGATCCACCCCTGAAGGCGGCAGCTCCCACCGATGACGACATACCCGATTTCAGCAGCAGCGTCATGGATTTTGACTTCATGGGCAGCTAACAACTATCACCACTTTGGTGCGGAATACCCCATTTGCGCACCAAAGTGGTGATTTTCATTTACAACACCAAGAACATATTACACCAAAATGGTGCGAAAACAAGGCATTTCTCATCATTTTGGTGCAGAACAGGAGACCATATGAAACTTGATCTTGACGCCATCATGGCTAACATGCCCAAGGACGAAGAAACCTTGAAGGAAGTGCAGGCCAAGCATCGGAAGATCCTTCAGGAGAACCGTGAGAACGAGAAGAAACGGAAGGCACGCAACCACCGGCTCTGCGAACACGGAGCCATCATGGAGGCATACTTTCCGCAGACCATTGAGATGGACAGCGCACAGTTCTCTGCATTCATGCAGGAACTGGCTGCTGGCCAGTGACTACGCCGGGGCGTTCCGGGGCAACCTGGGGCGTCCCTGGGTTCATTTCGGGGAGAAATGCGCACTTATACATACATTGCCATGGGCAACGTATGTCGTGCGCCCTGCGGGGCCTGTTGCGGACTTCGTCCGCGATGGGGCAAGCCCCATACCCCAGGTAACGATGCTCCTGCGGGAGCCATAAATAGGAGGTCCAATGAATTTCTTCCATTGTCCCATCAAGATCGTGTCGCGCAACAAAGGCCGCAGCGCTGTAGCATCTGCAGCCTATATCAGCGGCACGCGCCTTGAAAACACGTGGGACGGAACCACACACGACTACACCCGTAAGCAGCACATCATCCACTCGGAGATCATGCTGCCTGTAAATGCCCCGCCGCAGTACATGGACAGGGCCACGCTCTGGAACAGCGTCGAATGGAACGAGACGGATCGTAACGCCCAGCTTGCCCGCGTATTTGAAATTGCTTTACCAGCGGAATTGACCCATGAGCAGAATATTACCCTGGCCCGAAAGATCGTGCAAGACCTGTTTGTGAGCAAGGGTATGTGCGCTGACTTTGGCGTCCATGACAAGAAGGACGGCAATCCTCATGTCCACATCATGTTGACCATGCGTGCTTTCCAGGAGGACGGACGGTGGGCACCCAAAAGCAAGCTGGTGTACAATCTGGATGCTGATGGTAATCGCATCCCGGCAAAACAGAAAGGCCGCTGGAAAACACACAAGGAAAACTACGTCGATTGGGACAATCGCGGCAACGCTGAACTGTGGCGTGCTGAGATTGCCGACCATATCAATGACGCCCTGCGTGAAGCTGGTTTCACGCAGGGCTTTGTCGACCACCGCAGCTATGCTCGCCAGGGTGTTGAACGGATCCCTATGAAGCACGAAGGCCCCGACGCCCGCGCCATGGAGAAGCGCGGCATCCGCACCGAGGTCGGCGACCTGAACCGAGACATTCGCGCACAGAACAAACTGCTTGAGCAGTTGGAAGCTCGACTGACCAAGCTGAATTCCTATGCGATGTATGAAAAGAAGTTGGACGAGGAGCTGATTGCCCAGGGCAAGGACGTGTCCGATCCGAATCTGCGCTTCATACTGGCCAGTCAAATCTTCAATGCAGGCAAGCCGGAGAACAAGCACGATCATCGCCTGCGTGACGCTTCTGGCCTGCTGGTGATCATGAAGCAGTACGAAATCACCGATGCTGCCTCCTATGCTGCCGCAGTGAAGAAGGTCAACACCAGGTTTTATGAGCTGCGCAGCAAGCGAAAGGAAAACTATGATCTGTCCATCGAGCTGAGCGCTCGGATCACTGCCTATGAAGAGCGAAAGAAGTATCAGCGCTATTACAAGGCATGGGAGAAGCTGCCGGAGCAGAAGCGTCCCGCCTTTGAAAAGCAGTATGCGTTTGAACTGCGCAAGTACCGCGAGGCGGAGGCCGCTTTGCAGCGCTGGCAGGACAACGGCGAACAGATTGACTACAAGGGCTGGCAGAAAGCGCTCAAGTATCTGAACACGGAACGCATGGTGCTGGATATCGATCTGCGCGAGATGAAGGAGGATGTCCGTAGGCTGGAGGTTGTGAAAAGGGAGTATATCAAAGAGAATAAGAAGATAATGCCGGATCGGTACGGAAGATAAACCATTGGTTCGTCAGAACGGAGCGGATGACTGTGGCTTCATTATGATGAATAAGGCAAACGCTGGACGTATTGTGCAGGGCGTGGTGTGGGTGTGCCATCTGGCATACTTTCTGCTGGTCATAAAGACAATTATGCGCGAAGAAGTAACCGCATGAAGTACTTCAAAGTGGAGGAATAAGCATGCAAAACGATATGAATCGCTTCAATTCTGCGCAGAATGTGCTATAATGCATAGGGTTCGCCAAAGCGGACCGAAAAGGATGGGATTACATGGCATCAAAACAGATGACCATGACCGATGGACCGCTGGCCCGGCAGATCATGGCCTTCAGCATCCCGCTGATGATCTCAAATGTGCTGCAGGTGCTGTTCAATATGGCAGACATTGCAGTGGCGGGCAGGTTCGCAGGCCCTGAAGCACTCGGCGCGGTGGGTTCCACCACGATCCTGGTCACATTATTCATCGGCATCGTGATCGGTATGGGCAGCGGTGTGAACGTGACGGTGGCGCGTTTTCTGGGCGCCAGGCAGGAGAAGGATGTGTGTGAATCGGTTCACACGTCGCTGATTCTGTGTCTGCTGGTCGGCCTGGCATTGGCTGCGGTCGGCGTGGGCGGCACGCATGCCATCATGACCGCCATGCATACCAAGCCGGAGCTGATCGGCGGCGCCGAACGATACCTGCATATCTATTTTCTCGGCATGCCCGCATTGGGCGTATACAACTTCGGCAATGCAGTGCTCAGCGCAGACGGTGATACGCGGCATCCCTTGATTTTCCTGTCCGCCGCCGGTGTGCTGAATGTGGTGCTGAATCTGTTTTTTGTGGTGGTGTGCCAGCTGGGTGTGACCGGGGTGGCGATCGCAAGCGTCGTGTCACAGTACCTGTCGGCGGCGCTGATCCTGCGATTCATGATGCGCAGCGACAGCATCACCTCTGTGCGACTGAGCGAACTGAGACTTACTGGCAGCAAGGTGCGGATGATCCTGCCGCTGGGCCTGTTTTCCGGCGCGCAGAATGCCATCTTTCAGCTGGCCAATCTGTTCGTGCAGACAGGTGTCAATTCGTTTGATGCGGTCATGGTAGAGGGCAATGCTGCCGCAGCCAATGCTGATGGCCTGGTCTATGACGTGATGGCCGCCTTCTACACCGCATGCTCCAGCTTTATGAGCCAGAACTATGGCGCTGGGAAAAAGGAACGCGTGCTGAAGAGCTACTATGTCAGTCTCGCATACTCCTTTGGCGCTGGTCTGATGATAGGCGTGGCGCTGGTGGCCTTTGGTCCTCAATTCCTGTCGCTGTTTACCACCGACCCGCAGGTTGCCCAAAAGGGCCTGGTTCGCCTGACGATCATGGGCTTGAGCTATGGCTTCTCTGCCTTTATGGACTGCACCATTGCCGCCTCCCGCGGCCTGGGCCGCAGCGTCGTGCCTACGATCCTGGTCATCCTGGGCTCGTGCGTTTTCCGTCTGATTTGGATCTTCACTGTGTTTGCCCACTTCCAAACCATCATGTCGCTGTATCTGCTTTATATCTTTTCCTGGACCATTACTGCGATTGCGGAGATTGCCTACTTTGTCCCTTGCTACCGCAAACAGATGGCGCTGCTGAAATAAGGAGAAGGAGGAACCTATGGAGGTCAGATGTGTATTATCCGGGAGATACCGAATTTGTGGCGGCGGATATTGAATTGACAAACAAATCTGTCTATTGTACTATTCTACTGTCTTGATTTCCTGATCACGGAGGTGAAACTTATGCTCTTTCGGATTGCTATTGTGGAAGATGAAAAGAAGGATAGTGACCTGTTAGAGAACTATATTGCTCGATATTTTTCAGAAGAAGCTTCAGAAAACCGTTACCAGGTGACTGTGTTCAACAATGCCGGTGTGTTCGTTGAACATTACAGAGCGGATTTTGATTTGATCCTTCTGGATATCCAAATGCCTGGGATGAACGGTATGGATGCAGCTGCGGCACTGCGAAAAAAGGACAGCAGTGTGTTGCTGGTGTTTGTGACCAACATGGCGCAATACGCAGTAAAGGGCTATGATGTGAATGCGGCCGGATTCATTCTGAAGCCAGTCAGCTATTATGACTTTTTGCTGCGGATCAGAAAATGCATCGGCATTCTGCAAACCAGGACGGAAGAATGTGTAACATTGAACATGAAACAAGGGATTGTCAGATTGCCGATCCGATCAATTCTGTATATCGAAGTGAATCGTCATATGCTGACTTACCATACTACGAAGGAAGTGTTTCAAGCGACAGGTTCCCTGTCGGAACTGGAAGCCGATCTTCGAGGCAGCAGTTTTCTGCGATGCAACAGCTGCTATCTGGTCAATCCTCGCGGCATTCAGGCGATATTTGGTTATGATATTCGCTTGATCAACGGGGAGACGATCCAGATCAGTCATCCCAAGAAAAAAGCATTTATGCAGGAGATGAATATCTGGCTTGGGGAGGGAAAAAACCTGTGACGATGATCAATTGGTGGATCGACCATTTTCCGCTGTATGAGTTTCTGGCAGAGTATTTCTTGTTTTTGATTCCTATGCTGATCCACTTGCCAAAGCGGAAAAACTTTATCGTTCGTGTCATACCGCTCGTTGCTGTCAGTCTCGGTTTCGCTTGTCAATGGAACAGTGCGCTGGCTGCTGTTGTGCCATTGTATATATTGAGGTATCTGGTACTGTTCGGCTTTGGAATCGCAGGAGCTTGGCTGTGCTTTGATTGTGGACCGCTGGCAGCCCTTTACTGTGGTTCTGCCGCGTATGCCGCACAGCATAGTTTTTATCGAATCCTTGATATAGCAAGGCTCCTGACCGGCATCAACGATGGTGCAGCTGATCATATGCTGTATCTTCTGGTGATTGCAGCGGCTGTTACCTGCATGGTATTTCTTTTCACACGCAGAATCGATCATGAAACCGCAAAACACATGGCAAATCCCAAGACACTAACGGTCAGCGGTATGATCCTGGTCTGTACGATCCTGCTGACTGCTTTGTGGAGAGTAAACAAGGATAGCGTTGTTCCCATTCAACAGGCAATTATTGATTTCTATGATCTGGCAGCTTGTGCAGGCGCGCTTGTGATCCTGCAGAACATCTTCAAAATGGATGAGATGAAGCACGATGCAGCGGTCATTCAGGAAATGTGGAATCAGGAACGCAAGCAGTTGGCACTCTCCCAGGAGACCGTGAGAATGCTGAATCTGAAATGCCACGACATGCGGCATCTGCTTCGTCTGATCTCGGTTCAGCAGGATGACAGTACCCGGCGCGAGATCGACAGCATCAAGGAACTGATTGATGTGTACGATTCGCGTGTAGATACCGGGAATGATGTGCTGAATCTGTTGCTGTCGGAGAAAGGATTGATCTGTCAGAAAGAAAGAATACGCCTGAATTGCGTGGCAGATGGACAGCAGTTGGCTTTTATGGAAAATCCTGACATTTACTCGCTGTTCGGAAATGCGCTGGACAATGCAATTGAGGCAGTACGTCAGGTCGAGAATCCGGAAATGCGTATTATTACGATGACGGTTGTCGGTGCAATGGGCATGGCCTCCATCTGTGTTGAAAATTATTATCAGGGAGAACTGCTTCAGTTGGAGAATGGCTTGCCTGACACCACCAAGGAGGACAGGATCTATCACGGCTATGGTGTGAAAAGTATGCAATACCTTGTAAAAAAGTATAAAGGTGAAATGGCAATCAGCACAGATCAGCAGGTTTTCTCGCTGAAGCTGCTGCTGCCTATCCCAGCATGAATCTCATCAATTTATGCGCTCAACCGATAAGGTTGGGCGTTTTCTCTTGCGGTTTTGTATCTTTCGGCTATGATGGTGTCACACAAGCCATCAGTGGCATGCAAGAGGAGGAAGGAACATGAAGAGAAGGAAGACTGGTCTGTGGCGTACACTGACAGTCGTGTTTGTCCTGCTGACCGCATTTTCGGTAGCAGGCAGCAGCGTGGCAAACACTTACGCTGCGCTGATCAATGCCACCCTGGGCATTGAGACCAGCAGAATGGTCAAGGTCAGCGGTGCAGAAAATGAAGATACGCAGTACTTCAAGTCTGCATACAGATCTCTTGAAGAAGAGTACCAGGCGAAGGCAGCCCTGATCCGGCAGATCGGTCAGGAAGGTACGATCCTGCTGAAAAATGAGCATCAGGCACTACCGATGAAGCAAGGTTCCATCCTGGTACTGGGCGGCAGCAAGTTCATGCATGCGCTTGCCCATGGCGGCGGCAGCATGAATGCAGCTGATCTGGCCAATGCTACCACGGTTGAGCAGGCGCTGGCTTATGATGGCTTGCAGGTCATGACCGAAGGTGCCTCGGCCGATGCGGCGCTGGTCGTTATTGGCCGTTCTGCGGGTGAAGGCGCAGATATGCCGGAGGGAGGACTGATCCTGACCTCTGACGAACTGGCACTGATCGATCGGGCAAAGGCTGCCTCGGAACGTGTCATCGTTCTGCTCAGCGGTGACTTCTATCCTGAGGTTGCTGCCTTGCAGTCTGACCCTGAGATCGATGCGATCCTCCACCTGGGCAATGCAGGCTATCGCGGTGCTTATGGCCTTGCGGATGTGATCACTGGAAAAGCATCTCCCTCCGGGCGCACAGTGGAAACGGTGGCAACCGAGTCCCATGTTTCCGCTGCCAGCCAGAACTATGGCGATCATACGTATACCAATGCGTCCAAGATCATGGCCTCTCAGGCGAAGACCTATGTGGTCTATGCAGAGAGCATCTACAAGGACTACAAATATTTTGAGACCCGCTATGAGGACAGCGTACTCAATCAGGGCAATGCATCTTCCGGCGGCTGGTCCTGGGAAAAGGATGTCCTGTATCCCTTTGGCTTTGGCCTTAGCTATACCACTTTCACCCAGGAGCTGCTGGGCGTAACCTTCGATGAGCAGGAGCATACCGCTGCTGTGCAGGTCAAGGTAACCAATACCGGTGATGTGGCAGGCAAAGAAGTCGTGCAGGTATATGGACAGTCGCCATATACCGATTACGACAAGGAAAAGCTGATTGAGAAATCCTCCGTACAGCTGATGGGTTTTGAAAAGACTGCGGAGCTTGCTCCCGGTGCTTCCGAGACTGTAACGGTCACGCTGCCAATGCAGTGGTTGGCATCCTTTGATACCCATGGGTATGGCACCTACATCATGGAGGAAGGCACCTACTATCTCTCTGTTGGTGAGAATGCACATGATGCTGTCCGCAACATCCTGACCGCCAAAGGAGCAATCTCTGACGGCAGTGCTGCGCTGACTTACTCCTGGAAACAGGAACAGACAGATGTGACGACCTATGCCCATTCTCTGTATACCGGTGAAGAGATCAAGGCCAGCTTTGCGGATGCAGATATCAACTACTGGCTGGATGAAAAGGACCATATCACCTATCTGTCCCGTAACGATTGGGAAGGTACCTGGCCCAAGACGATCGAGCTGACTGCCTCTGACATGCTGAAAGCCGCCCTCAACGACAAAAAGAAGTATGAAAATGGCGTGTATAACGATTCAGCATCCCGAATCCAGGTCCGCGATGTCAAGACGGGTGACGGAAGCAAGGTCCTTTCCGCGGTCATGATGCGCGGCCGCGCTTATGACGACGAATACTGGGATGTCCTGCTCGACAACATGAGTGCGGAAGAGATCGTTCATGTTGTGGCCAATGGACGCTATACAATCAGCGCTGTTCCGTCTCTGTCCTTTGTTTCTTCCCTGGGTGGTGACTCTCCGACCGGCCTGAATATCCCGTATCTTTACAGTCGGTCCGATACGGAACGTACCCCCATTGGCTCTTCCTATATGGTCAGCGATGGTATCACTGAGGAGAAGGTCGACCTGGTGCCTATGGATGCAAGTTTCTATCCTTCGGAGCCTACTTTGGCTGCTACTTTCAATAAGGAACTTGCCTATGCAGAAGGCGTCATGATGGGCGAAGACAGTCTGTACTGCGGCGCCAGCTTCCTCTATGGCCCCGGTACCAATATGCACCGCGTTCCCTATGGCGGCCGTGCCACGGAGTATTATTCCGCTGACGCTGTGCTGAACAGCCTGATCGGTGCAGAGCAGGTCAAGGGCGGATGGACGAAGGGCCTGGTCATGGTGGTAAAGCATTTTGCTGCCAACGATCAGGAGCAGAACCGCATTGGTGTTGCAACATTTGTGACCGAGCAGGATCTGCGCGAGAATATGCTGCGTGGCTTTGAAGGTCTTATGACCTATGGCGGCGCAATGGGCTTGATGGGTTCTTACAATCGACTGGGTGTTATCGGCACTGCGGCGGAATATGACCTGATGACCACTGTGCTGCGCAAGGAATGGGGCAGCAACTGCTTTGTCATCACGGACCTGAATTCTCCCACCGCTGGCCTCTACGATGGCAATGCCATTATTGCTGCCGGTACTTCCACCATGATGAACAACGGTACCTTTGATGCAGACAGCGGTTCCTATGTCAACACAACGCTGTCCCTCAGTATGTTCCAGAGCGACCCAGTACTGCGTGTTGCCATGCGTGAGGCAGCCCATCACATTCTGTATGCCTTCGTCAATAGCTCTGCCATGAACGGCCAGTCTGCGAATGACCGGATCGAGATCATTACGCCCTGGTGGCAGCCGGCATTGCTTTCTTTGCAGATCGTATCCGGTGTGGCTGCACTTTTGTTTGGTGCTCTGTACCTGATCAGCGTTAACAGAAAGGAAGACAAGAAACATGCGTAAGATGATGAAAAACAAAGTCTCTGCCTTGAGTCTGTTCACGTTGGTACTGACTGTTCTTTCGCTGATCTTTTTCAGAGTGCTGACGTCATCGTCCTTTGAAAGCACGGAAAATGTCCCGCTGGTTACCGGTTTGCTGATCGCAGCGATCGCATTGGGGGCAGTATCATGCTGGAAAGACATCTTCCATGTTCCCACATTGCTGACCTTTGCAGCATTGGCTTCCGCTTCTGCGGCATTTGCGGCAGGACGTGCCAGCTATGTGGCTTTCTATCTCACAGGTGATGTTATGAATACCGGATTGTCTGTTTTCTTCTTGCTGGATTGTGCAACGATCGTCCTGGCTCTTGTGCTGAGCATTGCCGCCATGGCAGCTTCCGGCAGAAAGGCCAAATAAAGTGTTGGTTCAAACACCATCAGGTGTTGAATAAAGAAAAGGAGGAATATCTCATGAAAAACCTGTTCCGTACCCTGATTGCTCTGGTGACTGTTCTGACCCTGACCTGTACCTGCCTGACTGCTCTGGCTGAGTACAAGACACCCACTGTTGACTACGAGGTATGGCAGGAGTATGCACCTGAACAGTATGTTCAGGAGGATGTTTCCACCAAGAATGTCGCTTACCAGTTCGCCGGTGTCAGCGATGAGACCAGCAAGCAGAATGTGTCTGTGAAGATCGACCTGTACGAGGACGGCTTCGCCCGTATGGCCCAGTCCATCGATGCTGACGGTGTCCGCTTCTACTACTATGGCTATTGGACCAACATGGATGATGAGGAGATCTTCCTGGCTTTCACCTGCTACAGCTATGAAGGTGCAACGGTGGAAGGCACTGTGACCCATGGCGATGTGCGTACTGTGGATTACACCTATGACCTGGTTGAGGAGGATGGCGCGTTCACCTTCGGCCTGAACTTCTGCCTGGGTTTCGCTGACGGCGGTCAGTATGTCCGCTCCACGACTGTAACGGGTGACGGTGCTGTTGCTTTCGAGAATGAAGAAGCCTGGCTGGCTGATGCAGCTGCTTTCTGGGGTGCTGCCAAGTAAGTCGGAATGATCCTTGCGGTCTGTCGGAAAACGCTCCTCCGGCAGGCCGCATTTTGTCTCCAAACCATCATATGCTTGATTCAGGCCATACCGTGTGATAAAATTGATTGGTAAAAAGAGAAACAAAAGCACCATAATATTGACTTCATTTTTTTCCGTAAATTTATTTCAATATTACGATTGAAGGAGAAGAACGTCATGCAAGCATTCAATCCATATCTGCCCAGTTGGGAATATGTGCCCGATGGCGAACCGCATGTGTTTGGTGATCGTGTGTATGTGTATGGCAGCCACGATGCCTTTGGAGCGCCCATTTTCTGCGTGAATGATTACGTATGCTGGTCTGCACCAGTGGATGATCTGCGTACATGGCGATATGAAGGCGTCATCTATCAACGCAGGCAGGATCCAGGCAACAAGCTGGGCATCCGCAGCCTCTATGCGCCGGATGTGACAAAGGGGCCCGATGGCCGCTATTACTTGTATTATGCCTTCGATTTTCTCGGTGAAATCGGTGTGGCCGTGTGCGATACGCCTGCGGGAAAGTATCAGTTCTATGGCAAAGTACATCATGCAAACGGAAAAACCTGGGGAAAAAAGAGTGGAGAACAGTTCCCGTTTGATCCTGGTGTGTTGACAGACGATGATGGTAAGGTCTGGCTGTATTCCGGCTTTGCCACCAAGGTGCCATTTGTCGCATCCCGTTGGCATGATCTGCGCAATGATGGCGGCGTGGTGATGGAGCTGGAGCCCGATATGGTGACGATTCGGACGGAGCCCAAGGTCCTTTTCCCCACCAAGGGCAAACCTGGTGCTTTCCCGGGACATGCGTTTTTTGAAGCCAGCTCGATCCGCAAGGTGGATGGCAGATATTGCTTTGTGTACTCAGGTGAAAACAACCATGAACTGTGCTATGCGATGTCTGATCGACCGGATGGCGGTTTCACCTATGGCGGGGTGCTGGTAGATTTGGGCGACCTGTACATGAACGGCAATACTGACGAGCAGCACGCCAACAATTATTTAGGCAACACCCATGGCGGCCTTTTGAACATCGGGGATGACTGGTACATCTTCTATCATCGTCAGACCAACCGCAGCAGCTACGCCCGGCAGGCCTGCGCCGAGAAGCTGAAGAGAACGGCGGACGGCGGGTTTCTTCAGGCCGAGGTGACTTCCTGTGGTCTGAATGGAGGCCCCTTGTGCGGAAAAGGTACTTATGAAGCGCGTATAGCCTGCAATCTTTGGGCAGAGGGACACACAACAGACCGGGTTGATGGCGCCAATGTAAAAAAGAGGCTTACAGCGCATCCGTATTTTACTCAAACCGGCGCGGATCGAGAATCAGATGGAGACCAGTACATAGCCAATATGCGGCATGGTGCAACAGCAGGCTTCAAGTATTTCGCCTTTGATGGCAGCGAATGCACGATTTCCCTGACGGGAACGGGGACTGGTGCATTTGAGGTTTCAGATGGTGAAAAACAAATAGCAGTCGTTCCGGTCAACGGACAAACCGGTATGAAAACTGAAGCAGGTATAAAGCCGCTGTATTTCACCTATATCGGGAACGATACTGCATCCTTTGTTAGCTTTTCCATCGCGTAAGTTATGGGTCATGGGGCAGGTGTCCTCCTCAACCTGTCGTATGAAACCGTCCTGATAGCCGTCCCTTGACATAGTGCGCAACTATGTCAAGGGTTTTTTGCAAAATATGAAATATAGTCTTTCAGACATAGATACGTTATCACAACAAAAGGCAATGGGCAAACGAAGAGATCTGATGCACGAGAGTTGAAGAAAGCGGCTGGTGAATAATACACCAACCGCCTTCATATTACCAATAAACAATCTCGTTCCAGATAATCTCCTCGACTTGCACCTTAATGGCAATCATCAACCCATCCCACCGCAGCTGATCCTTCATTTTCAGCTCTTCAGTCACACCAGCCTCGCCATCTGAGGAATCATCGTATCCAGCAGGTGCTGTGCCTGCACATCTGCTGGATCAGGATGACAAAATTACCGATGATGCCATTTACAAGAAAATGCCCCTGACACATCGCGCTATGTGTCAGGGGCTCCGGCTATGAGAACTATGAAAGCAATGAACACCTGATGATCAGGGTGAGAAGGAGGTTACTGATTCCATAGGTCTCAGAGTAAAGGGTCGGAATAAAAGACAGTGATTTGGCTTACTTGCTGCTGTTCTGCTTCATGCAGCCGGACACGACGGTCAGCAACACGGTCAGCACCTGGAACACCATACAAGCCACGCCGGTATAGAAGGCCGACCAGGCAAAGGTATCCAGACTGTTCCAGGTAAACAGACCACCGGCGACTACGGCACGGTCAGCCAGCGTCACCGTTAATGCCACGGCCATCAGGGCCAGGGTCGCAATGCGCAGTGCAGACACCAACAGTTCGTTCATATTCTTCATCTGGGCGAACAGAGCGCCAACGCCGATCACCATCGCTGCTGCCGTGCAGATGATCGCTGTGGTACTGCCTGTGATCGGATAGCCCATGGTCTTGTTGCTTACCAGGAACAGGATCAGAGAAATCAAGGCACTCACCACTGCTGCTGCGAACACATAGAAAGAAGCTTTCTGTTTCTTCAACATATCAATTCTTCTCCTTCTTGCTTTTGATGACGGAAAGGGTGTACATGGCGGCAGAGATCACAAACAGCAGGCTGGTTACGGAGATCGCTGCGGTATAAGCCACACGCCACCAGGTGGTCAGGGACTTATAGGAGGTGGATGCGTTAAAGGCATTCATCAGGTTAGTCTGGCAGAAAGCCCAAATGGTGTTATGGGCAGCTTCCTTCAGAGCGGTCAGGATATTGGCGTCACCGGAGAACATGGCTACGGAGATGGCTTCACCGTCATTGGTATGGTTCGGGAAACCGGACTCAGCGAAACGACCGCGCAGGTCATAGCCGGTCGCGCCAGCATTGACCACGCTGGCAAACAGGTCCGTATCATCGCCGATATCCGTCACGATGTAGCCCTGGAAGCCCCATTCGTTCTTGGCGATGTCCTTGATTAGCCCTCGGCTGGCAGTGCACTCCACAGCACCGATCTTGCTGAAGGAGGTCATCATACCGCGCATACCGAAATCATGGTCGGCGTTGCCGGTCCAGTAATCAGGAGCATGGTCATTGTACTTGTTGGCCTCCATGGGGATCTGGAAGGCACGCAGCTCAATCTCACGAGCACGCTGTTCGGTCATGAAAGGTGCGATACCGCCGCGGTTGGTTTCCTGGTCGTTAAAGGCGAAGTGCTTGGGCGAAGCCAGCAGACCATACTTGAATGCGCCGATGGCAAACTCCATACCCACGCAGCCGGTCAGCACAGGATCCTCGGAGTAATAGTCGCCGCTGCGGCCATTGTAGGGAGAACGATGGGTATTCAGACCGGGGCCCCACAGGATGGGCAGACCAACGATCAGGGCCTGCAGACCGACCTCTTCGCCCATGCGGAATTGCAGATCCGGGTCAAAGGAAGCAGCAATGGTAGGAGCAGTGGCATAGATCTCCAGGTAGTAGTGGTAGTTGTTGTCGTTCTCCTCGACCTTCCAGGGAGACTGCACGCGGGAATCGCCGATCTCGGACTGCATACCGTTGCCGGAGTTCTCGGTGAACATACCGCGGACAAAGCCGATGGAGGGAATATCACGGAACTCATTGCCGCCGTAAGCCACCAGACCCATGCATTCTTCAATGGTCATCTGGTCGATCAGGTCCTTCCAGGCCGGATCGTCATACTCCGTGAAGGCCAGGTCATAGAACTTCAGACCGTTCTTCGCGCCGAAGACGATCTTGGAGGTATCGTCGTTCTTCTTCACTTCGTAATACTGACCGTTCAGATCAGCCAGCATAGAAGCGGGAGCCTTCATGTTCTTGTATTCCACAGGCCAGGTGCCGGACCAGTCGCTGCGGGACAGCTGCGTCACCTTGCCGGGCTCATAGTAGTTCCAGTCTGCATATTCGAGGTGGTTGGACACACTGACATTGCTCTTGGTCACAGCAAAGGTGATATCGTCCACTCCGCCATTGACGCCTGCGTAGTGATACTGATACACAGCCTTCACATTGCCGTCAGCATCCATCAGGCCGTTGCTGTTGGCCACTGTCTTGCCTTGCTTGGTCAGGATATTGTTCAGGGCAGCATGCACATTGCCGGCCACGGTGAAGTAATACTCACCAGCATCCAGGATCCAGGTGCCCTGCGTACCGTCCGCATTCTTGTGGTTCATGTCGTAGCTGGCCACATCCTGCATATCCACATGGATGACCTTGGTTTCGGAAGCACCGGGAGCAATCACACCGGTGATACCATAGGCAGCCAGCTGCACAGCCGACTTCTCCACACCGCCCTGAATGTAGGGGGCCTGCGCATACAGCTGAATGTTGGACTTACCGGCCACCTTGCCGGTGTTGGTCACCTTCACGGTGAAATCCATGGTGAAGTTATGACCGGCGCGGTTGATGACAGGCTCGCCGACCAGTTCCTGGGTGAAGGTGGTATAGCTCAGGCCATAGCCGAAGGGATAGACCACTTCTTCGTTGTAGCGCCAGTTGCCAGTGGAGGCAACCGCACCGACCTTGCTGTCAGCATTGCCCTGGCCGAACACCACGTCATTGTAGCGGGTTTCATAATAGCGGTAACCAACGTAGATGCTTTCGGGCTCGATCACATAAGCCTTGCTGGACTTACGGATGATCGACTGGGTAGGATCTTCGCTGGTGTCAAAGTTTTCAAAGGTATAGTCGCCAAAGTTGGTCATGGCAGGCGCAGAGAGGTTCTTGGCCACATAGGTATCCGGCAGGCCGGCGGAAGGATTGACCTTACCGGTCAGCACGTCCACAACGCCCAGCATGCCGAATGCGCCGGGATGGCCGATCCACACGATGGCGTCGATCTTCTCGTTATCCTGCAATTCCTTGATCTCCATCGTATTGGCGCAGTTCACCAGCACGATAACCTTCTCAAAGTTATCGGTTGCCATGCGGATGATGTCGCGCTCGTTGTTGGTCAGCTCCAAAGGCTCGCTGTTGCCGCGTCCTTCCAGCACACCGCCAACCTTATAGTCACCATTCTCACTGCTGGGACGGCCAACCACGACGATGGCAGCATCCTGATACTGGGCAAAGCTCTCCTCGAAATCAGGCTTGTAGCCTTCCAGTTCCTGGATGGAAGGGTCGTCGAAATGGCTGTCGTGGTTCAGGAAGCCCATCATGGCAGGAATATAGTTGTAGGCAGCATAACCGGTGAACTGCTTGTTATATTCCAGATATGCGGCGATGGGCGTAGGATTGACCTTCATATTGCCGCCATCAAAGGTGAAGGTTTCCAGCGTGGAATAATCCGGCTTGATGTTGTTACGCCATACATTGCGGTCAGGATCGCTGAAATCGGCCTGGTTCTTGCTCAGCGCATCCTCCAGCGTGATCACCGGGCCCACGATGGGCATGCCCTGGCCGGATGCCAGGATGGGATAGGTACCGCGCATACCCAGCAGCGTGATGCTGCTGCCCTCCTTCAAAGGCAGCACATCGTTGTTGTTCTTCAGCAGCACGGTGCCGGAAGCAGCCAGTTCGCGGCCAAAGCTGATGAAATGATCGATGGTCTTGTGCGTATCCAGATGACCGTTGGCCTTCAGCAGCTCCGCAGGCGGCGTGAAGGCTGACCAGGTCTGGCCGTCCTCAGCGGTAACGACCATCTGGCTCTTGGTGCCCAGCGTTTCGTCCACCTGGGCGCGGAATGTTTCCAGCATCGTACCCAGGATCGCTGAAACAGCGACCAGGAATGCCGTAACAAACGCGAGTACCCTGTACAACCCTGTTTTTTTGACCATGAAAACCATCCTTTCTCCCGCGATCTATGCGGGCGCTGGCAAAAGCATACCATTACCTACAAAAAAACAGACCCGATACAGCATATCAGGTCCATTTTTCAGCATATGTGGCTATTTACTGCTTAGCGTCAGCCCGCTTCCTTTGCATGATCCACAAACAGCACGATTGACAGCACAAACAGATCATCCTTCAGGCGGACATTGATCGAGCCATGGTACTTCTCCGCCAGGGTCTTCATGCTCTTCATACCGAATCCATGAAAACCTTCCTCCTCCTTCTTGGAGGTCATGGGCAAGCCCTGGAAAAAACGTGGTTTTTCCTCATAGTAATTCGTCACCATGATCGTCCGCATATCGCCTTTGCATTCGGTCACGATGTCGATCACTTTTTTCTGAGGATCGTTCACTTTGCGCACGGCTTCGATTGCGTTGTCAATCGCATTGCCGAAGAGGGAGTATGCCTCCGTTGTGCTCATGAAGGAAAAATCTGCACCATTGCCCGTATAGGTCAGCATGATCCCTTCAGCATTGCAGATGAGGCTGCGCTGGGTCAGCAGCACATCCAGCGCTTCATGACCTGCCTTGATCCTGCTGCCATAGATGCCCACGGCTTCTTCGATGGAGTGAATGTCCTCTGCACTCAACATGGCATTGATCTCCGACAGGCGATGCTTCAAATCGTGATGCTTGATGTTCATGGTCTCAATGGTCTTTTTGTTTAGCTCGTATTGGCGATGATCCTCCCGCCACAGCATATGGATCGTATCGTTTTCCACCTTCAGATTCATTTCGTGAAACAGGATCAGCTGCACCGTCAAGGCCATGATACAGCATGCCACCGCATACAGGCTAACGGTCACAGAGGCATTTTCACCAAGTGCATCAGCAATGCGTGTAAAACCGATGGTGGTCAGCAAAATGCTGAAAAAGATCAGCGTGAGGCGACGGTCGGTCTGACGGAAGCACTGATTTCGGGCCGAATATACGCCGATCGTCACCGCCCATAACAAGTAAAGCGGCGGAAAAAACACATACTCCATCGCTTCCCAGCGCGGTAGTCCCCATAACGATTGCTGCATAACCGGCGTGGTCATTGCCAATATCTTTACCATATGGAAGGTCATGTGCTCCAGTGCATATCCAGCAGCACAAGCGGCTGCCACTGTACGCAGCGGCAACCTGAAGCAAAAAAACATGGACCCTATTGATACAAAAAATACCAGGATTAACCTAAAAAACTGTAAAGCTGGCACCGGCACACCAGGTATCATGAAGATGAACAGATATGATGCCAATGTGGTGATCAATGTGCCTCCTAAAAGTCGGAAAGCAAACCCGTTCCTTTTTTCACAAGGCAGCAGAAAGATCAGTTCTGCCAGCAATATTTCAAAAGCAAAAATGATACGATGTGTTAAACTCATGGATTCATCCCTCCCAAGAAGTCCAGGACCGCATTCATGAATTCTGTTTTCATTTTTCTTGAAATGTAAATGACCGTTCCACCCACTGTCACTGATTCACGGGATACGGATTCAATATACTTCATATTGATCAAAAAGCTTTGATTACATTGTACAAAATGGCTGCTGTTTATCCTTTTCTGAGCCAGCTTGAGCGTAGTATACTCCTTATAGTCACCCTGTGTTGTATGGAAAATCACATAATGCCCGTCGACTTCAAGATACATGATTTGATACATATGGACCAGAAAAATGGTACCGTCCATCTTGATCTGGATGGCATTATCATTTTTCTTTGCTGTTCTGGAAATTGCTCGTTTGATTTTTATAGCAAAGCTATATCGGTTCACAGGCTTCAAAATAAAGTCGACTGCATTTACCTCATACCCCGAAATCGCATACTGCGCCATATTGGTCACAAAAATAAGAGTCGCGGATTGGTCGACCTTTCTCAGCGCTTTTGCTGTTTCAATGCCATTCAGGTTTGGCATATCAATATCCATCAGCACAAGATCGTAATCCTTCATCCCACTCATCACAAATGCCATGCCAGATGAATATTGCTCGATATCAAACTGTGTCTGATCTTCCTGCGCGATCTCTTCCAGGTATACTTTGATTCTATCTCTTTCGGTTGGCTCGTCTTCAACAATCGCTATGCGAATCAAAACCATCACTCCCGATTATTGCTGTCATATTGGCAATACCGATTCAGGCTAAGAACCCGTCTTCATAAGCGATGAAGCAGCACAGCGGCACCTGCAATGCGGATCATTGCTTCCTCAATTGAAACTAAAATTTCAAACTCCTTTGCGAGACGGCGAGCAGCATTCATCCAGCCAAAGGTGCGTTCGACAATCCAGCGCCACGGAAGTTTTTCCCACTCATGAGGCTTGATTTTCTCGGAAATGTCCACTCGGCGCTGGAGCTGCTGCTGTACTTCGGCGATAAACGTGCCGCGATAGCCTGCATCGGCACAAAAGGCTTGAATTGACGGATACTTTTCGCAGGCTTTCTGCGCCGCCAGAATGCCCGATTTCGTGTCGTGGATATTGGCAGCATGAACCACGATGCTCAGCAAGTTACCCATTGTGTCTACGACGGCATGCCGTTTGCGCCCTTTTGTTTTTTTCCTCCGTCGATGCCGCGCGCTTCGTTGTCCGCAACCGTTTTTACGCTTTGCGAATCAATTAGCGCATAGTGCGGTTCGGCACTTTTCCCCGCATCTTTACGAGTTTTTTCAACCAGATGAGCGAGGATTTTCTCCCACAATCCCGACTTTGCTCCACGGCTGAAAAAACTATAAACCGTTTGATACGGCTGGAAATCGTGCGGAAGCTGCCGCCATTGACAGCCGGTCTTTACGATATACAGCACGGCATTTGTCAGTTCGCGCTTGCTCCACTTCCGATTCCGCATTCCCGAATACAGTGGCTCTATTTCTGACCACTGCGCGTCTGTCAAGTCCGTCGGGTACGGCTTGTGCTCGGCTCTTGCTTCTTTCATTCTACTATTATAACACATCCATCTTATGAAGACAAGTTCTTAATTTAATTCTTTCAGTGGAGACTTCTGCTTTTGCCTTTTCAATATCGTTGATGAACCTTTTGCTTTTCAAGCATTTTAGGGATACCCCTTATAATTGCGCCCAAACCATCCACGTCATCCCCGCTGACCAAAATTTCGAGAAAGAGCGCAATTCAAGCGCACTGTTTGCACGCGAAATA
>OLVO01000403.1_pt1 | contig 50868 bp, 49 predicted proteins | sample 1672571 | NCBI WGS metagenome assembly OLVO01 (sample SAMEA3136700, study PRJEB25190) | human gut metagenome | biome: human gut; feature: human-associated habitat; material: faeces | place: Austria | collected 2013
ATTTTCTCCCCAACCCGCTTGCTTCCTATCAGCTTCCGATTGGGGAGTTTTTCCCATTCCTCCACTTTCTCCCCATCCTGCTTTCTTCCTATCAGCTTCCGATTGGGGAGTTTTTCCCGTTCCTCCACTTTCTCCCCATCCTGCTTGCTTCTCTCAACCTTCCCGTTGGAGTAAATTCTCTATTTTGGAAAAATTCACCCAATTCACGCATATACTTTCTCAGGACATAGTATAAATTTCCAAAAAATCCATAAACTATATGCATATCTGCACGAACCAACTAACCCAAGAAAGGACAAACCAACATGAAATTCAAAACCAACGCCATCCGTTTTCTCTTCATCTCCATCCTCGGAGTGCTGCTGCATTTCACCTATGAATGGTCGGACGACAACCGCATTGTCGGGCTGTTCTCGGCGGTCAACGAATCCACGTGGGAGCATCTGAAGCTGCTCTTCTTCCCGATGCTTCTGCTCACGCTGGTCGAGCTGTTCTTCTTCCATGAAAAAATGCCAGCCAATTACCTCTGGGCGCGTACCCTCGGAATCTTGTCCGGCATGATTTTTATTGTCGCAGTTTTCTATACACTGAATGGTATCCTCGGAACAAACTACGACTGGATCAATATTGCACTATATTTTGCAGGCGTTATCTTCGCCCTCTTCGTGGAAAATGATGTCTACCGAAATGGGAAGGCAGAAAAGCTCATCCTTTCTTCCGCGATTTTGCTCCTCTTAACCGCGGCATTTTTCACCTTTACGGAATATCCGCCACAGCTCGGCATCTTCCAGTAAATAATTTTTCTATCTCAATTGTTTTATTTGTCCATCCTCCATTTCATACACATGATCACATAATGCTTCAATATCTTCCCGGTTATGGCTTGCCAAAAGAATTGTCTTTCCTTTCTGCTTTTCTTTGCAGAAAATTTGACGCATCTCTTCTACCCCCTGTCGATCCAAACCATTCATAGGCTCATCCAATATCAAAACAGCAGGGTCTTCCATAATTGCCTGCGCAATTGCCAGACGTTGCTTCATTCCTAAAGAAAAGTTTTTTACCTTCTTTTTGGATTCCGGATCAAGTCCTACCATCCTCATTATTTCATGCAACAATTCCATGTTCTTTTTATTTCGAATTTCAAACAAATATTTTAAATTATTAATCCCACTTTCACTTTCCAGAAACGCCGGATTTTCAATAATTATCCCTGCATTTTTTATTAGTTCGCCACCAGATTTATATCTTTTTCCATCAATCAAAATCTCTCCGCTATCTTCAAATAATAATCCACATATACATTTAAACAGTACTGTTTTTCCTGATCCATTATGCCCTATAATTCCTGTAATTTCACCATTTGGGCAAACAAGCGAAACATCATTCAATACCTTTTGTTCACCAAAACTTTTTTCCAGATTCTTTACCTCGATCATTATCAAACCTCCATGCCTACGTTTCATTGATCCAATCAAATTCAGTATGCCTGATTCTTCTATATGCCGCAAAAAACGATAAACACATTATGCAGATTATCAAAATCACATATACATATTGTTTCGGATACTGCCAATCCATAAATATTGTTTCTCCGTATACTGATATTCGATACCATGTAAATATCGAAAGAAATGGCAGCCAGCGTTGGGTAAAAAACAGGCCTTCCGATATCCCTAACAAAGACAGCATCAAAACCACTACGATTGACACTGTACGATTGAACCAGATACTTATTGCAAACATCACACATCCTACCATGACCGAAACCAGCCATACCATCAAGAAACAGGTTTCCATTGCCGTGATCGGCTTATAATTCATCAAAATACTCGGTGATACCAGATTCATCAGATTATAGGAATACAAATTGGTTGAATATGCCATTGTATGTATTACTTTTCCCCATTCCATTGTAAAGTTGATTTTGGGAACAAATACAAGTACGCATACAGCAAACGAAATAATTGTAAACATAAACATGGATAGTATCATGGATAGCATTTTCTCCATAAACCACTTTTTTCGTCCCATTCTTGAAATGTAATATAATTCATTCGCATTAAAATAAGGAATATCCGATAACAGATAACATATAATAATTCCGTAAAATGCCGCAAAAAATGTATTACTAAATATATGAGGAACAATCCAGATGCTTACTTTTTCATTCACATCCCCAATTAATTGATCCATTCCCGACGTGACTGCTAACACTAATCCGACTACCATCATTACAGCACTTATGAATCGAAAGGAACGCATTTTTTTAATGCTGTCATAAGCAGCTGTTTTTATTATTTTTTGAACATTCGCCATTCACTTTCTCCTTCCATTCTTATAATTAATACAATAACTGACAATGAATATGTAACAACATATTTGGAAGAAAAATGTTGATGGTTGCTGTCCTGAAAGTGTCATTTCCAACTGATTCACCCCTAATGCCTTCCACGAAATGACTGCACCTCTTTGCCATCCAAGTAATCTTTGCATTAAAATATCCTGTACATACACACATAATAGCGGAAATGTATATGCCGCGATTTTATTGTTCACAAACTCTGACACAAACAACCCAAGCAATGACATAAAGCCTGCCAGTACTGACATATGGAAGATACAAACTGCAAAATACAGACCTGTTCTTCCTTCTTTTAAGTACTGCATATATGCGCGCTCCAAATCCAGTATTTCAAACCACTGTGTTTCATCCGGCATCCCCAATCGGATATAGTTTATTTGTAACGTAATCAAAAAGCCTAATATAAATGTGATCTGTGTCGAAATGAATACAACTAACATCTTCGAAATAATATAATATTCCCGATGATTACTGCGCAGTTCCATTTGAATCCGAAATTTATGACAGTTGTCATCTATATAACTACCAACATATGGTACCGATGCTATCCCCATTGCGATAAACAACAACTGCATCGTATTTACATGATTCATCCACGAAACAACATCCGCTGGCTCATCTTTGTTATAAAGAAGCAGTACACTAATTATAATCACACATATTGGGAATCTCCAATTTCCAAATGCTCGTCGCACATCTATTTTCAAATACCTCAATAGCATAATTTTCCCTCTCATTTATTGCACTATAATTTTTCCTGTTATTGCATTCACACGTAATTCATATTGATACTCCGAATCATTCAATGGTTTTTCATTTATTTGGAACGCCCATACAGGAATCAGTGTTTTTCCATCTTTCATATGGTCTACTATCAGTTCTGCCGAAATCACTTCCCGATCCGCTCCATCCACAATACCTTCAAAATATTCAATCACAGATTGCATAACTGCATCAAAGTTCAATAAAGATTCACTTTCATTCATTGATGTATAATCATACAAGTTTTGTATATAGCAAAAGATAATTCCTTTTTTATTATACATAACTGTGATTTGTGCATTTAAATCCTGTGCACTTTCCTGCCAAAAGGAATTACCCTGAAAATCACGAAGCCCAGAATACACATGATGAAAATAGAACAAATAGGTATCATTTTCTTCCGACCAATCCGTCTTATACTCCTCTTCCTGCTGATTTCCATCCATATCTATATGTTCTTCCTGTTGCTGCAAAATTTCATGATCCAAATAATACGTTTCACATGTAAAATCTTTTTTTAAATCTATGCCACACGAATCCATGATTTCATATATTTCCTGCTTTGCAGCTTCTTCAGAAGCAAACGTAAATTCTTTCGAATCCGTATATTCTGACAAATTATAATCTGAATAAAACCTGTCCGTTTTCAAACATGCATTCAATTCCAGATATTCCAAATCCGTATAGGTACAGGAATCCAATCCCCATGTAAAAAAAGATTCACTGACGCCATCCGACACCGCATTACTTGATATCATTTGTGCCTCCGCATCCAATGTATTGCTACCATCATCCGGCATAAACACTCTGCCTACTTTTTCATAATCCAACGAACATTCCGTCGCGGTTCCATTCTTCCAGCTTACTTCCTGAGGTGTTATTTCTTGTAAATCAATACGTAAATGTTCCGAACTATATCGATACTGTTGCGGGAATGTCTGCGTTTGTATATTATCAGCTTCTGTTTTCCCATTATTATTTCCTGAACAGGAAGTCACCACGCATGTTATAAACAGCATGCACATAACAACCAATTTCTTTTTCATAAAGCCAGTTACCTCCATCATACAAATAAAGCGATTTGAGACGTTTTATTTTGTTCCAAACCGCTTTATATTTCACTCAAAATTTATGGACAATAATTTCCTTTTCCGTGAACATTTGCATAATTCATAGGTGCGGAAGCATATACATAATATTGATGTCCACGTTTTGCTTCTACCAAATCATAATTATGGCTTTTTGTAGTACCCAAAGGATGACCAGGGTACGTCAACGCTGTAGACACCCTTACGTGATCGCTAGAGTATGATGTAAAGTTTAATGATGGACCATTGGTTAATGACGTTAATTTTATATAAAATTTCTGGTCATTATCTCCTTTAGCCTCTTTTCTTGAATAAGGATCCTTTGATGCTACCCCTGAAATATTAGATGCCGTAACATCTAACGAAATATTCCCAGCTCGAGCAACTCCACTTCCCAAACATCCAAATATAGCAAATGCTAATGCTATTTTTGATATTATCTTTCTCATAATTCATTACCTCCTCTACTGTACTTTTCCACTTTTCTTCAATACTTCTTCCAGTCCCTCTGGCTCTTCTGGTTCATACCAGTTTCCACGACAGCATTCCGGCGCAATAGCTGCTACACCAATCGCGAATGCGCATAGCTTTCCACTATGCTTGACAAGAAATTCCAGTACTTTTTTCATGCTCTTTTCCCTCCTGTAAATAATTATTTGAGTTTCTTATTAAACCCATTTTTATCCTATCATACGCACAGATGCTTCTTTCATTTTTTCTGCGAATGGTCAAAAAGTAGGGGCGAAGTGCACGTTACCCCCGTTTTTTGACCATTTACAGAAATTTGTATATTACCAATTGTTCTATGTTATGATGCTTATATGGAGGTAAATCGAATGAAAATTACAGAAACGCTCAGCGTAAAAATCACGGATATATTTATCGATAATCACGTTCTACCGTTTCAGCAACGGGCAGCTTACATATACTGCTTTGACTTCTGTTTCGACTTATTCCTATATAATCTCAGCCTTCTGATTCTTGGAATCTTTTTCCATCATGGATGGCTGGCACTTGTCTACGTTTTTACAATGTCTCCACTCAAGATGCTTGCCGGAGGCATGCATGCATCTTCGCGCAGCATATGTGATATTATTTCTTATCTCACCTTCTGTATTGGAATAATTGTCACGATCTATCTGCCAGTCCCTGCAATCCAGACATTTCCATCCTTCTGGTGTTTCTGTGTATTGCTGATTGCCATCATCATCCTTGCACCTGTGGATACAAAAAGCCATCGCCTGACTCAAAAGAAGAAATGCCGATTAAAATGTCTGACTGCAGTATATTCGATAATGCTACTAAGCTTGTACCTTATATTTTTTAACTTTTTTAGATTTGATTCTATCCAGATTATGTTCTTTTGTGTTATCGTAATATGGATAAACCAATTATTGGGGCGAATCAGCAAAGGGGGTTCTCAATGAAACTGAACATTGCAATCTGTGACGATGACGAAGCAGCAATTGAATATTTAAAATCCTGTATCACACATTTTTATTTTGCGTTTGATGTGGAGGTTTCTATCTCAACATTTACAAGCGGAAGAGCATTCTTAGATTCCTATACAGAAAAAGGACAATATCAGTTAATTTTCATGGATGTAGAAATGCCAGAGCTAAACGGTTTGGATACCGCAAGCATCCTGCGTTCCACCATCGACCGTTATGCCTTGCTCGTGTTCGTGAGCAATTATCCGGAATACATGCAAAAAAGCTTTACAGTCCGGGCATTTTATTATCTGACGAAACCATACACCACAGAGGATGTCGAAGAAGTGCTGAAGAACGCAATCAATGAAATCGAACAAAGTCACACAATCTATTCCATCGTGTCTACAACAGAAGGAGAAACGACGATCTATATTCAGGATCTTCTCTATATCGAGGTTGAAAACAGTGATACACAGACTTTACTGTTTCATCTTACAAACCACACGATCTCTGTGCGCGGAACGCTTTCATACTGGAAGGAAACGCTTGCCTCCCAGCACTTTTACAAATGTTATCGCAGTATCCTTCTGAATCTGAAGCATGTACATTATTTTGAGGACAAATTCGTTGTTTTAGACAATCAGGAGCGAATTCCTCTGAGTCGAAATGCCAGACGGGAACTACTTTCTATTTACATGAATCACCTCGTAGAATTAAACGAGTTAAATTAGGAGGGCGCACTATGTATTACGCGATTGAAGCACTTACCTATCTCTTTGATATGGGCATAATCATTATCTATATGAACGGCATCTTCCATAAGGAAAACCGCCGCACAGCCTATCCACTCTATATTGCGTGCTTCCTTATTATGGAGGTTCTTATCTATGTAAACCAGACTCTGTGCACCGGACTGCCATCCAAGCAATTTACAATAGCCACAAACATGGTTAGTCTGCTTACGACCTTTGCCCTGACCTTCCTATACAGGACGCGCTTGTCAAACCGCATATTTGTATCCATTTCCTTCCAGATTCTTGCTCTGCTTGGTGAAAGCTTTTTCCTGTTTCTGGTGAAAATAATAAACCCGGCAGTTATAGAGCTCCCTCTCCGCCAGCTTTCGATCCTCATGAATCTCGGTTCCAAGATCATGCTGTTCCTGTTGATTCTGGTTGTGATTTTCTTCTGGAACCGACACATAAAATATCACGATTATAAATACAACCTGTTATTATTTACGACGCCCGTGCTTTCTCTGGTAATTACCCTTTGTATTCCTGTCCGCAGCAATTACCAGTCAAACAATGCGTACTATATGATCATCGCCTATTTTGCGATTGCCCTGTTAAATATATTGAATTATTGTCTGTTGGATAATTGTTTTAAGATGGAGCAGATCAAGGACGAAAACCTTTCTATGCGCAGACAGATTGATTTTCAGCAGGAAAAATATTTCCAATTGGGAACCGCCTACAAGAAAACCCGCAGCATCGTACACGATATGAAGAACCATTATTTTGCAATCTCCGAGATGCTCAAGCAACAACAGACGGAGCAGTTAGATGCATATCTTCACTCTGCGATCAACGACATAGAAGCGAATTATATCAGTGTCAACAGCGGCAACCTTGTATTGGATGCCTTCATCAGCAGCTTCGAGATGCTCGCAAAAGAGAAGCAATTTGCCTTTTCCCAAAAGATTACATTGCAACCAACTCAGATTCCGGTCTCGGACTATGACCTGTGTACGATCGTCGGAAATATGCTGGATAACGCATCCGAAGCGGTCTGTAAATCCAGAAATCCGAACCGATATGTGCATTTCAATGTATGTATCTCTGAAAATAATACGTTTGTTATACATATGCGCAACACCTGTCTGCCGGAAGACCAAATAAAAAAGTACCCGGATCACCGAATGGATCACGGGTACGGTCTGGCGAATATAAAGATCATCACGGAAAAATATCATGGTTATATGCGGAGTCAGTATATTGAGGATTCCTTTGAAACCATGATCGTCATTCCGATTCTTAACAGGAAACGATATTTTTAACGTTCCTCCTTAATCATAAGCAGGCATCCGGCAAGCAGCAGGACACAGGATATCCAGATTGCAGGCTCGCCGATCTGCATCGAGCAAATTCCTCCGGCACCGGCACCGACTGCAAAGATCAATATGATTCCGTAGTAATGCAGTGCCTTGCGAAGTGCCCCCTTCTGGTGCTCCCGGATATAGACGGACAGGCTCTCGGTTCCGCTTCTTAAGTTTCCGATACACATCGTGCTCGCATAGCCATAGCCATTTACCTTCCGGAACGTCTGAACCTGCATCGCACAGGCAAACGACACGAGCATCGTCGCCGCCATGTTGAACTTCTGCGGCATAAAACCAACCGCTAATAAAATCAATATCTCAATCAAAACAACGATCTGCCGCCAGTGGATCTTTCTCGCATTCTTATAAGTATGTCCAATCCGTTCTGCCACGAGTACGCCAAATGCAAACGCAAGCACCGGGAACAAGTAGTGCAGCGCGCGCATCCAGTTTCCTTCCATCAGATGCTGGCTCATCAGCACAACATTTCCGGTCTGTGCATTCGAGAATACGCCGTTTCGCACATTGTATGTGTACGCATCCTGAAATCCCCCTGACAACGCCAGAATCGCACTTAATAAGAATGTCTCCGACGTCTGAATCTTTGCATGTCTTGATAATGTCTCCATCGTAGTTACCTCTATATATTTCTCTTTTCAAAATATGCAAGTTGTAAACAAATCTTTTGCAACTTCGTTACAGTTATGATACAACTTCGATGCAATAATACACTATACTGCAAGCAGATACAAGAGTGAAATATTTTAACATAGTTTTTGCACCGCTGGCTAAAAAAGGAGGAATGGCGATGACAACCTTAAATATTCGGATTCGTGCTTTGGAACACAATATCGAGATCATCAAATCTCTGGCTGCTGACGCACAGATCATAGCCGTATTAAAGGGGAACGCATACGGCTTGGGGCTGTGCAAATTTGCGACATTCTTACAGGCACGCGGAATCCGACATTTCGCAGTCACGGAGCTTGCGGATGCCATCGAACTTCGAGAGAAAGGAATCTTCGGGGAGATTCTGCTTCTGACACCACTTTATCATCCAGAAGATATTACACGCGCAATCAAACACGACATCACACTCAGTATCACAAGCGTTTCATGCGGGCAGATCTTGGAGGATACTGCCGCACGCTTAAATCATTTTTGCGCCCATGCGCATCTGTGCATCGATACAGGCTTTGGGCGTTATGGTTTCTTATGCAGCAAAACCTCGCAGATTGGCGACATCATCAACACTGTACATGCCATGACGCACGTGCAGGTCACAGGAATCTATTCCCATTTCTACGCCGCATGTTGCAAGAATGAGCGATTTGTCAAAAAGCAGTTTGAGGATTTTAACAACCTTTGCACTACTCTGACGGACGCAGGGATTCCACTTGGGATACGTCATATCTCCTCCTCTTCCTCCCTCGTCCGTTTTCCGTATATGAATCTGGATGCGGTCCGTATTGGTTCCGCATTTCTCGGTCGTCTCGCCGTTTCCAATTCCTGTGGATTTGAAAATGTCTGCGACTTGACAGCAAGTGTGGACGACGTATATGAGCTTCCTGCTGGACACAACATCGGCTACGGCAAAACCTGCCGTCTGACCAAAGCTTCTACAACGGCTGTCGTATCAGCTGGATATTTTCACGGACTTGGTATGACACGCGAGGCTGCTCCGAAACATCCCTCGCCGCTTCGTCTGCTTCGCCTGTGCAAGCATGCCTGCTTCCAGAAAAAACAAACGGCAGAGTTTGAAGGTCAAACCCTGCCAGTTCTTGGTCAGATCAGTATGAATTCATGTATCTTAGATGTGTCCAAAGCTCCCGTCTCTATCGGGGACTCTGTGACATTCCGGATCAATCCGCTCTTTGTGAATTCCGCAGTTCCACGGGTGTACTGCTAGATTATATAGAAAGATCAATCGGTCCATCAAACTTATTGATTTTCACGCCATTTACAAGTAAGTCATCGCTGATTTCGATTACGATACAATTTTTACCGTCGATCTTGCGTACCTCAATTGCATCCGTCTGTTCAACCGGAAGAGATACCTCCGTCTTGCCAGACTTGATCTTCAGCTTATTGCTTCCCTCAAACACATTGCTTAACAGCACTTTTCCGTTCTCTTCGGTTGCCTCATCGAAGGTCTTCGTAAACGCCTGAATCTCCTCTTCCTCAAATCCGCTTTCTTCTAAGATACGCGCCGTTTCCTTCTTGTCGACAACGACTTCCTCCGGGCTGTCCTTTAACTCCATCTCATGCTCCCGCATGTTCGAGTAGATTGCCTTCGCCTTATCAAATGTCATCTCCTCCACGGCTTCAATGGCATTGATAAACATCTCGTTCTGCTTACCCGCGGTCGCCGGAATCTCACAGCCAAACACATCCATAAGCAGGCTGTCATTTAGCTCAGATGGTTTCTTCGTATAGTAAAGTGCTGCGTGCACATCACTCATCCTCTCGTTGAATGCAGGGAATAAGAATCCATTCATCGGCATCTCGACCATCATATTCCGCATCGCATTCTCCAGACTGTTATCGACCGGGTTATACATCAGACCTGCCTTCGATGGCTTGAGCGGACAAAGTAATGTCAGGTTGAACTTGTACACGACATCGGATGCATCCTCCATCTCGATTCCGTCCGCGGTCTTTCCCGGTACATCGTAGACACCATACACCAGCATAATATAATAATTATCCACATACGCATACGAATCGCGGATCTTCTCAAAATATGCCTGCAACACCTGTGGATCTTTCAGCTCGCTGTTTAACACCTGCATGAGTGTATCACGGTTTGGCACAGCCACTCCATTTTCTGTACGAAATACAAGATTCAGCAGATTCTTACCGATCCGCCCGGACAATCCCTTCTTGATCAGATCAAAATATTTGTGCTGTTCTTCCTCCTGCAAAACAAGGAATTTGCCTTGCTCCAGAATATGCATCTCTTTATTCGCATCGACATAGCATCCGGCAAGCCCGTGAATGCAGCAGTCGTTCTTCGTCATAATCTTCTTGATCTCAGTTACTTCGTTCTGTATCATGTTCTATCTCCTAACTCTGATTTGTTCTTCATCCAAACACATACTTTTCGATCATGGAGGTAAGCTAATATGGTCAAACTCGCCTGGATAACATCCTTCCAGTTCGGCAGCCAGACGTACATCCAACGCCTTCGTATTAAACCACAACGGGCAGTTTCTACCACGTGTCAAAAAATAACTAATCTAAATTTAAAATGATAGCATAAAATCACCGGCATTTATACCATATATTTACTTTATTTTATAAAATCCGTTATATTTCGAGCCACATAGACACCGCTGGCAGATGCATGTGACAACGAATGCGTAATTCCACTGCCATCTCCGATAATATATAGTCCCTTATGACGTGTCTCCAGTTTCTCATCCACATCAACTTCCATATTGTAGAATTTGACTTCCACGCCATAGAGCAGTGTGTCCTCATTTGCTGTACCCGGTGCAATCTTGTCAAGCGCATAGATCATCTCGATAATGCCATCTAAGATACGCTTTGGAAGCACCAGACTCAGGTCTCCCGGTGTTGCACTGAGCGTCGGTGTGATAAACGCCTCATCAATCCGGCTCTGTGTCGAGCGCCTGCCTCGGATCAGGTCGCCAAACCGTTGTACGATAACACCGCCACCAAGCATGTTGCTAAGTCTGGCAATACTCTCACCATACCCATTTGAATCCTTGAACGGCTCAGAAAAATGTTTTGCAACAAGCAATGCAAAATTTGTATTCTCCGTCTGCTTCTCCGGATCTTCATAGCTGTGACCATTTACAGTGATGATGCCATTTGTATTTTCATTTACAACAGCCCCCTTTGGATTCATACAGAAGGTACGCACGCGGTCACCGTATTTCTCAGTCCGGTACACAATCTTGCTCTCGTAAAGTTCATCGGTCAGATGCGCAAATACAACTGCCGGAAGCTCCACGCGCACACCAATATCCACACGATTTGATTTCGTTGGAATCTCCAGATCATCGCAAATCTTCTCCATCCATTTGCTTCCGCTTCGTCCAACCGATATGATGCAATTCTCACATGTATAGGATGCATCCTTGCAGACAACCGTGTAGCCGCCCGCATCTTCTGCGACAACCGAATTCACTGGTGTATCGAAGAAAAAATCCACCTTATCCTTCAGATACGCATACAGATTTCCAAGCACGACATAGTTGATATCCGTCCCCAGATGACGTACAGATGCATCAAGCAGATGCAGATCATTCTGAATGCATACCGTCTTGAACCGTGTACCCGCCGTCGAATAGAGCTTCGTGCCCTCGCCACCATAACGCATATTGATTTCATCAACATACTTCATCAGTTCGAGCGATTGTTTCTTGCCAATATACTCATAAAGCGTACCGCCAAAATCATTTGTGATATTATATTTTCCATCCGAAAATGCGCCTGCACCACCAAACCCGCTCATGATCGAGCAGCTCTTACAGCCGATACAGTTTTTCACCTTATCTCCATCAATCGGGCAATGCCGTTTGTCCAATGCATGTCCTGCTTCAAACACAGCAATCTTTAAATCTGAATTTTTGTGTACCAGTTCATATGCGGAGAAAATACCGCCCGGTCCTGCGCCAATTACAATCACATCATACTTCATAAATAACCTCCCAAATCAAAACATAAAAAAAGACCACGAAACAATTGTTTTCGTAGTCAACTCTTTACGGTAGTTGGTAGAAACGTTCAACCATATTATGAACATATACGCCTATTTGATTCATAGATTTAATTTATTCTATCATAATAAATAGGAATACACAATCGTTTTTTCTCTCTTTTTATAGCCTCTTTATAAATTTTTTCCTGCAATTCGCAAAATTTAATTCTTGACAAATATCGATAAAACTGTATAATAGTACATGTGTCTTGCGGACACACCTAATTATAGGGGATTGGTCAAATGGTATGATAGGGGTCTCCAAAACCTTTGGCGGGAGTTCGATTCTCTCATCCCCTGCTTGTGAAAAAGCCTTGAAACATTGTGTTTCAAGGTTTTTTGTTTATAACATTTTACTGCATGCATCCAGAACATCAATCAGTTAGTTCCGTTTTCCATCATCCCCACGTTTCGCTGTGTCCAGATAGCGTGTTGAATTGAATGCACGCATTGTATTGTGTATTGAGCTACTGCATATCATAAAACTTCATCGTCTCCCGGTCACGATATTCATGTTTCTCATAATATCCGATTAATTTCTGCTCACTGTCCCGCAAAGCCACCATGTATACATCCTTGTTCTGCTTTGCATTGTAACTGGTATATACAATATTGTGACTTACATCTGCTGCAAACCAATCAACCACCTGTTGAATCCGCTTGTTCGATTCCGGATTGTGACAATTAAGCAGACTTTTCCCTATGAGTGCCTCGCCGCCGCGCTTTGCATAATTTTTAATTGCTGCAGGGTTCATGTAAATAATTTCATGCTGTAGGTTACAGATCACAACCGATACCCGCTCCTGATCAATAATACTTTTAAAATATGCGTTTAATTCTTTCATAACGTTCACTTTCCTTTCTTGTCTTTTGGGCACATCCGCGTGCCTCATTGTAAATTCCAAGTTTTCCCTTTCAATACCAGCTTCTCGAATGACTCTGCAAATCTTATATCATCTTCCTCGGTTCTTTTCCTTGGACCTTTCATATGATTCTTCCCCGAACTCCGCCTTGCTTTCTTGTTCAAATGCCGCTCCATCAGCATCTGGTCAATGTTCGCGTCTGTGTACCATTTCCCGGACTGATGGATCGCATACGCACCTTTCCCAAGTGCCATCGCCGCCACACCATAATCCTGCGACACAACGATGTCACCCTTATGGCAAAGACTGATCAGTTTGTAGTCCACTGCATCCGCGCCGGCACCAACCACGATCACCTCACTATAATCAGAATTCAGGACATGATTCGTGTCGCAAAGCAGCGTCGTCCGGATATGATATTTTTCTGCGATTTCCTCCACGATACGCACGACCGGGCAGGCATCGGCATCTACAAATATTTGCATGATCTATTTCCTCTTACTATGCAACCGTTGCCCCAAATGGCATCAGCGACAATTTTGCCAGCTTGAAAAATTGCTTCCCGAATGGAATACCAATAATCGTAATGCACAGGATACATCCCCAGACTACATCTGCAATCGCCATCGGAATCCCCGTCAAAAGCAGCCAGAATATATTCGCGATAAGACTCATCGCCCCGCCACCATATGTAACTTCCTTGCCAAACGGGAAGAATGCAAGCCCAGCGAACTTAAAGCACTGCAAACCAATTGGAATTCCTATGATCGTAATACACCAGCCGATTCCCGCAATCACCCACGAAAGCCCGGCTGCAAAGCCTCCAAATATAAACCATAAAATATTTCCAAGTATACCCATATTTTTGTTTTCTCCCCTAGTATTTTTATTCTTAGTTTTTTTCTATTCGAATTGTTCCCGCGTTTTGCTTCTAGACTACAGTGGCTTACCACGGTGCATTCATACAATAAAACAGCACCACGATCTGTGTCACGATCATCATCGGAAGTCCCACCGCGAAATAATTCTTCTGTGTCTTGTGATGAAATAAGTACATCGCAATTATACCACCGATCGCACCTCCAACAAATGAAAATCCTAGCAAAGTCGCCACCGGGATTCTCCATTTTCCCTTGATCGCCGCATACTTGTCAATGCCAAATAAAACGAACGTTACGAGATTAATGATGCCAAGATATAATAACAGGATTTTTCTCTGGCTCATGTATCTTACAATGTTAAATGTCAGCTTGTCCGCCACATATCCTTTTGCAAACAAGAATATCACAATGGCAATCACCAAGGTACAGGCGAGCGTGACATGCAGCATCGCATTTGATTTGGTTGTTTTTTCATGTAGTTTCATATTATGACCACGTCTTCCATATTTCCGGATGATATCCAAGTGTCGACTGCTTTCCGTTCCGCACGATCGGTGTCTTGATCACCTGCGGATTCTCCAGTATCTTGTCCAGCTTATCCTCCGGTGCAATGTACTGAATCAATGCCAGCAGATCCTTATCCTTAAAATCCGGATTGATCATATTCTCCATGCCACCATTAACGGATGCCACAGCCTGGAACTCGCCTTTGCTCATGCCCTTTTCTTTCATGTCGATAAACTGATATTTAATTCCGCGTTCCTTGAAGAATCTCTCTGCTTTCTTTGTATCGTTGCACTTTTTTGTGCCGAAGATTTGGATGTTCATTTTTATTTTTCCTCATTTTCTTTACTTTGGATTATCTCTTGTATGATACTTATGTAATCTTCATACATATCTTTGTCCTCACTTTTGCAAATCATATTATTAAATATATTCATGGAAATACTGCAAAGTGGGAAAACAATAACCATTATAGCTACGATTGCAATTGTAACTACACTAATTATAGAAAAACCCATTTTTTCAAATTCCTCTCTTAATGCAACAATTACACTAATAAGACTGGATATCAATACACCAAAAACCGCTGCACATACCATATCACTAAACTTTTGTGTTGGGTTGATTGTGCGCAACTGCATTTTTAGATAATGCAAAAAATTATTTAACTGCTGACAATTATACGTTTCATATTTTGACCATACATAATTTTTCCATTCAGAATAAGAATTAAACTTAAAGCACTCAGGCAAATCCCCCTTTTTCCTCTTACTTTTACCACATATTATGTTATATATTCTCTTTTCTTCAGCATATTGAAATCCATAAATATCACCCAATTTCAATTTTTCCATGAAGTACTCCTTCTTTTCTTCTTTGAATGTTTAGATAAAAACATTACCCAATTCATTAAACTTCTCGCACATATGAACTTCTTCTGTGTCTAAATATACAATGTTTTCCTTTTTTATATCAAATAATTCAATAGTATTTTCAGTTGCCAGCACCTGATCTAGCAAATACCAAAGTTTCCCTTTCAAATTTGCATGCATAAGGCACATATCTTTTGTGTTATTTGGCACAGCGGAATATGATTTTTGCTTCAAAGTGCTAATATATTTCATCAAATCACTTCCAAACGCAATAACCAAATCTGTATATTCTGTATGATCAATTTGAGGTACCCATTCCAACGACTCATATCTTTTTAAGTTTGAACCATTATCCATTTTTTCATTTATTTTATATTTCATCAATCCCCATATAAATTCAAATAACAATACCTCGCCTGGTTGTTTTATATTTTTTCTATTACACAAACTATGTATCATATCTATTTTTTCAATCAATTTTTCTATATTTCTAATGTCTATTTCCAATAATTTAACTAAATCTAGAACAATTTGGCAACATTCCTCTAAATTTTCAAACTTAGAAAAATAATATCCATAATTATTCAATATCTGATTCTGAGCTTTACCAGTGTCTAACCTTACACGAAAGGAAATAAACTTTCTAAGATATCGTTCGGTATCAACTTGCTCTCCATAAATTTCTTTCACTGAATGTTCCAATTGTGTACTATCAATTGCCAACAGAACAATTACATTATCCAATCCCTCAAACATATGATGTAAACGCTCTAACACCTTAATTGCATATTCGGGCATACATCGATCCAGTTCATCAACCACTAATAATACCGTCTTGTCTTTAGTTAATTCGCAAATTTTATTTCTCGTATAATCAAGGGTTGTCTTAAATCCAAACATCTCATCAAATTGAAATTGTTCTTTTTTCGATATGTTATCATGTGTTTCTACTAAATCTATACCTATTTTGTTTTTAACTATCTGGCCTGCAATCTCTTTAATAACTTTTTGAGCTTTCTCTTTCTCAGATTTTCCTCCATATTTGTCTAACATCGCTGACACAATTGCGACCACTGGTTCCTCATAATAATCATACTGCCAACAATTATAATGGAACACATAAAATCGATCGTCCTGCGTTTCTTCATTTTGCAGTCCCTCTAGCTCCTTTTCTAACCGTTCCAGAATATATGTTTTACCATACCCCCACTTACCATCAAGCGCAAATACTCGCCCCTGTTTTTGTTCAGATAAGAGCACTAAAATTTGCTCTATATCGCTCATAATCTTTGCCCTGTCCAAAATATCAATTTTTTCTGTCTGTGACATATTCTCCTCCTTATGACCAACTTTTCTATTCTATAATATTACGGATTAAGTAACAGAAACTAAGACATATGCCAGAAAAACTATATAACACAAATCCCCATTTAGTTATATATCCCCATTAACCAAAATCCATATATTTATATTACAATATTCTACAAAAAATACAAGATTAAACTCCGATACGACACGATTTAATTTAATACATTCATACATCGACGTGCACCACTATCAAAAAGGAGGATTTACAAATGAACACACCAACATCCAGAAATCCAATGCTGTTTTGTGATTACTACAAGCAATGGATCAACGTCTACAAAGAAGGAGCGATCCGCCCGGTCACCATGAGCAAATACAACATGGCGCATCAATGGCTGTTAAAGCTGGCTCCCGATCTGTCGATTTCCGAACTGGATCGGATTTCTTATCAGAAAATACTAAATGAATATGCAGAAGAACATGAGCATCAGACAACGATGGATTTTCACCACCATGTGAAATGTGCCATTTTAGATGCCGTAGATGAGGGGCTGATTCCGCGAGATCCAACCCGGAAAGCGATCATTAAAGGCAAAAAGCCACGTGAGAAAAAGCAGAAATTTCTCAATCAGTTTGAGCTTCACAAACTAATCGAAGACCTTGATCTGGGACCGGAAGTATCATGGGATTGGTTCATCCTTCTGGTTGCAAAAACCGGAATGCGATTTTCCGAAGCGCTTGCATTGACGCCGAAGGATTTTGATTTTTCACGGCAAATACTGACGATCTCCAAGACATGGGATTACAAAGGAAATGGCGGCTTCCTGCCAACCAAGAATCAATCGTCTGTCCGAAAGATACAGATTGACTGGTTAACCGTTATGCAATTTGCCGGACTGGTGAAAAAGCTTCCGGAAGATGAACCGATCTTCGCAAAAGGGAAAATATATAATTCCACCTTGAACGGAATATTGGAACGACATTGCAAAAATGCCGGAATCCCCGTCATCTCTATCCACGGTTTACGTCATACCCATGCCTCGCTCATGCTTTTCGCCGGCGTTTCCATCGCCAGTGTGGCAAGGCGCCTCGGACATGCCAGCATGACGACCACCCAGAAGACCTATTTGCACATTATTCAGGAATTGGAAAGCAAGGACATTGACATCATCATGCGATCCCTTGCGAACCTGAATTAAACTACTTCGCATCCAAATATGCACGTCGATTTATAATAAAACTGGGAATACCTTCCATAGATATTCCCAGTCTATTCCAGCCTATCAATTTCTCATTCGTCGTTTGCAGAAAGCGTCCTATATATCCGCATCCCGACATTTCATCAATCGCGCAGCGGCAATACATTCTCCATCAGATCATGCTTGAACTTCTCTACTATAATCTTACGGAACTTGAATTTCGGCATAGGTTCCTCTACACCCTCCTTATAAGATGCATACGCGCGATCCTTGAAAGTGTTTTCATTTGCCATCTCGCCATCCCGGTAATTATATACTTCATATCGCACATCATCCTCATTCAGATTCCACAGCTTCGCAAATGTCTTGATCTCCGTATCTATCGCATCATAGCGCATCTGGTTGACAACCACTGCGATATCCTGACCTTTGTACCGATCTTTGTCCTGCTCGATATTATCAATCACCTGCTCCAACAATTCACCGAGCTTCTGATTATCCTCAGCAAATTCCTTCGAAATCTCGCGCAGCGCCAGGATGTTCTTCGCAAATATCGCATCCTGAAAATCATTGCTCGACTGATCCAGATAATTCACCAATCCCTGCAACAATTCTACAATATACTCGAAATCCACCCGCATCTTGCTGTACGCAATCAGATCATAGTCGTCCATAACCGGATCATCGTTTTCCGCCTCATCCTTCGGTTTCTTCAGCTCTTCCATAACATTTTTATACATTGCCGCATAGTTTTCATATTCCTCCTGCGAGAAATCATAGTCTGCAAGCAGTTCTTCCCGATATCTGGAAAATGCTTTCAAATGTGCAAAACTCTTATCCAAACTCCGGAATGCATAGATAAACGACTTCTTCTGCTCCCTTGACAACTGACTAATCTCTTCCGGTGTCCGTCCCAATGCATGAATCGTCTTTACATCAATCGAAAAAACATCAAGCACGCTCTCCCAATCTTCTGATACTGCTACGCCTTCACCGCCTCTGGAATACAGCCGCAATGCCCGGTCAATCTCTTTCTTGAAGTCTTTTGGGGACTGAAATGTTACAACCTGTCCATATGTCTTATTCGCATCAAACAAACGATTCGTTCTTGAAAAAGCCTGTATGATATCCTGTGGGCTCATCGGCGATCTATCCATATACAAGGTGGACAGACATGGAGCATCAAATCCCGTCAACAAACGATTGACAACGATAACCAGATCCAACTGCTGACTCCGCTCCATATAACGTTTTTCCTTTCGAGCCAGACGATCATTCAGATTACTATTATACGCGTTGATATTCTCCACGTCATAATGTGTGCCAAACATCGCATTGTAATCTTGCAGGGACTCGCGCATTTTATCCTGATTCACCGTTGATGCCTCATCATTTTCCGTCACGGAATATGTGATTGCGAATTTCGGGAAATCGGGAACTACCTTGCAGATCTCCTCATTTATCTTTAATGCATCTTTGCCCGCTTTGATCCGTTTTAACAACTCATAATAACGCTGTGCTTTCGCGATGGATCCAACTGTCAGGATACCTTCGTAGGTTCTTCCCTTGCCGTTCTGCATGCCTAATTTCGTATAAGACTGATTCAGTATCACATCCAGAACCTGTCGCATATGCTCTTCTGTCTCAAATACCGCATCATCCACATCTTCTTTTTTCGGTCCGAGATTCTCAACCATGAATCCGAGAACTGCTTCGTCATGAATGGCATTCTTGATTGTGTAGCTATGCAGGCATGCTCCGTACAGCTCATCGGTTGTCTGCGGAAGATCACCCTTCTGCTCATACCGGTTCTCCTCAAAGATTGGCGTACCTGTGAATCCATACCATAGAGAATGTGCAAAAAATCGTTCAATCTTACGTTTTGTCTCCGGCGTGACAGCTCTGTGACATTCATCTACCACAAATGCAACCCGAAGGTTACGGATTTTGTCATATTCTTTTGTTCCCTCCTGCAGTCTCTTGGCAATCATCGTCTGTAGCTTCTGCCGCGTCGTGACAATCATCTGTCGGTTGCCATCTGTCAGACGCCGAATCAGGGCATCCACATTTTCTGTGTCATCCACATCAATCGTATCGTTATCTGCATAGGATTGGAACGCCATCTTCGTCTGCATATCCAGATCTTTCCGGTCAATCAGGAATATTGTCTTTTCTATGGACGGAATATCCATCAACAAATTCCGTGTCGCCTTATAAGATGTCATCGTCTTTCCGGAGCCCGTTGTATGCCAGATATAGCCTGATATACTCCGCTTGGACGCTGCCCGCATCGCTTCAATCGCATGAATCTGATATGGCCGCAAAATCAATAATTTCTTCTTCTCATTATCAAGCACTGTATACTTCGCAATCATCTCATGTGCCTGCGGAATCCGCAAAACAGCCTTCGCGAAATCCAGATAATCACAAACCGGATAGTTCTCGTTGTCCACCCATCCGGTTATAAATTTCTTACCTTCCGCTAATTCTGCTGCCCTTGCCGCTGCAAAATATTTCGTGTCAACAGCATTACTAACGACAAACATCTGTATATTCGAAAAAAGTCCGCGGAATTTTCCCTCAGAAATATACTTCTCTATCTGCCGATACCCATCCATATAGGAATGATCCTTGTTCTTCAACTCAATATGTATCATTGGGATTCCATTGATCAACAGCGTCACATCGAATCTTCGGTCCCGCTTGTCATCCACCTCATCGGTCTTAAATGCCTGATACTGGTTGATTACTTCATAGACACTCGTTCCCCCGGCAATATGCTCGTTGTTCATCACGACCAAATGTAATGTCTCATTGCCTCTTTGTACATGCACATAGACTTTTCCGTTCTCACCGACCTGCCATTTGCCTGCATCATAAAAAGAAGCGTGCGATACATCATTTTTAATCTTTGCAAATTCACTCTCACTGAGTGGCGTATCGTTCAGTTTTGCCTTGTTGTTCTGCTCCAATATGTATTTGAAGTTATCCCACAACTGCTCCTCCGTCCGAATATCCTTCCGATATGTCCACTGTGAATCCCCACCGCATAATTGGTCAATTAATCTCTGCTCAATTACTGATTCTAATTCTCCCATTTCTTTCGTCCTTTCTTGTAATTTTTTATGATTTGTTGCGATATTCCTATCGCATTTTATACTATGATTGACAAACATATGATTTGCCATATATTGTTTCAAGTTTTTCAGTTCGTAACACTTACGCTGATGAAGAGTAATGAGGTTGTCAAGGTTCCTAAAATACTCTCCTATTTCCTTTTGTTCTGCTAATGCTGGAACCAAGACAAATTCTTTTAAAAAATCATTAGCAACAAGATTAGTCATCATTGTAGATGATTTTGTACAACGAGCCATAATTCTACCCATAATTCCTTCGTTGTTGATGAAATACTTCCAATAACTCAAATCATAATCAACAATTGGTCTAAAGACGTCAAAAACATGGGAGACTATGCCATCCCCAATGGTATTCTCAACAAATCTTCCGTGAGCATAATTTTTACTTTTATTTCCTTCAAATGCAATATCACCCAATCGCATAACATTATAGGTTTTCATGTAGTCATCGCCGGATTCTTTTATATCTTGTTTGAAATACATATTTGCCACAGAAATAATTTTATCTGCTCCAAAACTCAAATCATTTTTTTCCGATACTTTAACATATAAATCTGAAAACTTACGCTGTTCCCAAGCGTAAGTAAATTTTACAAATCAAACACTATACTTGTCGCATCTTTCATAAGAGTCCCTTTTTAATAAGATTTTTTTATTAAAATAACATTTATAATGTTACTATTCATTATTTATGTTATCTTAATTTTCCCCTTACCAGCATCAAGGCATATCCCATCAGATTTTGTCCTTTCCATTCGCTTGGATCTACTCTTTTCGGATCACTCATAGACAATCCGATGCCCCAAATCTTATCATTCACGGCTGCCTCTGCAAGAACTGCATTGCCTGTATCGAGCAACACTCTTTTTAACTCCGGATTCTGTGTAAATTTCGCCATCAGACCTTCATAGACGATAATCTGTCTCATACCATTCCAGACATGATTATCAAAACCAGACACCTTACGTCCTAGCTCTTTGATATAAGCTACATCATCCGTTGCAAGTATCTGTGTCGCAATACTTTCATCGTGAAACCGCAAAGCCTTTTGATGCATCATATACTGTTCCAATGAAGTATATTTCACATCACCAATTGTAAAATCAGACAGATACCAATTACTGAAACATCCATTTTCCTCGTCTGGATTGTGAAATGTTAATACTCTCACTCTGGTTCACCCACCTTTTGTACTGCTAAATCGAGTTCTAAATCATGCAATCCCGGATATGCTTTTTTCAAGAAACTAAGTGGAATTTTCTTCACAACTTCCCGGCTGGGAATATTATAAAACCACTGATAGTATGCATAAAATTCACCTACCCAATCCGGAAGGAATCCAGCAAGTGCCTTTCCATCTTTCAATACATAATCTTCGGTTTTGCAGAAATACTCCCACAAAGTTTTTGCATCCATCGTATTCACATATGCCTGTGATTCATCGATGCTTTTCCGTGTATTACTCTGCATATAAAATTTGATAAAATCCTCTGTGTCCTTATCTGGGAATGTTTCCGCAACATAATCGAATAACTTTCCCTGATTCTCAACTACATCACTTAAATATGCTTCTGCGTATGCTCCCATACCCTATCACCTCTACAATAATGTACTAAACACCTTCGTTACCTTATTTGCTTCTGAATCAACCAGTTTTCTCATATTATCTCTGGCTTCTATATCCCGTTGATTGTATTGTTCATTGAATTCACTATATGGAACTGAGATCATATCTTCTTCCATTTCATGCAATTGCGCATACGCCCGTTCTGATTTGATACAATACTGGATTCCCAAACCGCCCAATGATAACTATTCCTCCAATATATCCATATCTATGTTGTCGCGCACAAATTCTTTTGCAATATAAAAGTACGATGCGTCGGCTCTCCACCCCTTTATCACATCATAGTCGCTTGTATCAATTCCGTATTTATCAATGAACTTCGCCGCTAACATTCTATATCTTTTTGAATCTGCCGCATCCCGATGTTTCATAAGCTCCGCTAACCAGTTCAGTACATCTTTCTCTTGAAAATCGAGAATCTTCAATCCAGTACAATCTAATTCATATTTATGTACCCATCCATTTTCGCTATTCGGTACACAAACAGCCCACTCCTTGGCTAGATTCAATACTTCCGTCAGATAAAATCCACGACCATAATCATGTTTATCATTTCCACCACCAAAGACCGGTGTCACTATTTTATTTTGTGTTCCATGATATAAAACAATTTTACCCATTCCATAATCCCTCCATGAACCGATCAGCTCTTTTACATTTCCGCTTTAATTATACTATCTAAAGAAAAAATGTATATACAATACAAATTTGCAAGGAATCGCTTCTAAAAGCTAGCGTTTACATATTAAACAAACATATTCTGCAACATAAATTTCTTCAGTTCTTTTAGTTTTTCACACTTACGTTGATGAAGAGTGATGAGGTGATCTAACTTCCGAAAATACAAAGATATTTTTCTTTGTTCCAGCGTCGATGGAAATTTCATTTGTATTCCCATAAATTCATCATATCCAATATTTAACAAGCCATCCATTCTTGCACCTGATGAAATTAACTTACTCAACTCTCTGTCTGGTAATTTTGTTGCGAAATAATATTCTACAAAATCACAGTTTCCTTCTTTAACCTTAAAACTATGATAAACCCTTGGAACAAGCGCTTCCTCATAAGTTTGAAGCGAGAAGACGGTTCCATATTTAGCAAGTTTAGAATTCCCATGATTATAGGATAACTCACCTTTTCGTAACAATGTATAATTCTTCTGTTCCTTTCCCGCAATATTCCCTGAGAATCGATCCTCTTGTCTCATCCATCCATTTCCTGCAGAAATTGTTAATGTAGGAAGCTCCATCCTTCCATCATTACCTTGTACCCTCGAACAAACATCTCCCAACTTACGCTGTTCCCAATCGTCCGTAAATCCTTCAAATCGAATTTCTGGATTTTTCTCACCATCTTTCGGAAACATTTTTTGCAACATGTATTTTTTCAGTTCTTTTGTTTCGTCACACTTACGCTGATGAAGAGTGATGAGGTGGTCTAAGGACTTAAAATAATCTCCTATTCTCTGTTGTTCTTCTGCATTGTCAGTAACCAACACATCAAACTTTTCAAGTTCTCGCATGCTTAAATTTGGCTGTGTGCCATTCGATGCTTTATCTAAAATTTGAGCTTGCATCCTTCTTGTCTGAAGAAGATAAAACAAATAGTAAGGTTTCGTCTTTCCCTCACATCTTAACGCTGCTAATGGTGACCAAATGTTGAATCTATCAGTAGTTTCAACAATTGCGACCTTTCCCACTGTTGAACCAGATTTTACAACATATACATCATGGTACTGTGGTTTATACTTCTTACAACACTCAGCATCATACTCTTCAGATACATCTCCACGCTTCCGAGAAAAATCAATTTTATTATCAACTATAGCATCTACAGATATAAATGGGATTCCATTTTCCACCAATCTAGGAGTCTCATGAGGTCCATCTGTAACAGGTTGAACAAGCAAATCTAAAACCTTACGCTGTTCCCAATCGTCTGTGAATCCCTTAAATCGAATCTTCGGTGTATTCATATTTTACACCTCCTCAAGCACACGAATAAACGCCTCGACAGCCTCTTTCGTCGCATCATCCTGGAAGGTCAGTTCTTTCATCATTCCGACTAACGCTGCATTTTCCTCTTTGATCTGCTTGTCTGTCTCGCGCATACTCTGTGTCAATGCATTTAAGTCGATTTCTTCCTCTTCTTCCGTTGTATCCACATATCTTGGGATATTCAAATTGAAATCGTTTGCCACAATATCATCATAAGACGCGAGATATGCTTCTTTCTCCACCGTCTTACGATTATTGTATAATTCCAGAACATGATCGATATGTTCCTCTTTCATCACATTTTGCTTTTTCTCTTTTTCGAACAATTTAGATGCATCAATAAATAACACATCGCGCCCTTCGCGGTGCTTCTTCAGCACGATAATACAAGTAGGAATCGACGTGTTGTAGAACATATTCGATGGCAGACCAATCACCGCATAGATCGAACCATTTTCCAGCAATGTCTTCCTTATGCTTCCCTCTGCTGCTCCACGGAACAACACACCATGCGGTAACACAATCGCCATAGTTCCTGTCTGTTTCAGATGATAGAAACCATGTAACAAAAATGCATAATCTGCCTTTGACTTCGGTGCCAGTTTTCCACCGTAATCCATAAATCGTTCATCCTGTTTGAAGCCTTCTGCCGCCGACCAATTTGCAGAATACGGCGGATTCATCGTTACTGCATCAAACTCTGTTTCTTCATCGGTTGGCCAGTCTGCATCCAGGGTATCTCCATTTCGCAGATGTTGATTCTCCGGCAGTACGCCATGTAGGAACATATTCATACGAGCAAGGTTGTAAGTGGATGGCATCAGTTCCTGTCCGTAATATTTGATAAAGTCTGGTTCTGTGGAATAATTTCTACAGCTAAGCATCAAGGAACCGGAACCCATACACGGATCATATACCTGCAATCCTTTTTTATTTTCCTGTCCGGTCATTGCGATCCGGCATAAGATCTGCGCCGGTCCATGTGGTGTATAGAATTCTCCCGCTTTCTTTCCCGTTTCCGAAGCAAACTGACCGATCAGATACTCATATGCATTTCCCAGTACATCGCCCTCAGTATGAATCAGATCTGCATCATCCAACACCTTAATTACTTCTGCGATCGTCGCACTCTGCTTCTGATCTCCGGTTCCCAACCGATTTGAATACAGATCTACATCCGCAAAAAGTCCATGAAACAATTCATCAGACTCTTCAATCCGATTAAATGCTGCCTGTAATTTTTCTCGATTAAATGCATTGTTTTTCGCATCCTTTAAGATGCTGACATAAGTCATGTCCGGATCTAATGTATAATGCAAAGATTCTTTCAATTCCTCCAGCAGCTCCTCTGCATCTTCACTCTCCATAATTTCTTCGTAGGCGGTCTGTGCCTCTTCCAGACTCTCCGGCTTCGCATCATTCAGCAGATCATACACTTTTGATAGATACGAATCTGATAAGTATTTATAGAAAACCAATCCAAGCAAGTATGTCTTGTACTCATTGGCGTCCATCTTTCCACGCAGTACATCTGCCCCACTCCATAGTACCTGCAATAAATCTTTTCCTTCTGCCATTTTTATATCCTCCCTCATTCGTCGCTTCTGTTATAATTCACTTACGCTTAATTCTATCATAATTGTGCGGATGATAAAAATAAAATTTTTGATTTTGAATTTAATAGAATTGATTATTTTTCCTTCACCTCAACATTTCCCCTTGCATTTCCCCGTTTCCTGTGCTATAAAGTAAACAGCGTTTACCAAAGGAGTACAATTATGCGCGAGAGCACAAAAGCGACCAGAGCGACAATTTTACAAAGTGCGAAAGAGATTTTCTTGGAATGTGGCTATCAGGAAGCATCCATGCGAAAGATTGCTTCGCGGGCAGGCATTACCCCCGGTGCGATATACAAGCATTTTTCAGGAAAGGAAGAAATGTTCGGCGAGATATTCGCAGAGAGCGGAAATAAGCTGATGGCACTGAGTGAGTCCATGCTGGATATTGACTTTTCGGCAATGTCCGACGAGCAGCTGATGCAGGTATTCTATTCCCGCATATCCATCCGGACCCTCGAGCTGTTAGAGGACGATATGCAGCTCTTCCACATGCTGTTAAAAAACGATTCCGGCACCTATATCCGGAACTTCCGCGAAGTTTATATCTCGCGATGCAGCGAATTCGCAACGCGCTTTTATCATGAATTATATGTACGCAGACTTGCGAAGAATCAACTATCTGAGAAAACATGCTACATGCTGTCGTTGTCTGAGTTCTCGATGATCTGTGAGATGATTGCCGATGATACCAGCAAGGATGGCTTCACCGAAGAAATGAAGCAGGCATTTTTAGAGGCGATGGATGTGCTGATGCACGGCATCGAAGCGACACTTGGATTGCAAGTCCAAGATGTGCCAGATCATTGAGATAGATTTTGCCAAGAAAGGATGATTTAGTTGAAGTACGGATTCTCACAGAAATTATTTGGATATTTTTATCACAGCTCCTGCATGAAGCAGGCAAAAAGGCAGCATTTGCAGATTGACAGCAAGACAATCAAACAGGAATACCGCGCCATCCTGACGCGCGCCAAGGATATCGGCAAATCCCGGCTGATGAGTTCTTATTGCATGGGCGCATATTTCATCGCATTAAACCGGAACACATCCTTATCCCCGGAGGAATGTTATGCCCTGTATAAGGACGGTCTTTCCGCCAATCAGTTGTTCCACAAGGTCGTAGGAAATGCAGACAGCTATCTCGATGTGAAGAAGCTTCCAGCCCGGAAGCAATGGTCTGCTGACTCCCATAAACACAAATACGAAAATGACTGGGTGGTTGACATCTTAGAAGGCGGCGCGAATGATGATTTCGAGCTTGGCTATGATTATCATACATGCGGCATCTGCAGTCTGTGCCGGGATGAGGGTTGTTTTGAACTTGCCAAATATCTCTGTCGTATGGACTATGTGCTCGCCGACATGATGCATATGCGCTTAGTCCGGACACAGACGATCGCAGAAGGTGCAACTTACTGCGACTTCCGTTACAGCCGGATTGAGTCCGCTTCCGGAAAGAATTCTTAACAATCGCCCTCCCGCTTCATGATTGCCCGCCGCTTGCGATCCACTTCGATCCATTCATCGAGCGTGAGCGGGACATAATCCGAGAACATACAGAAACAGTTGATCATCTGGCAGGGAATGGAAACCATTTCTTCCTCGCCTGATTTTCCAAGCACCGGACGCGTGGATGCACGCGTCTGGCGCTGAAATTCATCGATCAGATACTCGTCATATGTATCATGTACATGCCCGTACAACATATACGTCTTCGGTTCTCCCTTCGCATTCCGGCGGTACTGCCCGTTGTAGCACATAACCGGATAGTGGCAGAGAATCACCTTTCGATTGTTATCATTGATTTCTCTATAATGCGTAATCCATTCAAAACGCGATGGATCAAATTGTTTATTCGCAATAAAATGATCATGATTTCCGATGATCAGATACTTCTTTCCATTCAACCGTTCGAGAATGGCATTTGCAATTTCTCCCTTTTTTGAAATACAGAAATCTCCCAAGATCACAACCTCATCGCGTTTACGCACACGTGAATTCCACTGTGCGATCATATATTCATTCATGGCTTCGCCGCTCTCAAATCCACGACAATCCATACGGGTATTCAGATTTTCATGGCAGAAATGCAGGTCTGCAATGTAATAACGCATGTAAACGTTCCTCCACTTTTCTTTAATCTACAGCCTTCCCAGATGTGGTTATGACTTACACAAACAAATTATCGCGCGATTAATCTCCACCCTGCATGGCATTCCGGGCACACTCGATTCCATTTATTATTTCCTGCTGCCATTCCATAATAATTGATAATATGTTTTCCGATTGGTCTCCGGCAGGTTTCATTGGAACAGAAATTCCGCACCCATGCCGTTCCACACGCAGGACAGGTCACCACATAGTGATCCATATTTGCGCCTCCTGAAACCATCGTCTCAATATTCTCCACCTTTACTTTATGTCCACAGTCCCAGCACATAGCATCATAGATTCCAAAATAATGCTCCATGACCATCGTGATCCAGACACGCAGGTAAATATCTTTTCCAGGGAGAAGATAATAAGACCCGATTCGGTTATCATTCACATAGTGATACTCCTCTTTCTGTGGGTTTGCAGCCTGCTGATCTGGATTTTTCTGCGCATTTTCCGTGAAAAACTTCCGTGCACGCTCTGATATCAACAAATCTCTGTCATCAGCGGTTTTTCCTTTCAGATATGCACTGTATTCCTGCCACAAGGAATCCAGACTCTGTCCACAATAGGCGTGTGGATTTCGATCCTGATACTCCCATTTGTCGGTACAACTATATGCATTGCTATGGAGAATAAATGAACCATCGATTGGCTGTACCTGTGACAGTTCCACAATGTATTTCTGCAAAGCGACTGTCATAAGATCAGAATACCAGCGTCTGGTTCCATCCTCTCCAGTTAAGCTATTCCGTGATCGGTATTTTGCATCAAGGCAAAAATGCTTTGTCTGTCCGCGATAGGTCATTTCCACATAAAAATCCGGTGCCAGTTTCTGCTTTGGTCTTCCACCTTCCGGGATAACCTCTTCCTGCCAGTCCACAGTATCGCCAAGAATAAATTCATGGTTATAGTAGATATCTACCTGCATCTCATCTGCTACTATATTTCTGGATGCATCATACAAATGTCCTTTCAGATGGAACACCGAATCCTTGAAATCTCCTTTTTTCAACAGTTGATTAATATATTTGTACAATTGTTTTTGAGGGGAATCTCCATACCCTTTCCCCTCATCATTCAAAAATTCGAATCCATAATCAACCACAAAGATATGCACCAGCTTTACCAAACACCAGCGTTCATACAACTGCTCTAATTTCAGAATTGGAATATCATCGGTCTCATTGTAATAAATTTCCTGATCAAATTCACTCGCATGTTTCATCAACTGGTACATGGCATGGTACTTTGGATTTGATGCAAAGATATTTGTACATCGAAGGCTCTCCCGGGTTCCCGGGATATGAGAAAGCTCTTTCGCTCTGCAAAGTCTCTTCATCCGTTGAATCAGTACATTCCACTCCTGTTCCACCTGTTTCATAAGTTCCGTGGACTGTTCCTGTCGGCGCTGCCGCTTCTCCCCTTCCTCGATCGCGAGTACCATTTGTCCGATAGATAAAGCATTTGCTCCCCAGCCGCTTTCCTTCTGTGCAAGATTCCTTAACAGAATCTTCGCAATCTCTGGTCCGTATTCAAGATAATCCTCCTGCTCGGAGTAGGTAAATCTCATCGTTTCCCTTACATTTTTCTCCCTGACTGTAATCGTGTTGATCTTGGAAATATATATGTGTAATTCATGTTTGTCCATCCTCGCAGATTTGACAGAATCTACCAATTCCACACTTCCATTTATATCAAAACGTACCCAGTCACTGCCATTCTTTAAATTTCTGCTTGCCGCATCCCGACGCGCCTCAGATACAACATAGTATAAAAATCGAAGCAGCTTATAATTCTTCATCCTCACCTGGATGTCCGTTCGCTGGAATTCATCCTGACTCCGGGTCAATGCACTGTATACCGCATATTGGGATGCAATATCATATTTATTCAGAGCGAGATCTGTCAGACATACCGATTGCCCATCTATATCATGGATTGCAGATGTGTCCGCAAAGTTCTTGTGATATACATTCCACGCCGGAGCCTGCTGATGTTTCCACCATACAAGTGAAAATAAAAAATCATCTTTTTGAACGACTTCCTCGCCATTTTGCATCGGATACCGCTCTGTATCATTGACCGTATTCGTGAACAGTTCCCTCTTTACCGTGTCAAACTGCCAAATGCGCATTGCCTTCTTGATTTTCTTCAGCGTCTCTTTATCCGAAATGCTGTCTTCCTCTTGAAAATCATCCAGATACCCGAATTCCGCATGCATAATACTTTGCAACGCACTTGCTTTCTGCCGTCTCAGATAGGATTCTATCCGATGAAAGAACTGCACGATCATCCGGTTTTCATAGATATTACGCGTCTCCTTATATTTGACAGCATGCACATCCGGATTCCCGGTAAACCGGTATTCGAGCAGACTTTTGACCGTCATATTCTTAATCCGGTGAACCGGCATCTTCACATATTCCGTAGTCAGATCCCGCTCCATATTTCCATGCAGCCGCCTCCATGTAGTCTCAATCTGAGAGACAAGATTCTGCATGTTCCGAAGCTGATTATGCTGAACATTTTCAATAGAAACTTTGGTATGTGACCCGGTATCCATCAGCAATTCACTTGATATCGCATACAGCTCATTAATCATCGCCTGATAATCCTGCTCCTCAATCGACGGCAAACTTTTGACCCTGATTGTATCCCTCGTACCATTTTTGTAACAGACATAAACCCGCTCCGTTCCTGCAACGGTATAGTGGCTGCTGTCTACATCCTGATATCTGCCTCTTATGGACTTCCAATGTCTTGGAGGAACATAATAATCCGCCTCTTTATCCTCAAATTTCTGGTATGCCGTCTCCTCGCCAAGCATTACCGCAGACACACGTTCCCGATCTTCCTTCGTCACGCATATAATAAGATCTGCATTCTCATAAAGCCATTCTGCATCCTCACCATCCCGCTTCTTTGTACGCAGATGGGAACACAAAACAACCTTCGTCTCCTCACCTGGCTGAAAAGGTCCAAGCTGTACGCCAAGCTCCTCTAATGCAATCTTCTGTTTTTCATTGAACTCTGAAAATCGTACCCGACGGATTGGAGCGATGCCCTTCTTATCCATTGCGCGAAAATTATATTGTGCATTTCCAAGTTTGATTTCTATCATGTCTTATCTCCAGTAATAGCTTTCTTCAACCAGCTCGCCATTTACATCTGCAATCATCGCAAGAAGTTTTTCCTTCGCAGACGGATATTCCCTAGTCTCAAGCTCCACTACCAGTTTCTCAGCTTCCTTCACATTGTTCCTGTCAATCCGAACCGCAGATAATATCTTGTCGAAGATCAACCAATCGATATCCACATTCGGATTCCAACAAAGAATCTGATCCATATAATGATAAAACCGATTGGATATCGTACAGATATCCTGGAACAAGTCAATTATTTCCTGAACTTCCTTCCTCTTTGACACAATTCCCAGTTTCTCGTCCTCTGACAAAGAAGTTGGATTCAGAGGCAGGAAACTATCTACCGAAATTGTACATATTTCCTGTTTCGGAAGTGCATCCACTTCAGCCTGCAATTTTTCTTTTTCCTGATTTTGCAATACTCCTACACGAATCGCATAGCTTCTATCTACCACTTTCGGGCTTAAACTCTTGGTTGTCTCATCCATATTGATGGTTCCAATAAAGCGCACATTATCTGGAATCCGAAACTTCCCCGGATATAACTGTTTCATGCAGATATCCTTCGCCTCTTTGCAGTTTTCGGCTGTAATACCCTGCTCATCAAGCTCCAGCAGACGCATGAGATTCGCATTCTGTGTCTGTCCATACAAAGTCAGTGTCCGGTCATCCCGCGTCATCGCGCTTAACACTTCTGAGAAATAGTACTCCACATGCGCAAGATTCATTTCATCCAAAACAACAAGATACAATTTGTCGGGATGCTGGTTCGCCTCGACCAGACTCTCCAGAAATGGTGTCGAAATATACCGGTCTTCCAGCGCATTGTAATACCCTAACAGATCATGGTTATCCGACCAGCTAGGCTGCACTGCAACTGGTCTGCATTCTGCACCAATTGCCTCCGCAACTGCCTGTGGAAGAGACGTCTTTCCAGAGCCCGGTTCTCCCCAAAGGATCATAAGCTGTTCCGTGTGCAGACTATCAAGAAACCGTGCAACCACAGACCGGTCATACTGCAGTCTCTTTCTCTGCCACAGATAGCTCCAGACATAATCAGTAAGTTCTTTTGCTCCCAGGCTGACAACCGCTTCTTTCTCTGTTTCCTCTGGTAATATTTCCTCCATTGGCAGACCATACTTTCTGGCGATCCGCTGCATCGCCTGTACCTTTTGTTCCAGGGATGCTGCAAGCTTCTCATAGTTGCCCTGTGCTTCCGCTTTCTTCTGCTCATATTCCAGATCCAGATCGTGCCGTCTTTTCTCCATCGCAGCCTCAATCCGCTGGAAGTTCGTTTGTTGCTCTTGCAGCTTCGTTGTAAGCTCCTGGCTCTTCGTTTCTGCATCCGCAATCTGCGCACGAAGCTTATTGATCTGGTCGTTCAACGCCTCGAGATTTCCAAAATCATCATAGAACCGGCAAATAACCGGCCATCTCCGATCTTCATCTTCGACATGCTCCAGACAAAGTTCAAATATATAAATTGTGGAATCTTCTAACCGGATAGCTTTTCCTTTTATCGTACTTCCCAGATAGGCGATACCTTCCATCCCCTCAAGCAGCGCACGCGTGATCACCTTATCCTTCGATGGTGAATACGGATATATTCGTACACTTCTACGTGTTCCCATCTCGCTTGCCCATTCCTCAATCTTTACTTTTCCATAGAGTAACAGTTTTTTCTGACCCTCTGTCTCCTGCTCAAATACACAGTCTTCTCCAATCACGTCTTTTATGTACTGTACCTGTTTCTCACGTTCCCATGTATTAAATTCGCCTTTTGATACAACTTCCATCTCCGGTATTTATCTCCTCTTCCTGTGTTTTTCGCATTATGCCGGCTTGCGCAGGCGCAGCCGTCACAATGCTCATTTTAGCACAATTTTATAAGTGCTTCCAGTATTTTACAACGATAGAAAAAGCCCGCAACGCGATTCTTTCCGACCACGCTGCGGGCTTCTCCTTCACTGCCTGAAGCAGGGATTCCGTCACACCGGTTGCCTCTCGTCGCATGAGCTGCTCCTTCTCTTTGATGCTTTGTTGCTGTTATTTTATTTATCAATAGGGTTTTATATTATCCAACCGTCACTTTCAACACGATCATCCCTGCCAGATATACGATTGCCAGCACATACACGACGCCATCCGCACGTGCATATCGAAGCGGATACATCTTCGTTCTCGGTCTGCCCGCCTGATAACAACGCGCTTCCATCGCGAGTGCCAGATCGCCTGCCCGTCCAACTGCGGATGCAAAAAGCGGCATTAAAATCCGTCCAGTACGTTTCACTTTCTGGAATACATTTCCTGCTTCAAAATCCACGCCGCGCGCCGTCTGTGCCTTCATGATCCTGTCTAACTCTTCGATCAGAATCGGAATGAAGCGGAGCGTAATCGACATCATGAGTGCAATCTCATGCACCGGTACATGAATCTTCGTAAGTGGATGAAATGCTTTCTCCAGGCCGTCCGTCAGCTCGGTCGGCGTTGTTGTGTATGTCATAAGCGACGAACCTAAAATCAGCTCCATCAACCGCACGACACGGACAACCGCCTGCATAATTCCTTCCCGGTAGATGTGAATAAACTTCCACTGAAAATACAACACTTCCCCTTTTCCGAAGAACACATTTACGATACAGATAAATACCAGCAATATCCACACCGGCTTTAGCCCCTTGATCATATATCGAAACGGCACCTTCGATATCACGATACATGCAATCAATACTACGCCTGCCACCGCAAATACAATTAGGCTTTTGCTAAGAAACAGCCCGATGATATAGAGAAGCGTTGCGAATAACTTGACACGCGGGTCCAGATGATGAATCGGAGAATCCGAAGGATAATATTGTCCAATTGTAATATCTCGAATCATAAATTATCTCCCTGCTTCCTTTCATCCAATCTGTTCTCAGTATCAACGCTTTTTCTTCCTGCTGTACTGTTTGTGCAATTACCAAGATAATCGAGCATCTCTTTCTCTCGAATCACGTTCTGTGGAATTTGGTACCCGTTTGCGCGCAATTTGTCCGCCAGTTTCACAGTTTCCGGTACATCCAGTCCACAGTCTGCAAGCGTCTCCCGCTTGGCAAATACCTGCGCCGGTCGGTCATCCAATATCTTCTTTCCATCGTCCAACACAATAATCCGGTCTGCGTATTCCGCCAGGTCCTCCATACTATGCGAGACAAGTAAAACTCCGATTCCCTGCTCCCGGCTCATCCGCCGGATCCGGTCGAATATTTCGCGCTTTCCTGCTGCGTCTAATCCCGCTGCCGGCTCGTCCAATATGATATATTCCGGATGCATCGCAAGCACACCTGCAATCGCCACACGCCGCTTCTGTCCGCCCGATAGCTGCAATGGCGATGCTTGATAATATTTCTCTGGCAGGTCAACAAACCGAAGTGCTTCCTCCACACGCGTCTCGCATGCTTCCCCGGTCAAGCCCTGCTTACCTGGTCCAAATGCGACATCCTCCCACACGGTATCGCAGATCATCTGATGCTCCGGATATTGGAACACCATGCCAACCTTACTGCGCAGATAATTCCCAGAATATCCCTTTGCATGAATATCCTTTCCCTCAAATGTAACTGTTCCGCTGGTCGGTTTCAGCAACCCGTTCAGGAGCTGGATCATAGTGGATTTCCCAGAACCGGTATGTCCGGCAAGTCCAACAATCTCTCCCTTGCCAAGCGACAGATTCACGTCGTCTAAAGCAACCTTCTCGTACACTGTTCCCGGGCTGTAAATGTAGCTAACGTGTTGCAGGGAGAGGAGATCTTGATTTTTTTCATCTGTCTCTGCTTCAGCCTTTTTGTTTTTTTTCTTATCTACCAGCTCAGAGCTTGCTTCCCATTCTCTTCCAGTTTTATCATATTCTGCTACTTTTTCCCTTTTGTCAATCGTAGCCTCCTCTACTCTCGCATCTCCAATCTTTTTCTCGAACACATCACTATCTATTAATTTCCTCACACGATAAGAAAGCGGTGCCTCCATCCCCATCTCCGCAAGCAATGCATCCGCTCCGAAGAATTTCTCTGGCCTTCCATCAAATCGCATCTGTCCGTCCGCAAGCAGAATCACCCGGCTCGCAAGTGCCGCCTCTTCCATATCGTGGGTAATCAGAATCACAGTCATTTCCTGTTCCTGATTCAACCGCTGTAACGCTTCCATCACTTCTTTCCGTCCTTTCGGATCAAGCATCGCAGTCGGTTCATCTAAGACAATATAATCCGGGTGCATCGCAAGAATTCCTGCAATCGCAATCCGCTGTTTCTGTCCGCCCGACAGATGATTCGGAGCCGTCTTTCTCCGCTTCCACATCCGCACCTGTTCGAGTGCCTGCTTCACACGTGCCACGATGGTATCTGACTCCATACCCAGATTCTCCGGGCCGAATGCAACCTCTTCTTCCACATTTGCTGCCACCATCTGATTGTCTGGATTCTGGAACACCATACCGACGTGCTGGCGAATATCGTACAGCTTCTCCGCATCCCTGGTTCCCATCTCGTCTACCGTCACCGTACCTTCCGACGGTCGAAGGATTGCATTTAACTGCTTCGAGAACGTCGTCTTGCCGGAACCATTTCTGCCAAGCAGCGCAATGAATTCGCCCTTTTTAATTGTAAGATCTACACCCTTTAAGATTTCTTCCGTCGCGATCACATTTCCATCGACATCCCGCTTTTTATATTGAAATCTTACCTGTTCTGCCCGTATCACCGTCCGGTCCTCCATACTGTGAAATAAATTTATTGTGGCTCTTGCTCTATCCACATCTTCTTTAACCGCGCTTTATCCACTTTCCCACTTGTGTTCTTCGGGAACGCCTCCAGAACAATCACACGCTTCGGAATCTCAAAATCCGCCAACTTTTCCTTCAACTGCTGCCGCAGATTCTCTGGCACGTCCGTGCCTTCCACCGTCACAAATGCACTCACGATCTCCGCCGGCATGTCCGCATCCTTTTCCTTCGGAAGCAGAACGACCGCCGCCTCTGTGATACCGGCGACTTCCTCCAACGCATTTTCAATCTTCATCATCGACACCTTGCGTCCACGCACGCCGACGATATCATCCGTCCGCCCAAGGAAATAAAAGTTCCCCTGCGCATCCATCCGTCCGCTATCCTTCAGCGAATACGGCACGGTAATATTCTCCACGTGAAATGCATTGTCCACGTACATTTCATCATCCTGTATGAACACCCGCACTCCCGGAAATGGTTTGCCGATCAGGTTCCGCTCTTCCGTCATGTCCGCGGACTTCACATACGTGATATAATTCAGCTCGCTCGCACCGTAATATAATGTAATCTCCGTATTCGGAAATATCTTCTTCAACACTTCCGCATCCTTTCGCCCAAGGCTCTGCGAGCCCGAAATGATCGTGCGGATATTCGCATTTACACCCTTAAATACGCGAGGCAGCATAAGTAACTTGGACGGAATCAGGTAAATACCGTTCGCTCTTTCGCGCGCCATCACCTGCTCCCATTTGCCCGGCAGGAATACATCCTCCGCAATCAGCGTGCCGCCTGCCGCAAGTTGTCCCATATAGAGATTCAGATTCCCGGTAAATGCAAGGCTTCCCTGTACGAACAGCCGGCTGTCCGCATCCACGCCAAACACCGCATTCTGTATCGCGAAGAAATCCGCCCAACTTTCAAAGCTTCGGAATAAAATCTTCGGAATCCCGGTTGTTCCGGATGTCATCACTGCCATTACCGCGCGCTCCGGCACGAGCGTATCAAACAGCGGATCTGTTACTTCAAGTTTGCTGTCCGCCGGCACGATAACTGGTACCTGATTTGTTCCCGCACACGCCAGAAATAAAACCAACTGTTTCAGGATTCCGGTCTCCCGAATCGGGTACAGATGTTTTTCTGCAATCTGTGGAAGATGCGCTCGTGCATCCTGCACAAGTGCATAGAGCTTTCCGTATGTATAGCGATCACCATTGATGATGATTGCGTCTTTGTCCGATGGTTGTTTTGTCAGATAATCAATATACTGCATGTTACATTCCTCCCGTCCGCAGCAACAGCGCATGTCCGATGCCGCCGGCTGCCGCAATGCTGCATACTGCATAGCCCGGTGTCTCCTGCAGCGCCCGGCATGCATGTATCGTAATGATGCCTCCTGAGGCGCCATATGGATGTCCATATGCGAGCGCCCCACCATACCGGTTGTAATGGTCAACTGCTTCCGGATAGGCACGCGCAAAAAGCTCATCAATTACTGCAAATGCCTCATTACATTCAAATACCGCGATATCTTCCGCCGTATGTTTCGTCTTGGCAAGTAATTTCTGAATGGCAAGTATTGCTGTCTCCGGGCTTTTGTCCGGGTTCCCGCCAACCGTTACGGAATCAACGATTTCCGCAAGCGGTGTCAGATTATGCTCCTTTACATACCGCTCCGATGCCACCATCAAAAATGCCGCACCATCATGCATCAAGCATGTATTTCCGGCTGTTAGTATCGCTCCGTCCGGCAAAAGCGGTGGTAGCTTATCTAAGAATCGTTCACTTATGCGATCCCTGATACCCGCGTCTGCAGTTGCCCCCTGCACGCCGACCAGATATGGTTCTAGCACGCCAGCTTCTCTTGCCTGTTTTGCGAGAGAATGTGAACGTAATACCCATTTATTTAATTCCTGTCTGGTCATCTGCACATCCAGTGCCACACGCTCTGCGCCGCGGATCATCGCATACGGATCATGCTCGCCCGGTGCAAATTTTGCGACGGAATAAAAGGATTCCTCGCCTCCATAGCGTTCATAGTCCGGATGATTCCGGTTATACGCACGTCGCGGTGCCGTTGACGAACTATCCACGCCACCTGCCACAATCAGATCTGCCTGTCCACTTCGGATCTTCGCCGCGGCAATCGTCAGTGCTTCCAATCCCGATCCACACTGCATATCCACTGTGTACGCGGGAACCGCCTGTGGGAAATGTGCCGTAAGCGTTGCCAGTCTGCCAATATTTCCACTGGCTCCAACTCCATTTCCGACGATCACCTCATCGACAGTCTGACGTACATCTTCCGGTACAAGCGCACAGAGTACCTCCGCCGCAAGCACCTCGGCTGGCAGATGTTTATACATTCCATTTTCGACACCGATATAGCTGCGGCGTCCGTCTATAATATACGCATGTTCCATACGATTTCCCTATCCTCTCGTTTACATTCATAGATCTGCTTTCCGTGTTCGGTTCTTGCCTGGATCTGCAGCTTCTCATCTACATATACCGGTTTTTCAAAACGGAATCTGCAAATAAACGTTTTGCTATCCGGCATTCCCGCCTGCATCTCATTTTGCGTTTCCACCTGCACACCTGCCTGCATCTCGTTCTTCATTCCCGCCTGCAACTCTACATCAGTTTCCGTTTCCGGCTGTTTTTTCATCCACATATCAAGCATCCTCTCCACCATCAAAAGCCCCGGCACAACCGCATGCGCCGTCCGGTGAATCGAATTCGTATCGCCTACGGCATCCACAAATCGAAGGATATCGGAATGCGTAAATGAAAACGTTTTTTCCCCGCCTGTGTCCGCGTTTTCTTCCGTTCCGACCGAATGGTGTAGATTCATCCGCTGTTCTTCCAGCTTTGATTTCTCGACATTCATGGCCATATTTTTTTCCATACCTGCTTGTTTGCTAGTAACTGCCCCCTGCACCTCCGGCCTTACCACATGCAACTCCAGCTGATACACGATTCCATCCTCTTCCATCTGATTTCGCATAACCGCAAAGCTTGCAGTTTCCTTCACAATCTCGGACTTGCAGGAATTTTGAATTTTGATTTTCTGATTTTGAACTACTGTCAGATCATTCCCACAGCCAAATTCTGTGCCTGATACGCGTTCTCCTGCCGCTTCCCGCTGTTCATACACACACGCCCCGATCATCCAACCATCGTATCCATCAAGCATATGAAAATCAGCCAGTTGTTCAAATATTTTTTCAAATTTGTTCTTCATTTTCTCACTCAATGTTTCCTATTATATTTCCCAAAGTTTACAATGTCAACTTTTCTATCCATTTTAGGTTGACATTCTTATTTTCATCTGCTATTCTACATCATGTACCTGCTATGAATTCAACAATAGCATGGCTATTATAACAGAAACTATGGAGAAAAAGAAATGGACACAAAAACAAAAAGCAAATTTTCAACCTACTCAATTGTCATGATGGCACTTTTCGCAGCCATCCTGTGTGTATCCGCTTATATCAGCATCCCGCTGCCAAACGGAACACACATCACTCTTTTGAATTTTGTAATCACCCTGATTGCACTTGTATTTCCACTTGCAGAATCCTTCTTCATCGGACTGATCTGGATGTTACTCGGACTGGTCGGTGTTCCGGTATTCGTTGGTGGACAGGCAGGTCCGGGATATTTATTTGGCACATATGGCGGTTTTTCCTTCGCCTTTATCTTCATCGCCATTTTGATTCCGATCTTTCGCGGAAAGAAGTACAATCGTATCCGTTATACTATTGTCGCTATGTTATCCGCTGTTCTCGTTGATGCAGTCGGTTCTCTCTGGATTATGATCGCATCAGGTTGCAGTATCAAGGCTGCTTTTGTAGCCGGTTTTCTTCCTTTTATTGCACTTGATCTTGTGAAAGCAGTCGTTGCTGCACAGATCGTACCAGCATTCCGAAAACTGATTTATCTGCGTAGAGATGTCGAGGACGAGGATTAACATAAATCGAAACTCCCTCCCCTCAAAGAACTTGAGCCGTTGCAATCGCAACGGCTCTTTTTCATTCCTATCAATTATCACTTTCATCTGTACTTACTGTATTAGTTCCGGCTTCGTCCGCAATCACAAAACTCACTTCATACGTTTTGCCCATCGCATCACCGACGTTCTTCACATACTGCTCTAACAGCTCCTGTGCCCGCTGCTGCGCCTGCTGCAACAGGGATTCATCCGACTGGACATTCTCCAGCATATTTTCCTGTGCAGTCTTGATTGCTTCCGTCTGATCGTCCGCATTGATCTTCTCTGCGCCAAGTCCTTCACGGGTTGTGTAATAGGAGTCTTCATTTAACGACGTCTGATCCACCTGACAGCTAAGCACCTCTGCCTTTGGCATCGTGATCGTTACCTGATTGCCATCTACCTGCATATCCAGATTCGCAATGTCCACACCGAGCTTTACGATGCCGGAATACTCGATCCAAAGCTCTGCCGATGTATCCCACCACAGAACTTCCTTTTCCTTCGTCAGCTTTGCCACATTATGATAATAACATTTGAGTGTTGCCAGCTCACAGATTGTCTGCATCTGCGTAATGCTCAATTCTTTCGTTACTTCTTCACCTTTTTTTCCACATGCAGTGAACAGCATAATAACTGCAAGACAAAGGACTACGAATTTTTTTAATTTCTTCATTTGTTTCTCCTCCTTCGTCCCCTACTGAATCACCAGTTCATACGACTCATCCTGATTCTCTATGATCGGCATGAGCAGTGCCTTGACTGTATTCTCACAATTTTCTTTCGCCATCTGTAAGAACACTTCATTTCCCCGGCATTCAGAACCTGCATCTGCGATACATGCCGCATACGCTTCCTCGGATACATCTGCCGTGTTCGCACTCTTCTTGACAAACATATAGTCAAGCGAAGCCATATCGACATCAATCTGCTTGACCTGCAACTGCGGCAGCGTCACAATGATTTTCTTCGCCTGCCCTTCTCCGACATTGTCATCGATCTGAACATCAATATCTGCCATGTTGATACTTGCCTTCACTTCAGCCTCATAAGAGACATAGTAGGCAACCTTCGTCGGATGATTCTTCTGCGGCACCTCTGCCACACCGTTGTAGGTAATCTCACAGACTGATAAATCATCTATCTGCAACACCTGTTCTAGCTGGCTGCTTGTAAGGATCGTCGTCTCTACCTTCGGTTTCAACCCGAACCATCCAAGCTGCTTTGCAAGCTTATAGCCAACCACAACCAGAATAACTACGACCGCTAAGATGATCACCCACTTCAGAAGCTTTGTTACATCGCGGGCAGAAAGCTTCTGTCCTTTATCTTTATTCCTTTTGTGTTTGTTCTTCCTGCCCTGTTCTTGCATCCCAGTCTCTTTTGCTGTATCTTCTTCGATTTCGTTCATTCCGGATTTGCCCATATGTCGTCTCCTTATGCTTATTTTTCGCTTTCATCCGTATCGTTCACTTCTGCTCTCATATATAGCATATATACCCGCCTACTGTAGCGACACCTTATCTCCATCAATCTTAAAACAGCCAAAGCTCTTCAGGAAGCTGGAAAATTTGCTGTATCCATATTTCTTGATACTGAAATTCCGGTTCTCATTTTTTAACGTACTGTTTAAGAGTCCCATATTGCTGTTCTTCTGTGGATTCTTCTTCAGAATCTGAATAATCTGCTCCTCAATTTCTCTCTTCGGTACAACATCATCGATAATCTTCACATAATTCTGACGATTCTGGGAAATGACCTCGAAGTTCCCGAACGCCTCATTTATAAATGTTGTAAGCTTCGAATACCCATAATTCCGCACATCGAAATCAGAAAATCGCGCCTGAAGCTTGCTTCCAATCTCGCCGACATGCGTCAGTTTGTTATTGTCTGCATTGCCATCAATGATATCGTAGATTACCTTCTGAATAGACTTAATGCTTGTAATATTCGAGCTGTTTTCATTTTTCTCGGTTGATACTTTCGCAACATTTTTCTCATCCGTGGCCTGTGAGATATCTTCGCGAATGAGCGCATCCAGCATCTTGAAGCTCGTACACGCCTTGACAAATGCTTCCGGTGTCTTGTTCTCACCCATGCCGACTACTTCCTTACCAGCCTCACGCAGACGCTCTGCCAGCCGGGTAAAATCACTGTCACTCGATACGAGACAGAATCCATCCAGATTGCCTGTATAGAGCAGATCCATCGCATCAATAATCATCGCGGAATCCGTCGCATTCTTACCCTGGGTATAGGCAAACTGCTGGATTGGAACAATAGAATTCCGCAGCAATGTCGTCCGGTTCCAGCCATTCACACTTTTTGCCCAGTCCCCATAGATTCTTCGCACCGTTACCATACCACGGTCCGCCAATTCATCAAAGATTGTATCTATATATTTGGCAGATACATTATCCGAATCAATCAATAATGCATATCGCTTTTCTTCACTACCCATCGTTACTCCTCATCCTTATATCCCTGTTCCAGCCGTACTTCAAATTCGCTTTCCGGCATCGGCTTATCAAATACATATCCTTGCACAATATCACAGCCAACCTGTCTTAAATACCGTAACTGTTCCTTCGTCTCTACCCCTTCTGCAATCGTCTTCTTCCCGAGCTTGCGCACCAGATCAACGATACTGACAAACATTACCATATCCGTCTCCTTGCCCGGATATTCTGTCTCCATTGGAATAAATGACTTATCAATCTTAATCACATTCAGATCTACCTTCTTGATCATGTTCAAGGATGAATAACCGGTTCCAAAATCATCAATCGAAGTTGCGATGCCTTCGCTGCGAAGTCCATCGACGATTTCCGACATAATCTCGTAGTTCTGGAAATCCTCACTCTCTGTCAGCTCAATCTCGATATAACCATGATCGATACCGTACTTGTCAATCACATTGACGATCTTTTTCACCAGATAATCTTCCTCCAGATGTCTTCTGGAGAAATTCACAGAGATACACGGAACCGTCTTTCCTTCATCCAGCCGCTTGCGGATAAACCGACATGTTTCTTCCAATACATAATAATCAAGCCTGCACACGCTTCCTTCCCGTTCAAGCTGTGGAATAAACTGCACTGGTGGAATCAGTCTGCCCTCATGCATCCAACGTACCAACGCCTCTGCACCACAGATTTTGTTCGTATTGGCATCGACCTTCGGCTGATAATAGACCACAAATTCATGTGCCTCGAGCGCAGGAAGAAAGCTTGCAATGATTCCCTGTGCCTCCATTATTTTATTCTGGATCTCTGTCGAATAAAATGCAACCGTTCCGCTGCCCTTCTGTCTGGCAGCCTGATATGCAATACTTGCGCGTGCCATAACATCTCGCGGTGCCCGGATATCATCCAGCTTACCGACACCGATCGTCGCCCCGAATACAAACTCTTTTTCCTTGATTTCGGTCCGATGATACAGCCGGAGATTCTGGAGCTTCGATAAAATAATTTCACTCCGTTCATTCTTCACCAACGCGACAAAATTATCGCCACCCAGACGCGCGACAATCTCATCATCCAGCAACATCTTATCTACCATTCCGGCGTAATTGCGTAATATAACGTCCCCCTCTTCATAAGGGAAAATCTTATTCACATATTTGAAATTATGCACATTGAAGAAAAATACCGTGTATGTATGAATCTGTCCGGTCGCTAACTGTTTGCCAATAAACTGCATAAACGCCTCCGGATTCGCAACACCGGTTGCCATATCCGTCAGCAATACGCCGCGCAGTAATCCCTGCATCATAACACGGCTAAACTGAATATATATATCCTTCAGCAAAATCTGCTGCGTATCCTGTTCTTCCTTTGAGTAGTCCACATCCTCACACGGATAAACGGAAAACGTCATTGTTCCGCCATCCGGCAGTACAAATACCTGATGCTTTGCTTTTCCATATGCCCCCTTCTGATTATCAAATAATTTTCCAACCCGATGCTCCCCGTGCGGACGGATCTTAGATACCGGAGCATCCAGCTCATATTTCACTTTGCCAAGCTTCAGATCGTCTGCAACAATCGCAAGTGCCTGCACCACATCTTCCTCACACTGTTCGAAGGTCTGAACCTCCCGGTGCAAGACTTCTGTAAATGCTTTGTACTTCTCATTGAACTCCAACTTTTCACACATTTTTTATTAAACTCCCTGTTTTCCTCTATCCCATTATGCAAACAACGTCTCTACCTGTGCAGCATCAAATACCACATGTCCTGCATGCTCTACCTCGATCTGATACAAGGCATTTGCTGCCAGATGTTCCGCCGCCTGCTCGATATCACGAATTCCCGTCGTATTCTCAAACTGATGGATCACCGCATCTAAGCCCGCATCTGTCACAACACACTCCTCTTCCCGAAGCCCGATGCGCTTCAGTACCTTCGGCATTGCGAACTTCGTGAATATAATCTTCTTTTCTTCAAATGTATAATCCGGAATATCAATCACCGCGAATCTCGACATGATCGGTGCACTGATATCTTCCTTGTTGTTTGCCGTTGCAATCGGGTAAACTCCTGTCGTTGGCACCATACATTCCATATAATTATCTGTAAATCCAAGGTTATCCAGAAGCGTCAAAAGCACATCCGCCGGGTTTCCGTTTCCCTTGCCGGATGCCGCCTTATCCAGCTCGTTGATGATAAATACCAGATTCGATTCACCTGCATTCGAGAACGCTTCCATGATAATTCCCGGCTTGGCATTCGCATAGATTCTGGAACTTCCAGTAAGCTGCTCCGGATCTTTGATCGAGCTCATATCGAGTGTTGTCCAAGGCAGTTTCAGAATCCTTGCTACCGCATATGCAATCTGAGATTTTCCGGTTCCTGCCGGTCCTACCAGAAGAAGTCCATACGCCGGTAATGTATGTGTCCGGTTGATCTGGATGATCGTCTCCATGATTCTCTGCTTTACACGTTCTAGTCCATACAGCTCTTCATCTAAGATTTTTCTCGCCCATACCGGATCGATTGCCTCGAAGTAATTGCTCTTCCACTGTACGTTCAACATGATGGAAAGTGCACGCTGTGCATGTCTGCGTTCCTCCTGTGACACCTCACTCGAACGAGCAACTGCAAGATTCCGCCGTGCCCACAGACGGATATTGTCCGGCATCGTCTTACCTGCACACATCATGAAATCAGAAATGCTCTGCAGACTTGTGAGCTTCATCTCATCGCCGACTTCGTCCGCGTCCTCGTCCTCCTCGACTTCCTCTGCCGCACTACTTGCAAGCAGGCGCTCGATCATAAACTGCAGGAACCCATCTTCGGCGGACAACTTTGTTGCACCGCCATATGCAGTCTCCCGGATCTTATAGACGGCATAGCCATCCTCCATATTCTGTCCGGACAGACGGATTGGAATCCGGTTATCGCCGAGCCATTTGATCAGACTGATAAACCGCGCATCCACGCGCAGAATATCTGCCGACCATGTTCCATCCGTATCGTTAAACTCAAACGCCGTCCGCTTACTCTGATTTGCAAACATACCGGACGCATGATGTGACCACTGCCGTTTCGTATTATCTAACACTAAGATTGGTTCTTCCGGTGTTTTCTCTTTTGCATCGGAAAGAAATGATGTATATGTACAGACAGGCTTCGCCTGCTCCTTCGATGAGCTTGACGAGCTTGAAAAATCAAAAACTGGCATAATAAAATTTCCCTTCTTATTTATAATAGTCTCTAGTTCTCCTACATCCTATAAAACCACATTTTCGTCAAATTTACAATATACAGATCATAAATTTGTCAGTTTTTCACAGTAAACAGAAAGAGCACACCATTTACGATGTGCTCCTGTCTTCCTTCGTCCAAATCCTTGGTTCATTCTTTCTTATATTGTAATTGCAGCCGCTCAATTTCTGCCTGCACAAGCGAAACAACTGACTCCGGGGCTACGATTTTCGCTCCATCGCCAAGTCCCATTACCCAGAATACAAACTGCCGACTGACTGCAACATCCACATTTACTGTGAACTGCTTTTCGCCCTTCGGAATCAAATTTACATCCCTGCCAAACCGGTCCAGAATCACGTTTGCCAATTCATTATCACATAGCAGCTTGACACGCTCTTCCGTTCCCCCAAACATGCCAAACATCTTCTTATCATAGACAGCCGTGTCAAACTCATTAAAGACTTCCCTGCCAAGTCGCTTTTCTTCTGTCATCTGAATATCCAGCATCTTATCCACCCGGAAATGCTTGATTTTCTCCTCCTGCTCGTCATACGCAACCAGATAATAGTTCCCATCACTGCAAGTAAGCGCCCAAGGGCTTACCTTATAAAATGCACCACCCTTACGAAGCTCCGCCGCCTTCTTCACATTCCACTGAAAATAATGGAACTGGATCTGTGAATTTTCTGAGATTGCAGCATGCAGATGATCTACATTTCGATAGATACTGTCATTCATCGTTTTTACACGTCCTGCGACAAAAACCTGTCGCTGCAGCTGTGATGCCTCGAACTTTCCCGCAAGCTTTTCAATCTTTTTTATCAGTTCATTCGTCTTTTTCTTTGTAATGAATTTCGCGGACTGCACAGAATCCACCAGAAGCTTTAATTCCGGCAGTTCAAACGGACGGTTGGCAACATAATAACTGTATGTACGATCCTTCTGCACCCGTTTGATATCCATTCCAAACGATCGGAGACATTCAATATCATCGTAAATACTCTTCCGTTCTGCCTTGATCTCGTGTTTCGTCAATTCATCAATAATCTGTGCTGTAGTCACGCGATGGTCTTTATCTGTCTGTTCTAACAGAAATTTCCGAATGTATAACAATTTTAATTTTTGATTTTCCGATTTTGCCATCGCTTGTACTACTCCATATCCTCTAATTCATCCACCGCATCCCAGTAATTCTCCATCCATGCCGCCTGCTTTTCAAAATCAACCGGCACTTCAAGCACTTCTTCCATCGACATAACCGCCCCCGGTGCATACAACAAACCATCTGCACCTACGATTGCCAGTCCACCGACATCCAGTTTACGTGTATACATCAAGGCATCTTCCATCATCACGATCATTGTCTCTCCGGTATCTGCCTCCAATACGACACGCACCATCGGTTCCTGTCCTTCCGGTCTACCCTCGCAGCCAAAATCGTCCTCATCAATTCGAATTATCTTGTATATCTGTTCTTCCATATAATCTCCCTGGCATATGGCTCTCTATCTTATACATATCACGTTTCCTCATTTCCCATATGCGCCACCGACAGTTGCATCAGTCCACACGCTTCTTACCCCAGAAGAATAACGCTACCGTACCCGGTCCTGTATGACTGCCGATTGTGGTACCAATGTGATTGATCTCTACCTTTCCATTTAACTTCGGGAACTTCGCTTCGATCAGATCCGCAACTGCCCGTGCATCGTCATAGCAGGCAGACTGGGAAATATAACATTTGCCGGAATAATCCAATCCATCCTCGGCACATTCCTCCATCCGGTCTACGATTGCCTGAATTACCTTTTTCTTTGTACGGATCTTATACCGTGGAATCAATTTTCCCTCATAGTCCACATTCAAAAGTGGGCAGATATTCAACACCGAACCAATAAATCCAGCCGTCTTTGTTACTCTGCCGCCCTTAATGAAGAATGTCAGATCAGAAGTGAAAAACCAATGATTCAGATTCAGCTTATGTTCCTCTACAAAATCGCGAACCTCATCAATCGTCTTCCCCTGTGCCCGAAGCTCCGACAATTTATCCATCAACAAACCGTATCCCGAAGATGCCGCCAGGGAATCAACAACATAGATCTTACGATCCGGGAACTCCTCCTGTAGCGTCTCCTTCGCGATATTTGCCGAATTGATAACACCACTGATTCCAGATGACAGACTCACATGCAGGATATCCAGTCCCTGCTCTAAGAATGACCGGAAATATTCTTCGAACTCCTCTGCATTTACCTGAGAAGTCTTTGTATCTGCGCCATTTGCCATACGGGAATAAAACTCGTCAAACGGAATGCTGACCCCCAGATTATCCTCGTACTGCTTTCCATCCAATTCAAAATGGAAACATATATATTTTACATCTATCGCATCAAAATGATCTTTTGAAAGATCTGCTGTTGAACAACAGCTAATTACATAATTTCCCATACTTTCATCCTCTCCTTGTATGCACTTATTTCTGTCTCCTTAGGACATTCCTGTTGTTATCATAGCCAATTTCACTCAAAAAATCAATTGCTATTCCAACCTTCTGTCCTTAATTCTGCCCGAATTTGAATCTGTCTAATCGTAACCAGTTTCACAAGACGTCCTGCTAAAAATGCGATGACTAACAACATCGCTCCCAATAACGGCATGGACGTAACGATTATTCCACCAATCACCGCGCTACACACATAGATACCCTCTATAATTTTATTACCGTTTACATATTGTCTCATTTTCATACGCGTCCTTTCTTTCAGTCAAATCTCATCGATCCCGCTTTGTTGTACTCATCTTACCCTTTTATGTGTACAAAAAAACTCCCACGCAAGAAATTAATGAATTTTCTATTAAATTTTTATTTATCTCTATAATTTCCGTCCATATATGGTACAATATCTCTAATTTATTTTATGAAAGAAACCATTAAAGGGGGTATTTCATGAGTAATATCATTGATTATATGAAATGGCGTGGAGACCTGACTTTTGCACAGGATTCCTTTAATGAAATTGACAACCTGATTCTGTCGCAGTTAGTCTATGTAGAACTGAATAATATTGTTCCCGGGGACGAAGAACCGACGATCTCTCTGCTCGACGCAGCCAAACTGTTTTTCAAGCAGAATAACGAACAGGAATTACTCGATCATGTCTCCATGACCAAAAACGCGATTCTGGTATTTAAAGAAATGGCGAAAAGTGTACGTTTTAAAAATGTACAATTATCCCGCTATGTAAATGATATCAATGAACAGGAGCAGTCACAATTTTCTGCTATCACGATCAAATTACCAGACAACAGCACCTATATTGCATTTTCAGGAACAGATGCAACGCTTGTCGGCTGGCATGAGGATTTTAATATGCTTTATCTAAAGCAGACACCGGGACAGGAAAAATCACTGGCTTATTTAAATGCCCTTGGGAATCTGGACACTCCGCTTCGTCTGGGAGGACATTCCAAAGGTGGAAACTTCGCTATCTATGCTGGAATGTATTGCGAAAAATCTCTGCGTGATCAGATTATCGCTATCTACAACAACGATGGACCAGGATTTTCGAAAGACGTTGTGGCAAGTGCAGCATACCAGAATCTATTGCCCCTTATTACAACGATTGTCCCAGAATCCTCTGTGGTTGGACGGTTATTTGAACATCAGGAAGATTATGTTGTTATTAAGAGTGAAAATAAGGGATTAAAACAGCATGACGCCATGTCATGGGAAGTGCTTGGAAATCATTTTGTACACGCTGTTACACCTGCCAATCAAAGCCTGCTTGCAAATCAGGCAATCCGGGAATGGATTGCGTTAATCCCAAGAGAAAAGCGCAAAGAAATCGTAGAAGCTGTTTTTCAGATTTTGGACGCAGCCGGTATTGAGACCGTCGACGATTTTCTTACATTGAAATTAAAAGATATCCGTACAATCATTCAGACAAAAAAGAAATTGCCACGCGAGACAAGTGATTCCATCTCTGACGCGGCATTCCTATTGATTAAAATTATGATCAAAACCTTTACCTCAACCTAAAACAATCTTCCATGCCTCTGTCAGCTTCTCGAGGTTCCAGCTTGCATTTGCCGGACTGGTAGAAGGCAGACAGATGGCATTTCTTTTTGTCTGCGGATAAATATATCGCTGATATAACTGCTCTGCCTTTTTCCCGTTCACAAAGATCTGTTCTATCTTTGTGGTTTCTAAGATTTTTGAAATCGGATTCGGAACGACATTCCGAATTGAGCTATCGGAAGAACCTGTAATCTCACATTGTCCGATCACATCCCACACAGCAATTCTATGTTCCAATAAAAATGCTTTCTTCTCCTCTATCGTACCAGGTACCTCTGCCTGAAATACATTTGCAAGCACTTTCCAAAAACGATTCTGCGGATGTCCATAAAAGAATCCTGCCTCTCTCGATTTGACTGAAGGAAAGCTCCCCAATATCAAAATACGAGAATGTTCATTATACACTGGTGAAATTGTATGTATCTGATGCTGCTGTTCCATACCTCTCCCTCGGGGACGCTTCTTTTGTCACAAGAAGTGTCCCTCTGTCTCATGTTATAATACAAAAAAAAGACCTCATCGGTCTTTTCTTTCTGTACCT
>OLVO01000404.1_pt1 | contig 50791 bp, 67 predicted proteins | sample 1672571 | NCBI WGS metagenome assembly OLVO01 (sample SAMEA3136700, study PRJEB25190) | human gut metagenome | biome: human gut; feature: human-associated habitat; material: faeces | place: Austria | collected 2013
ACACGATGTATATTTTCCTCAGAAGTATGAGGTTTCAAAACAATAATCATTTTTTATCATCCTCCTTAATATTCGTACTGTAAAATTTTAGTTGTTTAAAGTGCGAAAACATATGTATCATAAAACATATACAATTAGATGTCAATGTCTTTTGGATTATTTGAAGAAATATATCAAAAAAACATGCAAAATAGTGTGATTATTTCATGAATAATCACATTGACGGATAGAATGCGCAGTGCTAATCTAAAAAGCGTGTCATGTGAAGAGAGAGTTCTCCTGGCATGAGATTGACAGAAACTGACGAAAGAATCGTTTCTGGAACTTGACATGTAGGCTTACATATTAAAAAGAGGTAAAACAAATGAAGATTTTAAAACAGTTTGGTGTGATATTCGGTGTTTGCTGGATCAGTCTTGTAATCGAACATTATCTGCCGTTTTCTTTTCCGGCGAGTGTAATCGGTATGATTTTATTGTTGATCTGTCTGCTGACCGGGTTCTTAAAGATTGAGCATGTGCAGGAAAAAGCAGATTTCTTATTAGGAAATATGGCATTCTTTTTTGTACCTGCGGGAGTAAGCATCATCAATTATTTCGATGAACTGAAAAGCACGGCAGTTCAACTGATTATTATCTGCATTATTTCGACTGTTGTGACATTTGCAGTGACAGCTTACAGTGTCATGCTTACAGTACGTCTGATGAAAAAGTGGAAAGACAGGAGGAAAAAAGCATGAAAGAATTAATGGTATCTCCATATTTCGGTGTGGCACTGAGTATTGTGGCATTCTGGATCGGAGTAAAACTAAATCATAAGTTGAAGACTCCGGTCTGCAATCCGCTGATCGTTGCAATCGTACTGATCGTCGGTGTATTACTTGTGTTTGATATTCCATATGATACTTATAATGTTGGAGGAGAATTGATCAATATGTTCCTCGCTCCTGCAACGGCATGCCTTGCAGTTGCAATTTATACAAAGCTGGATATCCTGAAGCAGTACTGGCTCCCGATCCTGGTGGGATGTACGGCGGGATCGGCGGCATCCATGGGAAGTGTATACGGGATGTGCAGACTGTTCGGACTGGATGAGAGCATGACAGTATCCCTGCTCCCCAAATCAGTGACGACACCGATCGCAGTGAGTATTTCAGAGCCGGGCGGTGGAGTTGTACCAATCACGGTCGTTGCAGTTATTTTTACAGGAATCCTGGGAAGTATTATTGCTCCGTTCCTGATTCGGCTCTTCCATGTATCAGATCCTGTGGCAGCAGGACTTGCGATCGGATCATGCAGTCATGCGGTGGGAACGTCCAAGGCGATCGAGATCGGGGAAGTAGAAGGTGCGATGAGCGGACTGGCAATCGGGATCTGTGGAATCATTACTGTGCTTTTTTCCATGCTGATTATTTAAGAAATGACAAATGTGGAAAGTTATGTTATACTTCCAATTAAGGTAATAATACAGAATAAAGGAGCTATACAGATATGAAAAGAGTATTGTTAAAGTTAAGCGGAGAGGCTCTTGCAGGAGAAAAGAAGACCGGATTTGACGAGGCAACGTGTATCGGTGTTGCAAAGCAGGTAAAGCAGCTTGTTGATGAGGGAATCCAGGTAGCGATCGTGACCGGCGGAGGTAACTTCTGGAGAGGAAGAACCAGTGAGACGATCGACCGTACAAAAGCAGATCAGATCGGAATGCTGGCGACAGTGATGAACTGTATCTATGTATCGGATATTTTCCGTCACGTAGGAATGAAGACCGAAGTATTTACACCGTTTGTATGTGGTGCTTTTACTTCTCTGTTTTCCAAGGATGCAGCAACTGCAGCACTGGAAGAGGGAAAAGTGATCTTCTTTGCAGGCGGAACAGGACATCCGTATTTCTCTACAGATACAGGAGCAGTACTTCGTGCCATCGAGATCGAGGCAGATGCAATGCTTCTTGCAAAGGCAATCGACGGTATTTATGACAGTGATCCGAAGACGAATCCTGCGGCAGTGAAATATGACGAGATTACGATTCAGGATGTGATCGATCAGAAGCTGGCAGCAGTGGATCTGACAGCATCCATTCTCTGTCTTGAAAATAAGATGCCGATGCTGGTATTCGGACTGAATGAAGAGAACAGTATCGTGAATACCATGCAGGGCAAGTTTACAGGAACAAAAGTAACAGTTTAGGAGGATTTTCCGATATGAATGAAAAAATTGCAGCATATGACGTAAAGATGACAAAGACGATCAATAATCTGGATGGCGAACTTGCTACGATCCGTGCAGGACGTGCCAATCCTCATGTATTAGATAAGATTGCCGTAGACTATTATGGTTCACCGACTCCGATCCAGCAGGTGGCAAATGTCTCTGTGCCGGAAGCACGTATGATCCAGATTCAGCCATGGGAAAAAAGCATGCTGAAAGCTATCGAGAAGGCAATCCTTACTTCTGATATCGGAATCAACCCGACAAATGATGGAACTTCGATCCGTCTGGTATTCCCTGAGCTGACAGAGGATCGCAGAAAAGAGCTTGCAAAGGATGTAAAGAAAAAAGGGGAAGAAGCAAAGGTTGCAGTCCGCAATATCCGTCGTGACGGAAATGTGGCATTTAAGAAGCTGAAAGGAACGGAAATTTCAGAAGATGAGATCAAGGATCTGGAAGACGAGCTTCAGAAGATCACCGATAAGTATATTGCACAGGTGGACAAGATGGTCGAGGCAAAATCCAAAGAGATCATGACGGTTTAATCGGTTATAGAGCAGTACGAACAGTGGAGCTTATGATTTAGGCTCCATTTTTTGTAAGGTGGAGAGGAAAGGAGCAATAGATGAATGTACCACAGCATATTGCAATCATTTTAGACGGAAACGGGCGTTGGGCAAAATCCAAAGGAATGCCGAGAAACTACGGTCATGCCCAGGGAAGTAAAAATGTGGAACGGATCTGTGAGGAAGCATGGCGACTCGGAATCAAGTATCTGACAGTCTATGCGTTTTCTACAGAGAACTGGAGCCGGCCGAAAAATGAAGTAGATGCATTGATGACATTACTTCGCAATTATATGAAGACCTGTCTGAAGACAGCGGCAAAAAATGATATGAAGATCCGGGTGATCGGGGATATTGAGCCACTGGATGAAAATATTAAAAGCCGTATCAAAGAGCTGGAAGAGGCAACAGTCAATAACGGAGGCTTAAATTTTACGATTGCTTTGAATTATGGAAGCAGGGATGAGATCACCAGGGCTGTTAAGAAGATTGCAGAGGATTGCAGGGAAGGGAAAATAAATCCTGATTCGATTACAGAGAAGACAGTGAACGATTATCTGGATACGCATGATATCCCGGATCCGGATCTGATGATCCGTACAAGCGGGGAGCAGAGACTGTCCAATTATCTGCTCTGGCAGCTTGCTTACTCAGAATTTTATTTTACAGATGTGCCATGGCCGGCATTTACGAAAGAAGAGCTGATAAAGGCAATCGAAGAATATAATCACCGGCACAGACGATTTGGTGGCGTTGAGGAGGAAAAATAATGTTTAAGACGAGGTTATTGAGTGGAATACTATTGGTGATCATTGCACTGATCACGGTGATTATGGGCGGAAGCCTTCTGTTCGGGGTTCTGCTTCTGATCAGCCTGATCGGAATGACAGAGCTTTATAAAGTATTTGGAATTGAGAAGAAAGCTCCGGGAGTCCTGGGATATATATTTGCAGTCGGTTATTATGCCTTACTGTATTTTAAGCCACAGCTTCCGGGAGAATCACTGAACTGGTTTATGATGCTTTTTATGGGATACCTGATCTGTCAGATGGCAGTGCTTGTATTTGCATATCCTAAGTATAATACACAGCAGATCCTGGCCGGCTTTTTCGGGGTCTTTTATGTGGCAGTGATGCTTTCCTATATTTATCAGACGAGAATCCTTCCGGGAGGTATTTTTACAGTATGGCTTGTCTTTGTATGCTCATGGGGATGCGATACGTGTGCTTACTGTGTGGGAATGCTGATCGGAAAGCATAAGATGGCCCCTATTTTAAGTCCGAAAAAGTCGGTAGAAGGTGGAATTGGAGGCATCGTCGGAGCAGCACTGATCGGGATTCTCTATGCACTTGCAGTGAATTACTGGGGAAATGCGGGAGAAGATGTACTCAGATATGCGATCATCGGAGCAGCAGGCGGAGCGATTTCCCAGATTGGAGACCTGGCAGCATCAGCGATCAAGCGATACCATAATATCAAAGATTACGGAAAGCTGATCCCGGGACATGGTGGAATCCTTGACCGGTTTGACAGTGTGATCTTTACAGCACCGATCATCTATTATCTCGCATTATTCCTGTAGGAAAGTTTTTTAAAGAGCGGATAGAAAAAGCAAATGAGGTATAACGGAACATGAAAAAAATAGCAGTTTTGGGTTCTACGGGTTCGATTGGAACGCAGACACTGGAAATTGTCAGAACAAATCAGGATATCAAAGTAACGGCACTGGCTGCCGGAAATAATATAGAACTTTTAGAACAGCAGATCCGGGAGTTCTCTCCGAAGGTTGTTGCGGTGTGGAAAGAGGAGCGGGCAAAGGAACTGAAAGAAAAGATCCGGGATCTGGATGTGAAAGTACTCTGTGGAATGGACGGATTGCTTGCGGTGGCAGCAGAACCTGAAGCGGAGATCCTTGTCACTGCGATCGTCGGAATGATCGGAATCCTCCCGACGATTGAGGCAATCCGGGCAGGAAAGGATATTGCACTTGCGAATAAAGAAACTTTAGTTACGGCAGGGCATATCATTATACCGCTTGCAAAGAAAATGGGCGTTTCCATTCTTCCGGTGGACAGTGAACATAGTGCCATTTTCCAGTCTCTGCAGGGGGGACAGGAGAAAGCATTGCATAAGATCCTGTTGACTGCCTCAGGTGGCCCGTTCAGAGGAAAAAAGAGAGAAGAACTTCAGAATATCCGGGTAGAAGATGCCCTGAAGCATCCGAACTGGGCAATGGGGCGAAAAATCACGATCGATTCTTCCACCATGGTGAATAAAGGGCTGGAAGTGATTGAGGCAAAGTGGCTGTTCGGAGTGGACGTGGATCAGATCCAGGTAGTCGTACAGCCACAGAGTATCATTCATTCTATGGTGGAATACAAAGATGGTGCGGTGATCGCACAGCTTGGCACACCGGATATGAAGCTCCCGATCCAGTATGCACTGTATTATCCTGAGAGAAGATTTCTTCCGGGAGACAGACTGGATTTTGCCGCTTTAAGTCAGATCACATTTGAGAAACCGGATATGGAGACATTTTACGGACTGAAACTGGCTTATGAAGCCGGAAGGACAGGAGGTTCTCTCCCGACTGTTCTGAATGCTGCAAATGAACGGGCAGTTGCCATGTTCTTAGACAGAAAGATCAAATACCTGCAGATCCCGGAGATCATTCAGGCATGCATGGAAGCTCATAAAAATATTCCGTCCCCTACAGTAGAAGAAATACTAAAGACGGAACAGGCAACATATGAATTTATTAAAAACAGGTGGTAATATATGGGGATTATTTTAGCGATATTGCTGTTCAGTGCAATCATAATCATTCACGAGCTGGGACATTTCCTTCTTGCTAAAGCGAATGGAATCCGTGTGGATGAATTTTCACTGGGACTTGGACCAACGCTGTTCGGAAAGCAGTTTGGTGAGACAAAGTTCAGCGTGAAACTGCTTCCTTTTGGCGGAGCGTGCATGATGGGCGAGGATGATGTGGAAGATATATCAGAAGGAAGCTTTAACAGTAAATCTGTCTGGGCAAGAATGTCAGTCATTGTTGCAGGGCCGCTTTTTAATCTGATCCTGGCATGGATCTTATGTATGATTATGATCGCATGGGTTGGATACAGAACACCGGTTGTCGGTGGAGTGATAGATGGATATTCAGCCCAGGAACAGGGACTTTCAGAAGGCGATGTGATCACGAAGATCGGTGGTCGCTCTGTGCATATCTGGAATGATATCAGTTTATATAATCTGACTCATTCAGAAGAAAAAGAAGTTGAGATCACATATAAGAGGGATGGAAAGACGCATACAGCAGTGTTGGAGCCGAGACAGAAAGAAGGAGATACTGCACCGCTTCTGGGAGTGACCGGAGGTAAGATGGAGCGTCCCGGATTTTTCGGAACCCTGAAATATGGTGCTTATACCGTCAAATACTGGATCGATTATACAGTAGACAGTCTTCGGATGCTTGTGACGGGAAGAGTCGGAATGAAAGACCTGTCAGGTCCGGTGGGAATCGTCAGTGCAGTAGACGGCGTTTATCAGGAGGCAGCACCGGCCGGGTTATCAGTGATCATCCTGAATCTGATGAATATCGGGATTCTGATCACGGCAAACCTCGGTGTGATGAATCTTCTGCCGCTACCGGCACTGGATGGAGGAAGACTGGTATTTCTGATCATTGAGGCAATTCGTGGAAAGCGGGTATCATCGGATAAAGAAGGCATGGTGCATTTTGCGGGGTTTGCACTTCTGATGGTTCTGATGGTTGTGGTGATGTTTAATGATATTATGAAGCTGGTGTAAAGTGGCTTATGAAATCCGTGTAAATACCAATATGAAACTGGTGTGAATGGTATTATGAAATTAGCAGGAATATCATGAAAAGCCGGTTTATATAATAGAGATGATGATAGATTTCATGGAGCAGATTATGAGCCAGTTACGTGCCATGCAGACAGAAGCAGTTGACAGAGGAACGCTTCAGATCAATGTTACTTCCTCGGTGAATGCGTTTCCGGTGGAACGGGCGGAAATTTCTATTTCGTATACCGGAGTACCGGAAAGTACGCTGGAAAAGATACAGACAGATTCATCAGGACAGACGGAGACAATCGAACTTGCAGCACCACCGGAGGAATGGAGTCTGGATATAGAAGAACACAGACAGCCATATTCGGAATATACGCTGAGTATCAAAGCACCGGGATTTGAACCGGTCAATGTTGCAGGAACGGAGATTCTTGCAAATGTAAAGGCAATACAGAACATACAGATGAAACCAGCAGATGCGAGCGGGGAAGAGGATCAAGTATTCGTTATCCCCGCTCATACTTTATATGGAGACTATCCCCCGAAGATCGCAGAGGCAGAGATCAAGCCGGTGACAGAGACGGGGGAGATTGTTTTAAGCCGTGTGGTTGTGCCGGAGTATATTGTGGTACATGATGGTTCACCAAGAGATTCAACCGCAACCAATTATTATGTTAAATATAAAGATTATATCAAGAATGTTGCATCCAGTGAGATTTATGCGACCTGGCCGGAAAATACGATCCGGGCGAATGTACTGGCAATCATGTCGTTTACTCTGAACCGGGTTTATACGGAGTGGTACAGAAATAAAGGGTATGATTTCACGATCACTTCCTCCACTGCCTTTGACCATAAGTGGATTCCTGAGAGAAATATTTTTGATTCGATTTCTGTGATTGTGGATGAACTGTTTGCAGATTATCTTTCAAGACCCAATGTGCGGCAGCCGATCCTGACGCAGTATTGTGATGGGCGGAGAGTGAGCTGCCCGAACTGGTTGACCTTTTTGCAAGAACCTACAAACACCCGCAAACCCTTGTATTTACTGGGTTTGCGGCTTGTAGTAGTAATACACTTCAAGGGTGTCCTTTTCTTTGTTGTATACAATTTTTTCAATAATGCTCTTCAGAATTTCATTTTTGGTAACATCATCCACAGACTCAGAATTTACAATTTCATAAACATTTTTGACACGGTCTAACAGAGCAGATTCAGCCTGATCAGATTCACTATCCTGTGCAGGAAGTTCTGCGAGCTGCTTTTCAAGAAGCTGCTTTTCATTCTGAACAAGTGCTTTATTTTCTTTGTATTCTTCCAGTGTGTCCACACCATTCCGGTAGGCTTCTTTGATTCGATCCAGTTTCTCGTCAATTCGCTTCAGCTGATCCAACAGTATGTCTGACAAGTCGGGAGCAGTTTCCGGCTCTGGCTGAATATATCGAAAAGAAAGCTGCTGATTATTCAGCACATCTTTTAAGGACTGCAATATTGCAGGTGCAAGCTTCAGTGAGCTGATGGAGTTCTTTGCAAGGCATTTCCCTTTTGAGTATCCATAGCATACAAAGTAACAATAAGTACGCTTGCCGTTTACTATTTTTTTAGCGATCATGGTTCTGCCGCATACAGGGCATTTCACCAAACCTGAAAGCCAGTGTCTGTATGTAGAGGATGGACGGCTTCCTCTTGGCTTGTATTCCATATTACGGCGGGCAGCAGCTCTGTCAAAGAGTTCTTTTGAGATAATAGCCGGCTGCTGACCATCTGCAATGATCCATTCATCTTTAGGACGGATCTCATTCGTCTCATTCACAGTCCTGTTCCACCGGATCATGCCACAGTATGTAGGATTCTCCAGTATGTATTCGACAGATCTCCGCTCAAATTCTTTTCCATGGGAAGTCTTAAATCCGCACAGGTTGAGGTATCGGGCGATGTCAAACATTCCCATTCCTTCCAGTGCGTACTTCTGAAAGATGATCCGAATGATTTCGGCTTCTTCCTCTACGATCACGGGTGGTTTTCCACGTTCCGCAATCCGGTATCCAAGCGGTGGACGTGCCTGGTATCCACCACGCTTCGCCTTTTCCGTCATGCCACGGGTCACTTCCCCGGAGAGCCGGACGGAGTAATATTCGTCCATCCATTCAATGATCCTCTCAATCAGACTGCCGAAAGGACCGTCTACCAACGGCTCAGATACACTGATTACATCCACATTATGCTTCTTTTTGAGCAGTGACTTGTAAACGATACTTTCTTCCTGATTCCGGGCAAACCGACTGAACTTCCATACAAGGATTGCATCTACAGGATGATCGGATGATTTTGCCATTGCGATCATTTTCTGAAACTCAGGACGCTTTTCAGCTTTCCGACCGGATACACCCAGTTCATAGAAAATCTTTGAAATGATGATCCCATTCTTGTGGGCGAAGTCTTTCAGTAGTTTTGCCTGAGAGTCGGGGGAAAGTTCTTCCTGCTTATCTGTGGACACCCGGACATAACCGTATCCATATTTAGTTTCCATGTTACATCACCTTCTTTATTTTATGTGAAAATAAGTATAAAAATAACAGCCAGCGAGGAACGTGCGTTCCACTTGCACTGACTGACCGAAGATGATACAATATTCCTTGGTTGAGTAGTATCTCTTCGGAGTTACCCAAGAAGCACATTGGCGAGTGTTTCTTCCGGAGCCGTCCCTTTTGGCGAAGGGGCGGTTTTTATTTTAAAGATAACGTTTTGCAACATCTATTAATTGGTTTTGGTATTTATAAATATCGTTTAGAGATTCGATATAAATTCTTTCAAATTTCTTGTTTTCATCAGGAATTAAAAGTTGTTTATTTTTGGTATCAAGATTAAGCCTACAAATAGGTTTTCGATTATTGTTTTTATAAAGAATACCAAAATAACTCTCAGTATCTCGATGGACAATATCTTCAACTGGTACAGTTCCAGCGAGAAGTCCTCGTATTATATAAAAACCTTCAATTTCCTCTTCGGTAGTAACAATTTTTGATACCGGAGCCTCTTCTATTGCTTCAGCTTCATCTATTGAATCTGATTCATCAACTAAAGCTGATGAAATTTTATTATTTACTATTTCATTTACAAATGAAGAAAAAGCTCTTTTTACGACTGGCGTAAACTTTTCTATAATTTTCTGATTTTTTTGTCCTTCATAAATATCTGAAAGTATAAACCGAATGAAATTTTCAGAAGGAGTTTCATATTCGCGTGAAAGTAATCCTTTAATTAAACTACTGTATTTAAGTTCTTCTGCAGTACTAAAAATTTTTTCTTTATCAAAGTTCTCTTTGGCAAATTTTTTTAATTCATTTATTGAAGAATCTTTTAAATTGAGCATATTAATTTCAAGAAATGGGACAAGATCCATTTTATTTGATTCTTCGAGGTCAGTGAAAAAACGATATATAATACCATTAGTAAGAATTCCAAATTTTGCAGGAGATACACCAAAGTATCTAAACAATTGAGAAGAATGTTTATCGAGTTGTTCTGAACAACTTTTACATTCTATTAAAATGGTTGGCTGTCCGTTGTCAAGAATCGCATAGTCTACTTTTTCGCCTTTCTTAATTCCGACATCTGCTACATATTCAGGACAAAATTCGGAAGGATTAAATACATCGTATCCGAGAATCTGGAAAAGTGGAACTACAAGTGACATTTTGGTTGATTCTTCCGTTGATACGTTATCTTTTAGAACTGTAATCCTTTCTGAAAATTGTTTGATGGTTTCGTTGAATTCCATACGATTACCTCGCTTTCTTTAGTAAAAAATAGAAGTGGCCAAGCTACAGCTAATAGCTAGGGGATAATAAGTATAAATATTGGAGCAGGTCTTCCTAATAATAGCAATCCCAAAAGTTCCTAAGCGAAAAAGAACGAATGTTCGATAAAAGCATTGATTTCTAAATACAAATGTCGTATGATGAAATCAAGGAATTTCGAAGAGTGTTCTTGCTGGGAACGGAGGGATCCATAATGAATTATAAAAAACTCATAATAAAAATGCTTGACGAATTGGACGACACACGATTAAAAAATGTATATTTTTTCATTCGTGGAATCATGGGACTGAGATAATCAGTCCTTTTTTATTTGGATGGAATCGAGGAAACTCTCCAACACCTTCCATCCATTATCGTCCAGTGCCGCAAGTCCTGATACAAGCCTTTTCTTAAAAGAATCATCTTCCTCAGTCATGAGCTGACCGACAAATTGAGCAATCTCGTCAGAACGAGATAGTTCAATAAACATCTCTCCTTCTCCCGTTCGAAGCCATTTTTCATTGACGTTATATTTTGTACATATAAGAGAAATTACTGCATCACTTGGAGCATTCTTTCCAACTTCATAGGCACTAATATTACCTCTTGCAATACCGATTCCGTCAGCGAACTCCTGCTGAGTCATATCTAATTCTTTTCTTATTTTTTTTAGGCGTTTGTACATTTTCTCACCTCTTTTCTTAATTCAAATTATACATCAATAAGAGAAGAAAAGCAATATAAAATGTTGGTAAATTGCAAAATGTTGGATAATCGCAAAAACATAGTTGACAAAAGCGATTTGCCAACATATAATTGACATATACCAACAAACAGAAGAAAGGAGAACAAAATGTCAGAGAAAGAAAAACAGATTATCCAGACACTGGCCGACAAGCTTCCGGCAATGAGTGAAAGAGAAAGGGGATACCTTGAAGGAACCATAGCGACAGCAGCGGCAATGAGTAGTAAGAAAGAGGAACAGGAGAAAAACGATTCAGAGAAAAAGGTTGGGTGAGAAGAGAGTGGAAAGATTGAATGGACCAAAAAGCGTAAAGATAATCGGTGTGATTGAAGTAAAAGCAAAGAGAGGTCTTGGAATAGCAGGAGACCCAGTACGTGAGATAACTCAGTACTGGGATATGGAAGGCAATTTTCTCGCAGAAAAAGACAGTGATGCTCAATTTATTTCAGATCAGATTATATGGGAATCAAATCGGCTGAAATCTATTGTTGAGAATTATTCAGAAATTCAAAAGCTTCGGTAAAGCTGAACTCAGAATCAATATAAGCAACAGTTGCTTTAATAAAACGTTTTAGATCTTGAATATTGTGGTTTTGATGCTTGCGTATGTAATGAGTCTCATCGTTTCCAAGCCAAGCGGATGCTTTAGCAAGAGTTTTAATTTTTTCGTTATCGATAAAATCAGCTATGCACCTGGCAAGCTGAGAAGATTCTATTTGACTTTTATGCTCTGGATGGATAGAGATAGCGTAGTCTTTTACGAGAAATTCCAAGGCTTTTCTATATCCAATGCCGCAAAGTTCTGTTAATTCAAAAGTTGTAAGGAAGATGTTTACAGCTGTAATGGATTGAATTTCTACGGTGAAAAGAACTATATAGTAACTACAATGGAATGCTACAAAGATTTGATACCAGATTTGCAAAACGGTAAGTTTGATGAACACTTACACCAATGCAACCCGGAATCATCTAAATATTGGGGAATTATGGTAGCAGTTCCATGCATGAAAGAGCTGGAGGATGAATTTCAGAATCTAACGCCGATAGGCGATGCGAATGTGACGGGGTGGGAATTAAAGGTAGTAAAGCCTTGCAGAATGGGACTAAGAAAAAAATCTATGACAGAATTACTTTTTTGTATGTTAAGGAGCGGAAGATAATGAGATTGATTGATGCTGACAAGATTACGAGTGGTGAAATTGCAAAGTATCTAGGGAGAGGCTACGAGTTTTGTATTCCCGATATTGAAGATATGCTAAAAGAACAGCCAACAGCCTATGACGTGGACAAGGTTGTTGATATGTTGGAAGATTTCAAAGACATGGAACTGATTGACGGAACACCAGCACATGGCATTAATGAATACCAAAGAATATGTAAATGTATTGAGATTGTGAAATCCGGTGCTAAGCAATGCGAGGCAGATACGAGGTGAATAAGAATGAAAATGACAAAGAAAAACATATCTGAATACTGTTTGCGAAACGGTGTTTTGGTATATGAACAATATGACGAAAAAGACAGGAGAAAGAGATTTTATAGAATGAGCATCCCTGTATTCACAGAAGGAGAGACCATTCCAACATCAAATTATGATTATATTGTGCATAGACCGATTGATTGTTATAACCATGTTAAAAAGCTGCTGGAAGATGACGAATTTAGGCTTAATGTGGCAAGGTGGGTGCGAACATGGTATGACGTTGCAATTGACTAAACTGAAATTTAAGAGATTTATCGTTTGTATTATTTGGATCTAAATTAAGTGCAGAGATTTCGGTATTCATTAAAAGTATTCCTTTCATTATTTGATAGGAAGATTATATCAAAAAATCGCAACAAGTACAAACCACAACACATAAACTAAACCAAAGCACCGGAGGTGATGCAATGACGGTAAAGAGCTTAGTGGTAATTGATGGAGAAAAAATAGAAATAAAGGACTTGAAAGATAAGGAAGCATTTGCGGATCGGGTTAACCGTCAGGTGCTGCAATCGAGAAATTATGAAGAGACAGGATATTTATATGAAAAAAATGAGCAATGAAGAGTTTGCATCCTTTGTAGTAAGGATGCACCGGTACATTATGCAGAAAGTACGGGAAGTGGAAGACAGGGAAACCCGTGAAAAACTGTACCTGCAGTCGGTGGTCAGGACAGTACGTGCCGAAAAATATGATTTTACAGCGGAGCAGACCGCAAAGCTGATCGAAATCATGACAGATCCGGATCTGTTCCGGCCGAAGATGGAGATCAGGCTGATGGAAGAGTGGGATGCCGCTGTGGAACGTGCTGTAGAACGCTTTATGAAGGATGCAATAGAAAAATGATAGAAAAGATAGCAAAAAAGATAGAGTCCATGTCCGGGACTTATGCAGGATACGATATTTTTTCGGACTGGGTGAAAGCACTTGCGATATCCATCAGTAATTCCACGGATATGATCCGTGGGAAAATCTGGCAGGCAAGGGAAGACCAGTATATGGATATCGCAAGAAAGCATGGCAGGGAGACCATGGAAGGGTTCAGTGAGCTAAGTGAAATGCTGATCGAAGCACTAGATCAGGAGATACAGGACGTGTTGGGAGCCGTGTTTATGGCGGGAAACTGGGGAGCGAAGAGTACCGGGCAGTTTTTTACCCCGTTCCATGTATCACTGCTGACGGCAGCCACATCCATTCCGAAGGAAGTAAGTGAAGAAAAACCAATGGTTATTCACGAACCATCTACAGGAGCAGGCGGCATGATCATAGCTGTAGCGAAGATACTGCTTCAGCGTGGAGTGAACCCACAAAGATGCATGAGAGTAGTAGCACAGGATCTTGACTGGAAAGGTGTGTATATGACGTATGTGCAGCTAAGCCTGCTGGGAATCAAAGCAACGGTGGTACAGGGCGACACGCTAATAGAGCCATTTGACAGCAGGAGATACCCGAAAGAGCGGGTGCTGTATACACCGAATCAAAAAGGGATGCTGATATGAGTCAGAGAATCGGAAGAAGAGAGGAAGAACATATATGGATCATAAGATGGAAGAGCGGAGAAATGGCCTGCAAACGTGGGACTTACGCAGAAGCGAAGGCTACAGCAGAGAGGCTGGCAGAAGAAAAAGGGAAAGAATACGTGATAGTCGCATAAAAGGGAATCTGAGACTGCTCCGGGGAGCATTGGAAGGGATCATTATTGTAGACTTAATCGTGATGTGTGCCAAGATCGGCACCACGGAAGTCCTGATGCAGGATATCTCGGTCATAAAAGGTGAGTTGATCACAGGAACGTGTATAGCAGTGGCAGCATACCTGATTCATATTGGGACAAGGATCTACGAAAAAAGAAGAAAAAAATAACACTTCCGGGGATACGGAAGTGTTAGACGCAAGACTTATGTCTCACAGATATTAAAGTCATATATATGATAGCATCTGTGGGGCAGAAAGTCAAGAAATACGGGGATTTTTTTCCGTTTTCATACTCGATAAAGATATTAAAGTTAGAGGGATACAGATGGCTACGAGAAGAGTGATACATACATTCCGGGACGGGGATGTGAAAGAGGTAAAAGAGTACCATGACGGAAGATATGGTGCAAAAGGATTACCGAGGGAAAAAAAGAGAAAACCGACCCAGGAGCAGATGGCAATCGTGAATGCAATGAATAAAGCAGAGACGGCACGTCACCGTCTGCTTGAGTATTTCGGCAAAAAAGACTACTTCCTGACCCTGACGTACAGGGTGGACGCAAGACCACCGGATATGGATCAGGCGAAGAAAGATTTTTCAAAGTTAATGGACAAGCTCCGAAGGAGATACAAAAAAGAGGAGATCGAACTGAGGTGGATTAGGAATATTGAACGGGGAACAAAAGGGGCATGGCACGTCCATCTGATCATCACCGGATGCCGGGATACAATCCGGTGGGTGGAGGAATGCTGGCCACATGGTGGAATTTACGCAGAGCAGCTTGAAAAGAGCAAATATTACGAGGAAGACTGCTCACAGCTTGCATCCTATATCACGAAAAGTGAAAAAGTGGGAGAAAAGAAAGAAGATGGCAGCAGGGAGAAGCCACGGCTCAGTGAGTCCAGCTACAGTACTTCCAAGAATATGCCGTTAAAGCCACCGAAAAAGAAGCAGCTGGCAAGATGGCCGAGGAAAATTCATGTGCCGAAAGGGTACTATGTGGCGAAGAGCCATGAGGGGATCAACCCGGCCACGGGATTCAGATACAGGCGGTATACGCTGATCCGGCTGAACAGGAGGGCTTGAAGTGAAGAAAGTAGAAATTTACATAGAGACCACGATCAAAGGTCCGGTGGTGAAGGATGGAAAATATGCTGCAGCTTTAGTATTTACTAAATCAACCGGGGAATCGGAAGACCGGTTCGTCAAAGGTGAAGAACCGGATACCACCTTTAACCGGAGCATCCTGCTGGCCATGATCCAGGCACTGGAGAAGTTTACAGAAGCCTGCCACATTACCTTTCATATGGGCAATTCCTATGTGAAAAATATGGTGGAAGCAGGAAACCCGGAAAAATGGAAAAGAGCGGAGTGGAGACGTACGCAGGGAAAAGAAGTACAAAATAAAGACCTGTGGGAGCTGTATTTAGAAAAATCAGGGAAATTTAGTCACAGGATAGAATTTGCCTGGTCAAAAGCCCATGAATATTCAGGGATTTTGCAAGAGATGATGAAAGGAGAAAGAGAAGATGTGGGATAAATTTGGAGAATTTGACTCCTGGGAAGAGATCAACCGTGCGGCCAAGGCACAGCTGGAAGAGGGAGATATGGATGCAGTCAGAGTAATAGCAGAGGAGAACGGAATTGATCCAGAGGATGCAGAAGACTTTTGCACCGGTGCAATCGACGAATTGACAGTACCAGCTCTTGCCGCGGTGGGAAAACTGGAAGTGGAAGCCAAAGATCTGCAGCTGACAGGACTGCTGGATGACTGGAAAGGATTCATCGTTCAGATGTGTATGGAAGACGGAGAGGTGGCACTGGCAGTCAGAAGAAAAGGGAAGAGCCTGAAAGACTGCATGGGAGAGATCCTGGAGGAATCCTTTGCAATGAAGAACCGGCTGGATGACCGGATCGTAAAGGCAGCAGGGCTGAGACCACCAGTCTATCTGGGAATCCAGGGAAAGGCACAGATCCGCAAGATCGTGAGGAGGTATTACCTGGGTGAGAAAAAATGATCGTATACAAGGGATTTAACGAAAAAATGCAGGCAACCTGTGGAAAAGGGACATTCCAATACGAAGTGGGAAAGACATACAGGGAAGAAAAAAGCAAGACAAGATCTACAGGATTCCATGCGGCAGAGTATATTCTGGACTGCCTGCAGTGGTATCCGATCAATGGAAAAAACAGATTCTTCCAGTGCGAAGCCGGAGGAAGCATAGATGAGGAGAATCAGTGTTCCATGGTTGTATCAACAGAACTTACCTTGGTGGCAGAGCTGAATCTTACGGAGATCGCAAAGGCAGCAATGGAGTACATGATCGTGCATCCGAAGCGAGAATGGGTAGCTGTTCATGGTGGTGTCTGTGTAAAAAAGGATCAGGCACAAGCAGCAGGGCAGGACAAGATAGCCATAGCAAGGGGAATCTACCCGGAAGTGTGGGGAGACCTAGGAACAAGAATCGGCATGATCGTAGAGGATGAAAAGGGAAGACCGGTGGCAGCAGGTCTGAAGGTCATAGATGGAAGTAAAATAAAAGCATTCCAGAAATATACGCTGACCCCGGAACGGGAATGGGTGGAGGTGTAGCCATGAAAAGGAAAGCGATAGAGCGGCTTGCACCGAAAAGAGCAACAGGAAAAGGACTCACAGCCACACTGCAGGAGTTGGGAAAAATCCTGATCCTGAACATTTACCAGGCAAAAGACCTGCTGGTCCGGTACTGCATCAACTACGAGACGGGAGAACATGAGTACTGGATCGAGCAGCATGGCTGGAGAAAAGGAGGCATTCTGAACGCACTGAATGAGGACTGGAGAGACTGGGAGTGGAGATCTTACGAAAACTATCCAAAACTGCAGAAAAAAGATGCTGACAGAATGAAAGAATTGATTACAGACAGATCCTGGAAAGACAGTCCGTGGGAGAGGATCAAGGCAATGGAATACAGGTATAACCGGGAAATCAGGGAGAATACAGAAATGAACAAAAAAGCAAGGCTTATGGAGCTTATGAGAAAAGTGCCGGACAGACCGGGAGATCTGAGAGAGTGGTTTTTTGAAAAGTCAGCAGGAGAGGACTATATGTTCCGTAAAAAAGGGACACAAACGTTTGTCTGCACGAACTGCGGAGAGAGCAGCGAAGCATCTGAAATCAAGAGACAGGATGGTGGAGAAAGAATCCGGCACAATGACGTGGTGATCTGTCCTGCCTGTAGAAAGCTGATCCAGGCAAAGACAAGAACGGCTCATATGGAGCAAAAATATAAAAGCTGCTATCTGATCCAGCCGGTAAATGAAGATACAAGTGTACTCAGGATCATAGAAGCAAAAGTCGGGTGGGATAACGGAAGACACTATGTGGAACTGGGAGACGAAATCAGAACCCTGCTTTATAAAGCCTACTCTGACAGAAGGCTGAAAAGAACCTATAAGATCTACTATGAAGACTATCTGGAAGGATGGACAGAAGGGAACCGAAAGAATCTCCGGGCAAGGCAGGGGTATCTGTATCCGGGAGAATTTGACAAAATCTTAGAGGGAACAAGCTACAGTGAAGCATCAAAGGTATTGGGGTTCTTGTCCGCACAGGGGCAGGAACTGAATTATAACCGGCTCATGGCAGGAGCAGGACAGATGAAAGAATATGCCGAAAAAATAGAATATCTGAGTAAGGGGCGGTTTTGGAACCTATTGAAAGATACTGTGGAACACACGGAGTATCCGGTATATCAACATGCATACTACGGACCACTGAATCTGAGAGCAGACAGCATCGAAGAGATGTTCCGGATCCGTGATCGGCAGAAGATCAACCGGATCAGGGACGAACATGGTGGAAATGACATGGTGAGGTGGATGCAGTACTCAGATAAGACTGGAAAGAAAATCTCAAGAGAGACCGTCCAGTGGATGACGGCAAACAGAATCAGTCCAGAAGATATCCGGGAACTGGAAGAGTACATGAGTCCTCAGCAGATCATGAATTATATCATCCGGCAGCAGGCAGAACAGTATCCGGGGAAAAATCCGGAAGAAGTACTGGAAGAATATAAGGATTACATCAATATGTGCGAAGCGTGCAGCAAAAATATGAAAGATGAAATGGTCTACAGACCACGGGAACTGAAGCGTCGGCATGATGAAGTTGTGGTGGACAGGCAGCAGATGCAGATATTAAGGGAGCTGGATACGAATACAGAAGCGAAAGAAAAATATGCGGAGGAAATGCGGCAGAAGTTCCCCCAGGCAGAAGGAATCCTGAAAGAGATCAAGAGCCGCTATGAGTACGAGAATGAGGAATACAAGATCATAGTACCAGATACACTGATCGATATCGTAAAAGAAGGACGTGCCTTACATCACTGCGCCGGCAGCAGCGAACGTTATTTTGACCGGATCGAGAGCAGAGAAACATACATCTGCTTTTTACGAAGAAAAGAAGCACCGGGAATCCCGTTCTACACAATTGAGGTAGAACCGGGAGGAACCATCCGGCAGCACCGGAGCTACCTGGATGAAGAACCGGGAATTGAACAGATCCGGGAGTTCCTGAAAGAGTGGCAGAAGGTAATCCGTAAACGTCTGACCGAGGAAGACAAAAAGCTGGCCAAGATCAGCAAAATCAAGAGAGAAGCAAATATTGAAGAGCTGAAAGCAAAGAACAATACAAGAGTCCTTCAGGGATTAGCAGAGGATTTCCTGGAAGCAGAAGAGATACAGGAGGCAGTATAAATGGAGCAGATGGTGGAATATCAGAACTATGAGGAATATAAGCAGGCAGTCAACGCGGTACTGAACCGGACGGTGGAAGATTTTGTGTTGACCGGATATCTGCTGAAGCAGGGAAGGGATACCGACATCCTGAAAAATTCGGGATACAGCAATGTCAACGAATTTGCCTGGGCGGAATATAAGCTGGAAGCGACCCAGGTATCAAGATATATCAGGATCAACGACAGATTTTCGGAAGGCGGTTACTCACCGAAACTGCAGGAACATTATCAGGGGTTTGGATACGCAAAGCTGGCACTGATGCTGACACTTCCGGACAACGTGGCAGAAGAACTGACTCCGGCATACAGCAAGTCGGAGATCCAGCAGGTGAAAGAAGAAATTGAAAATGAAGAGAAGATCACCGATATTGAGGTGATCCTGGAAGGAGAGAAAGAGGAACAGAGGGATCTGAACAATTTGGAAAAAGCAATCCATCAGCTTTGTATGGACGAGCCGGAACTGTACCTGCAACTGCATGAGACTGTCAGAACAACGTGCGGAACACAGTACCTCAAAGAAATCCTTGCACCGGATGGAGACAAGATCTACAGTGTCCGGCCACAGGGAGCCGGAAGGATCATGCTGTACCTGAATGATGAAAAGGAAGAAGTTACACTGCAGATTGTGAGGCAGGGAGTAAAGGAAAAGTATACATGGGATGCTATCCTGAGCTATCTTACATTGATTACAGATCAAGAAGACGGAAGGAAGAACTGGGAAGAGATTTCGGGGCAGCAGTTCCCCGAAAAAGAGCCGATTGCACCGGTGCAGCCACAAAAGAAAAAGAAACGGAAAGAATCCAAGGTGACCAAAGCCAAGGAACCAAGACCGCAGAAAAAGGAAGAAGCAAAGAAGGCAGAACTTCCGAATGACATTCCGGGACAGACAGAGATTGAGAAAGATTTTCCGGAATTGCTTCCGAAACCAGTAAAAATGCCGGAAATACAGAAGAAAGAGCCGGATTGCACCGGTACAATGCAAGAATCTGAACCGTCTGTGGAAAAAGCTGTGGATAATTTGGAAAAGCAGAATCCGGCAGGCAGCAGATGGGAATACATGAAGACCATGGGAACGTATGCAGCATCCCTGTATATGGCAGCATCCATGAAAGAGATGCCGCACATGATGCTCGGTTCGGCAGAATACTGGCAGAAATGGTTAGAGACGGGGGTGGACGAGAATGGAGAAAAAATCGGTAAAAAACAAAGTGATTCATAGTTTTTCAGAGGTGGATCTGACAGCAATTGCAATTCCAGCTATTGCAATTTATAAGTATCCAAAGGATATACCGGATAAATACGTAGCAAGAGTCTATGCATGTAGCAATCCGACGAATGTCATCATGCTGGCAGATTCAGCAGAAGAACTGAGAAAAGAGATTGAGGATACATATGAGATGAACATTTGGTTTGATCGAATGGAGGGAGATCCGAAAAATTTGGTCGGGGTGTACATTTTATGAGCATTGATTATTCAGACATGGCATTCCCGAAACCGGTAAGGAAGAAAAAGAAGAAAATGCATAAAAAGAGTATTCTCAAGACAAAGAAGGGAATCTGCTTTTTGTGTGAACTGCTCTATGATGACTGTTCGGAACAATATACAGAAGAACATCACATCATGTTTGGATCCGGGCAGAGGGAACTGTCAGAAGCCGATGGACTGAAAGTATATCTGTGCATGGCACACCACAAGGACGGCCCGGAAGCAGTTCACAACAATAGGATGACACGGGAGATCCTGTGCAGGCTGGCACAGAAAGAATATGAGCAGACCCATACAAGAGCAGAATGGGAAGCAAGGTATAAGAAAAATTATTTATAAAGTTACCTCTGCCGAAAGGCGTGGTTATAAAGTATGTCACGATACGAAACCCGTAAATCATGGATTCCTCCCTGCCTGAGAGCAGGGAGAGAAAGGAGAAGAAGGTGGATGCGGTAGATTGCCGGAAAGAAGTAGTCAATAAAATACTGCTATGGGCGGCGGCCAAGGGAATCGATATAGAAGAGTGCAGATATGATATTGATCTGATACTGAACGGTGTGGAGATCATAAAGCGGTGTACAGAGATTGCACCGGTACAAGTTGATAGAAATGAGATGCTGTTAAAAAGATTCCTTGTAGCCAAGCAGGTGAAAGGATGCACAAAGCGAACATTGCAATTTTACGCAGTGAGTATTAAAAGTATGCTGGAAAGAATGGAAAAGACTGTGGATGACATTACAGCAGATGATATCCGGTATTACATGGCAGTCAGACTGAGAAGAGATAAGGTGTCAAAGACGACGATAGGAAATGAAATCCGAAACCTGGGAAGCTTTTTTGGATGGCTTTACATGGAGGAAGAGATTCGGAAAAATCCAATGTTGAAAATAGACCGGATAAAGCAAAGGAAGACAAAGAAAGAGGCTTTAACAGAGCTGGAAATAGAAAAATTACGTGCGGCAGCAGACGGAGAACGGGAAAAGATGCTCATAGAGCTTCTACTCTCCACAGGATGCCGGGTGAGTGAAGTAGCACAGATCCTTGTTGCGGATATAGATGGAGACAGAATCCTGGTACATGGAAAAGGCGAAAAAGACAGGTATGTATATTTAAATGCAAAAGCAAAATTCACATTAGAAAAATATTTAGAAGAAAGAAGAGACAGTAATCCGTATTTACTTCCGCACGGAGCTGATGTTGACTCTCTCGTAAGGGCAGGGGTAGAAAAAAGCGAATTGCGGGCATGGTGGAAGAATCCGGAGAATATCAGGGAAGGACATTCATCTACGGGGTCGATCGAAGCGATTATGAGGAAGATAGCTAAAAGAGCCGGTGTGGAAAAAGCGAATCCGCATAAATTCCGAAGAACGTGTGCAACAATGGCACTGCGGAGGGGTATGCCGCTTGTGCAGGTATCTAAAATGCTGGGACATGAGAATGTGGCCACAACGCAGATCTATTTGGATCTGTCGGAGGATGAGCTGGAGCAGGCTCATAAAAAATATGTGATTTAAAGGTGATAAAATGGGAAAAAGCAAAGCAATATGCCCGATCTGTAATAAAGAATTTGAACGGGCGACAGCGAAAAAGAAATATTGCGGTACGGAGTGTCAGAGACTGGCCAACATTAAGCATACAAGAGAAAAGCAGAAGATGCAGCATCCGGGAAAGGTAGGAAGACCGGTAAAGAAAAGAGAAAAGGAAGTGAAGAGAAGGAGGAGACATGAGAGTGAGCTGGTGAAAGTGGCAAGAGAAGCAAAGCAAGCAGGAATGACCTATGGAAAGTATGTAGGACAGAGGTGGCAGCAGGAGCAGAAGAAGGAGAGACAGAAAAATGAACAAAGAAACATTGAGCAGGGCGAAAGAGCTTGAGGCAGATATAAAATGCATCGAGGCACTCTTAGCGGAACATAAGAAAAACCACTGGCTGATCGTGACAAGTCCAAGACCATGCACTGAAGGACAATCAGGAAGATTCCAAGAGGAACTGGCACAATGGCTGGAAGAAAGAAAAGAAGCTTATAAAAAGGAGCTGGAGGAACTTTGAAACGAAGCACAGATAGACGCTGGAGTCTAGCGGAGATCCGGCAGAATCAGAAAGAACACTATGCCGGGATGGCAGAGCATCCACCGGATCGGAAAGCCAGTGCAGACTTCCACCGTCCGGCATACCCGAATTATACAGTGGAGGATGCACTGAAAAAGTGGGGAGTAGATACGAAGAAGGGAGTGGATGCCGATGGAGCGACTGGAAGAAAATAATGTGAAAAATGAAAATGAGCGAAAAAAGGAATATCTGAGAGGATACCGAACCAACAGGAGACGGGTCAACAGGATAGATGGAGAGGTGACAGAGCTGAGAGAGCTTGCGAAGTCTGTGAAAGCTACTGATTATTCAGGAATGCCGCATGGCAGTGGAAATCAAAAAGATCTTTCTGACGAACTGGCAAGAATTGAATTATTGGAGAAAAAGCTCGGAGAAGAAAAAGAAAAGTGTATTGAATCGTATATTGCTGTTGAAAAGCAGATCAAGACGGTACAGAATGAGGATGAGAATGATGTATTATTTTACCGGTATGTAAAAGGTCTCAGGTGGTGGGAAATCGCAGAATTGATGGGTTGTACGGATAGATGGGTGCATAAATTGCACGGGAAAGCACTGCAACATTTGAAAATACCGGAATAATTTGTTTGAGTTCATTGAAGTTCAGTATCAACATATGATTTAATTATAATGAGCCAAGGCGGAAAACCGACGGCTCGATAATAAGGTAAATGAATGCACCCGGTGTACCAGGTGCATTTTTTCATTCATGCAAAGGAGACATGAGATACATGAAAAGAAATAGACCGGATAAAGACGGTACTCACCGTGGAGCTTTTGAAAAGAATAAGAAAAAAATTTATGCAACTCAGACAGTATGTGGGATTTGCGGTAAACCGGTTGATTTTTCTTTGAAGTATCCACATCCATTATCACCCTGCATTGATCATATTATTCCAATAGCCAAGGGAGGACATCCATCGGATTTGGACAATATGCAGCTTGCACACTGGACGTGCAATCGACAGAAGAGCGACAAGTTGACATCTGGCAGAGACAGGAAGGAAGAAGAATCAATAGGGAACAGGGTGCTGCCTCATACATTTGATTGGAGCAGATACAGGTCAAAATAATTTTGAGGGGGGGCATACCACCCCGGCAGCAGATGCGAATGACCTTCACACCGTCACTGCGAAAAAAAACACACGCAACAAAAAAGAATGTGGAAAGGAGCAAAATGGAAACCTATAAAGGAATAGATTATTTGCGAAAAAAACTGGCACAAAAAAGAAACAGGGTGCTTAGAAGATATAAATTTTATGAAATGAAAAATATAGCAAGGGATATAGGAATAGCATCACCGGAAAGATTACAATGGTTACAAAGTGTTCTTGGATGGAATGCGAAGGCAGTCGATTCTTTGGCAGATCGTTTGGAATTTAGAGAATTTAAAGATGATGATTTTGATATGAATGGAATTTTCCGAATGAATAATCCGGATATTTTATTTGATTCAGCGATATTATCTGCATTAATTTCATCATGTTGCTTCATTTATATCAGCAAGGGAGAAGACGATTTCCCAAGACTGCAGGTAATAGATGGATCAAATGCAACGGGCATTATAAATCCGATCACAAATTTACTTACAGAAGGTTACGCGGTATTACAACGAGACGATTATGGAAGGGCAAATGTTGAAGCATACTTTGCGGGAGAGTTTACTGTAATTTATAGAAATGGCAAACAGGAACAGATATTTCAAGATAATGTTCCAGCAGCATTGTTGGTTCCGATTATATTCAGACCGGATGCAAAAAGACCATTCGGTCATGCAAGGATTAGCAGAGCGTGTATGGCGATTACAGAATCAGCAATGAGAACCGTGAAGAGATCTGAAATAACGGCAGAGTTTTATTCGTTTCCTCAGAAATATGTAGTAGGATTAAATCCTGATGCGGAACAGATGGATAAATGGAAAGCAACTGTATCAAGTCTTTTACAGTTTGATAAAGATGAAGATGGAGACAGCCCTACACTTGGACAATTCCAACAACAGTCAATGACACCACATCTTGAGCAGTTAAAAATGTTCGCTTCACTTTTTGCGGGTGAAACCGGCTTGACATTGGATGATCTGGGATTTGCCACGGAGAATCCGGCAAGTCAGGAAGCAATTAAAGCACAGCATGAAAATTTACGGTTGACAGCAAGAAAAGCACAGAGGGCATTTGGCAGTGGATTTTTAAATGTTGGATATTTGGCTGCGTGTTTAAGGGATGATTATCAATATTATCGTAATCAGGTATACATGACGAAACCAGTGTGGGAACCTGTATTTGAACCGGATGCAGCCATGCTGTCCAATATTGGTGACGGAGCAATAAAAATAAATCAAGCTGTACCAGGTTATTTTAATGCTGACAATTTAAGAGATTTGACAGGCATTAACAGGAGCAATATGAAGATAGAAGACATGGGGGTGTAAGCCATGGAAGATATTGTTCCGGGATTATTAGAGAAAATTCAAAAGCAATTTATTCATGATATAGAGAAAAATGACATTATACGGACATTTAATGAACGGAAAAGCAAGATAACCTATGAACAGGTAAATGAAATAGCACAGGAAATAGGAAAGGTATTGGCTAAAGTATATTCAGATAATTTATCATCTGCTGTATTACCCGATGGGAAAATGTATTATAATATTGCAACTAGAATATTAAACCCTACATTAAAAGATGCATATGATAGGGCGGCTCGTATTGCGGAAATAGTGCAAAAAATTCTGAATGAAGAGGCAGGAATAGGAATAAAGCCAATAAAAGCACAAATACAGCAGGGATATATAGATGGAATAGTAAATCGAATTTCCAATGAAGAATGTTTTGATGATGTAAAGTGGATTCTTGATGCCCCTGTAAGAAATTTAGTTCAAAAGGCAATGGATGATACAGTAAAAGTAAATGCGGATTTTCATGCAAAGGCGGGATTAAGCCCCAAAATTGTACGGAAATCGTCAGGACATTGTTGTAAATGGTGCAATGAGGTAGCGGGTGTATACAGCTATCCTGATGTGCCGAAAGATGTATTCAGAAGACATGATAATTGTAATTGTGTACTTGAATATTATCCAGGAGATGGGAAAAAACAGGATGTTTGGTCAAAAGAATGGAAATACGAAAAAGAATCTGATAGAATAGAAGAAAGAAAAGCAATAGAAAAAGAAGGATTGGCGGTTCGATTATCAGAGCACCCGAAAATGTTCCAGGCATATACTCCGGAGAGGTTAAAAAAAGAACTGGAGGCAGCAGGATATGAAGTTAAGCCGTTGGGTAAAGGAAAGTTGAAAAATGTGCCGTTTGAAGAAGGCGGTGGATTCCGAGTATCATATGGTGGGGATGGATATCTGCAGTATCATCCTGAAACCAATAGCCATCATGGAGAAGCCTATTATAAAACGTCAAGTGGAAGAGCAGGGACAAAACGTTATAATCTGAATGGAGATGAGAAAAATGACTAAGACAAGAGAAAGCGTTGAATATATTGTAAACAGATTAAGAAAAATATATGAAGAACGTAAAATTAATAATGAAGATTGGTTTATTTTACCAAACCAAGTAGCCATACATATTGATATTATAGAAAAAAATCGTCTTGTAATTGAATTTGCTGATAATGAGGAAAAAGCTAAAATACACATGGCTGATGATGGACAATCGTATTATCTCGATGATTATACACTTGAAGAAATGTTTGATGAAATGATGAAAGAGATAGAAAATGAAATGTAGGCGCTGTTTACCACTCCGGTAGGCAGCGTTTTTGATTGGAGACTACATGGGAGAAATAAGGAAGGGGCGGCAGACCCCGACACAATCTGTCGTGCGGCCTTATTCTTCAACATATGGAGCTGAAGCGGTAGAAATTTATAATTCGACAGGGAGAACCACCCAAGAATGGCAGGAGCTTCTTCTGTCGGACATTCTGGCCGTTAATGAAGATGGACTATGGGTACACACAAAATTTGGATATTCTGTTCCAAGGCGTAATGGAAAGAATGAAATTGTCGTAATAAGGGAAATGTATGGCTTGAAAAGAGGAGAGAGAATCCTACATACAGCACATAGAACAACAACTACACATAGTGCATGGGAACGACTTTCAAATTTGCTGAAAAAGGCAAATATTGAGGTCGTTTCCTCATATAAGGCATTCGGTAAGGAACATCTTGAAGTTGAGGGTGGCGGGATTATTGAATTCCGGACAAGAACATCAAAAGGAGGTCTTGGAGAAGGTTTTGATCTTTTGATTATTGATGAGGCACAAGAATATCAGGATGACCAAGAAAGTGCTTTGAAATATGTGGTTACAGATAGTAAAAACCCACAAACCATTTTTTGCGGCACACCACCAACTCCGGTCAGTTCAGGAACGGTCTTTACAAAATTCAGAAAATCTACATTGGAAGGAAGAAATGTCAATTCTGGCTGGGCAGAATGGTCAGTAGAAGAGCAGACGAATCCAAGAGATATTGAAGCATGGTATGAAACAAACCCATCTTTGGGAACAGTATTTACAGAACGATCAGTAACTGATGAAATAGGGCCAGATGATGTAGATTTTAACATTCAGCGTTTAGGGTTATGGATCAGATATAATCAGAAATCAGCTATAAGCGAGACTGAATGGAATGAGCTGAAACTAGAAAACAAGCCTGAGTTGGCGGGGGAGTTATTTGTCGGAGTAAAATACAGTAAACATGGAAATGTAGTTATGTCGGTTGCATCGAAAACACAGGATGAAAAAATATTTATTGAATGCATTGACTGCAGAGAAGTAAGAGCAGGAGATACATGGATGCTTGCATATCTGAAAGGCTGGAAAGCAAGAAAAGTAGTGATAGATGGAGCATCAGGTCAGCAGTTATTGAAAGAGGAGATGAGGGAGTATGGGATAAAGAATTCATATTTGCCAACAGTAAAAGAAATCATTGCAGCAAATGCAAAATTTGAACAGGGATTATATCAAAAAAATATAGTACATTCAGGACAACCGTCGTTAGTACAGGCGGTAAGCAATTGTGAAAAAAGAGCAATTGGTACGAATGGAGGTTTTGGGTATAAGGAAATGAAAGAAGAAATAGAGATTGCATTATTGGACAGTGTAATTCTTGCATATTGGGCATGTAGTGAGTCGAAGACAAAAAAGAGAAAGCAAAGAATTAGTTGTTAGAAGGCACCGAAAAGGTGTCTTTTTAACATATTACGCACCCCAGCGGTTAAAAGGAGAAAGGAGCATAAAGATGGCATTTGAACCAATCACAACACAGGAACAGCTTGATAAAGTAATCGGAGAAAGAATTGCGGGAGTGAAAGCAAAATATGAAGGATTTGATGATTACAAAAAGAAAGCGGAGGACTATGATGCTTTGAAGGAAAAAGCAGATGGACTTGAGCAGCAGGCAGCAGCATTGAATAAAGAAATCAATGGTGATGACAAGAATCCGGGCTATAAAAAAATGATGGAAGAAATGCAGAGCAGGCTGAAAGGATATGAGACCAGTTCTTTAAAAATGAGAGTTGCTCATGAAAATGGAATTCCGTTTGAGCTTGCAGATAAGTTGAGCGGATCTGATGAAGAGGCTATAAAAAAAGATGCGGAAATAATGGCAAAATTTTTGAGAAAAAGAGATGTTCCGCCACTTGCCGGAGGAGATCCACAGAAAATGGATGACAAGAAAACAGCTATGAAAAATATGCTGGCTAATTTGAAAGGAGAATAATTATGTTAGGAAAAGAAACAAAGTTTGATCCAACACTTGTAACGGATCTTATTACAAAAGTTAAAGGAAAATCATCATTGGCAGCATTATGTGGACAGACACCGATTCCATTTAACGGGTTAAAGGAATTTATTTTTTCGATGGATAATGAAATTGACATTGTTGCAGAAAATGGAAAGAAAAGTGAAGGTGGTATTTCAATGGATCCGGTAAAAATTGTACCGGTGAAATTTGAGTATGGTGCAAGAGTATCAGATGAATTCATGACAGCGACTGAAGAGGAACAGCTGGATGTGTTGACAGCATTCAATGAAGGGTTTGCAAGGAAAGTTGCAAAAGGCTTTGATCTTGCAGGAATGCACGGAATTAATCCTAGAACTGGAACGGCGTCAAGTGTAATTGGCGACAATCACTTTGATTCAAAAGTCACGCAAACCATTGAATACACATCTGCAACACCAGATATAAATCTTGAAGACGCTATTGCACTGGTAGATGGATCGGAGGGAGATGTGACAGGTCTTGCACTTTCTAAAACCTTTGGATCGGCTATGGCTAAAGTGAAGGCAAATGGAATCAAGCAGTATCCGGAATTTGCCTTTGGTGCATCACCATCTGCATTTAATGGAATTCCGACCAGTGTCAATAAAACGATTTCGGGAGGAACAGAGAAAGATCAGGGGATTATCGGTGATTTTCAGAACGCATTTAAATGGGGATATTCAAAAGAAATTCCTATGGAGATTATTCAGTATGGAGATCCGGATAATTCGGGAAAAGATTTAAAAGGCTATGGACAGATCTATATTCGTGCAGAAGTATATCTTGGTTGGGGAATTTTAGTACCAGAGTACTTTGCAAGAATCAAGGAGGCATAAATGAAATACAAAAATAGAAAGACAGGTTTAGTGATCGATGTAGAATCGAAAATTTCAGGTGAAAACTGGGAACTTATGGATGAAGAAGACGGTGCAGAAGAGCCGACAAATGAGAAATCTGAGAAAAAAGAAACAAGAAAAAAGGAAGTCGGTGTGAAATGATGACATCATATGCATCAATAGCAGATTTAAGCGATCTGTGGAGAGATTTAAAGAGTTCAGAAACAGAAAGGGCAGAAAAACTCTTAGAAATCGTATCAGATTCTTTACGGTATGAAGCAACAAAAGTTGGAAAAAACTTGGATGAAATGATCGCAGAGAATCCGGCTTTAGCAACGGTGGCAAAATCAGTGACTATTGATGTGACTGCCAGAGCTCTTATGACATCAACAGATACAGAACCCCTGACGCAAATATCACAGTCTGCCCTGGGATATGCAGTAACCGGTACTTACCTGGTCCCGGGAGGAGGTTTGTTTATAAAAAAATCAGAGTTGGCGAGACTTGGACTTAAAAGACAGAAAGTAGGAGTGATGGATATCTATGGAATCGATGATTAAAGGGATTCGAGTAATACTTTATGAAAAAAATATCTTAGGAAGAGATGGTTTTGGACATCCGGTGTATACTGAGATACCTGTGGTGGTAGAAAACGTTTTGGTAGCACCGGCATCTACCACCGAAATTCTTGACACATTGAATCTTACTGGTAAAAAGGCAGTTTACAATATAGCAATACCAAAAGAAGATAATCACACCTGGCAGGATTGCCGGGTGGATTTCTTTGATCAGTCCTGGAAAGTAATAGGCTTACCACAGATGGGGATTGCAGAGAATATTCCTGGTCCGTGGAACCAGAAATGGATGGTGGAGCGATATGAGTAAAGTGAGAATAGAATTGAACCGAGAAGGAGTCCGAAATCTTATGAAATCACCCGAAATGCAGGCAATGCTTTTGGATTGTGCGAGTTCAGTTTCTAAAAACGGGGAAAAAGAAGTATATGTTGCACAGACAAGGGCGGTCGTGGAAGTACTTGGAGATGATGGAAAGAATGGACTGCTTAAATCAATGAGTAAAAAGAGATGATTGAAGAAAAAGTAAGGAGCTATCTTGAAGAACAATTAAATATTCCTGTCAGAATGGAAGAAGAAGCAGGACTTCCGGAGGAATATGTATTACTCGAAAGGACCGGGGGCAGTCAGGTGAATTATATAGATAAGGCAATCATAGCAATTCAGTCGTATTCTTCATCCCTGTACAAGGCAGCGGTTCTTAATGAGAAAGTCAAAATAATAATGAAAAATATAATAGAGATGGATGAGATCAGTGAATGCGAGCTTAATAGCGACTATAACTATACTGATACTTCAAGAAAAAAATACCGGTATCAGGCTGTATATGAGCTAACATATTACTGACAGGAAAGGAGAAAAAATGCCAGATAGGGAAAATGTAAGTGCAGGCAAACCGAAAATAGGCGGTGCGGTATGGGTAGCACCAGTTGGAACGGAACTTCCGACAGATACGGCCGGATCGTTAAATGCAGCTTTTAAAGATTTGGGGTACTGTTCAGATGATGGGGTAACAAACACCAACAGTCCAGAAACAGAGAGTCAGAATGCGTGGGGAGGAGATACAATCCTTGAAATGCAGAAGGCAAAAGAAGACACTTTCAAGATGAAACTCGTTGAAGCACTAAATGTGTATGTCTTGAAAACTGTATATGGAAAAGAAAATGTGGAAGGGACACTTGCCGAGGGAATTAAAATTAAAGCAAACAATAAAGAAGCAGAGCAATATTCGTGGGTTATTGATATGATCCTGAGAAAAGCTGTAAAGAGAATCGTAATTCCGACAGCATCTATTAAAGAACTGGGGGATATTACTTACAAAGATGACGAAAGTATCGGGTATGAATGTACTTTGAGTGCATCACCTGACTCAGAAGGAAATACTCATTATGAATACATGAAAGCAAAAGAGTAACAGGAGGGTAGAAACCATGCAGGTAAAAACAACATCAGGATTTGAAGCAACAATTGACGAAGGTATATTGGATGACTATGAACTTTTGGAAATGCTTTGTGAAGTAGACAATGGTAATACAGGAAAATTGATTGAAGCAAGTGTAAAAGTTTTTGGAAAAGAACAATATGCAGCTTTAAAAGAACACAACAGGGATGAAGATGGAAAAATTTCTACGAAAAAGATGATTGAAGAAATTACGGAAATTTTGTCAGGAATGCAAAATGGAAAAAACTCCTGATCCTCGCCCATATGATCACGGTGGATGAAGAGGCACTAATTTGTGATTTGGCTGAAACATACCACATATTTGATTACAAGTCGTTACCATGCAGAATGGTAGCGACTTTTGCGTGTGGGCTGAGGGAAAATTCAAGGATAAAAATGAAAATGTCCGGAATGAATGCAACAATTGAACAGACAATGCTTGCAGCCATAGTAGACAGTACGAGGCTGAATGTATGGTTACAATCTGCAGATGGGATAAAGGGAAGGAACCGACCAGAATCTATAGCAGATATTATTACAGGAAGAACAGAGACAAAAAGTATCACTGCATATACATCTCCGGAAGAGTTTGACAGAGATTGGAAGAAATATACTGGTGGAGGTGAATAGATGGGGACAGAGCTGGCAAAGGCATACGTGCAGATTGTTCCATCAGCAAAAGGAATCAGCGGAAGTATAAGCAAAGAACTTGGTGGAGAAGCGAGTGTGGCAGGCAGCAGTTCCGGGGAATCTTTTGCAGGAAATATGCTTGGAAAGGTGAAACAGTTAATAGCTGTAGCCGGAATAGGAAAAGTATTTTCAGAAACAATATCAGAAGGTGCGGATCTGGAACAGAGTCTAGGGGGAATAGAGACATTATTTAAAGAGTCGGCTGATAAAGTAAAAGAAAATGCTGCGAAAGCATATCAGACAGCCGGGATGAGTGCAAATGAGTACATGGAGCTGACTACGAGCTTTTCAGCAAGTTTGCTCAGTTCGCTTTCTAATGACACGTCAAAGGCAGCAGATGTTGCGGATATGGCTATGACAGATATGTCTGATAATGCAAATAAGATGGGTACTGATATGGAAAGTATAAAAAATGCATATCAGGGATTTGCAAAACAGAATTATACCATGCTTGACAATCTGAAACTTGGTTATGGTGGAACAAAAGAAGAAATGCAGAGACTTCTGACGGATGCACAGAAAATCTCCGGAGTGAAGTATGATATAAATAATTTATCAGATGTATATAATGCAATTCATGTAATTCAAGGACAATTGGATATCACGGGAACGACCGCAAAGGAAGCTTCGACAACAATATCAGGATCACTTGGATCAATGAAAGCTGCATTTAAAAACGTGCTGGGGCAGATTACGTTAGGAATGGACGTGGGACCGGCATTGTCGGCATTGGCAACAACGACAACAACCTTTTTGGTCGGGAATTTGTTACCGGCAATTTGGAATATTTTATCAGGACTTCCGATGGCACTTGTAACGTTTATTCAGACATTAATACCACAATTAATAGCAGCAGTGACGCAGTTTATCCCTGGAATCCTGACAGCAATTCAGACGGGATTACCCCAGCTTTATGAGATGGCGAATGAAATACTGATACAGTTTACGACAGCAATTCAGACAAATCTACCAGCGTTGTTACAACAGGGGGTGGATATTGTTACAAATATCGTGAATGGGATTCTCCAAAATATTCCGCAAATGATTACAATGGCAGGTGCTGCAATCGCAAATTTTGAAAATGCAATTTGGTCAGCATTACCAACAGTATTAACAGCCGGTGCACAATTACTCATTAATTTAGTAAATGGAATAATTCAGAGTTTACCGGGGATAGTCACAGCGGCAGCACAGGCAGTAACAAAGATGGTCGTTACAATTGGGCAGCACCTGCCAGAGGTTTTACAGACCGGTATTGAAATAATCGGAAAACTTGCAGCAGGATTGATTCGTGCGATACCGACATTGCTTAGTAAGTTGCCACAGATCATAAAAGGGATAGTAAATGCTTTTATAGAGGTGGACTGGTTGTCCATAGGGATCAATATTATAAAAGGAATCGGAAAAGGACTTGCTAACGCAGGACATATGTTGTGGGATGCAGTAAAAGATATTCTTGGAAATTTTAAAGATAAGGTACTTGGCTTTTTTGGCATTCATTCTCCGTCCAGGTGGGGTGCATATGTAGGCGAAATGATTGATCTCGGTATGGCAAGAGGTTTGATCAACAACTCAAAGCCGATCAGTGATGCTGTAAATATGATGCAGGAAGTAGTGAAGACACCTCTTGAATCAAGTGCTTCAGTTTCATCGGATCAGCAAGTTGCATATACAGGTACAGGCATAGTGGAAAGATTGGATCAATTAATACTCATCCTTGGAATGATACTGAATCTGTTAAAAATGAAAGACGGGAATGTATCAGAAAGAGAAGTGGTGAGAGTTTTGAGAGAAATGGGGGTTGTATTTTCTTGATAGAAGTTAGATATGTAAGTTCAAATGGAAGAGAGTACAATCTGATAACAGATCATATTCGGCCGACATCAGGAACTTTCCATTCATATGAATGGAAAGCAAATGAAGCAGAAATTGAAAATGGGACAGAAGTATATGCATGGACAAAAGATCCGATTACATATCAGATCACGGTAACAGTCAGGGGATCTATTAGTGAAAGAAAAAGAATATTGAATGAGCTGACAAGTGCATTTGAATATGATATTGCTAATATTTCACCGGGGAGATTGTATTTTGATGAGTATTATATAGAGTGTTTCGCAAAAAGTGGAGAGAATACGATATCTGATACAGCAATTACAAGATCGGATTTTAAGATTAATTTGTATTGTCCATATGCCTTTTGGATCAAAGAGGAAACAAAGAGCTTTTTTAAAGATGAATCGAAAAATAGCGAGTATGAATATCTGGCATATCCATACGGCTATAGTTATGACTACTCGAAGCCGGGGCAAGGTGCGGAGAACTGGTATATTAACCATCACAGAAATTCCCATTTTAAGATGGTCGTTTATGGACCATGTGCAAATCCACGGATCATGATAGGCGATCATATATATGAAGTGAGAGACATATTAGAAAATGATGAGTATGCGGTGATTAGTAGTAAATCAAAGTCTGTAGAGAAGTATCTTGCAAATGGAACAAAGCAAAATATATTTTATAGGAGAGGAACGGAACAGTCTGTATTTGAACAGATTCCGCCAGGAAACCTTCAGATACATTGGAATGGAGAATTTGGTTTCGATTTGATTTTGTATAAAGAGAGGAGTGTACCAGAGTGGAACTGATTTGGACAGATTCAAATGGTAGGGAACTTGGGTATATTCAAAATGCGAATATTGACATGGAAATTGGAGAAGATGAAAAAGACAGTATAAATGATTTTGAAATTGAGTTTGCCCGAAGAAACTGGAATGGTGAATTGAATAGTGGGAGCAGGATTTATGTTCCAGGGAGTGAATTTGGAGGAGTTATAAAAGAAATCGAAACAGATACAAAAGCAGATACTATTAAGTTGAGGGGGTATACCTGGAGAGGAATGATGACAAAAAAAGTAGTCCAGCCCGATAAGGAGCAGGATTATTTTGTAGTAAAAGGTGAATTAAATCAAATCATAAAAAAGATGGTCGAGGAAGCTTTCCCCGGCCTTTTTTACGGAGTGGAAATCAGTACAGGTGTATCAATAAGCTATCAATTTGATAGATATTGTACTCTTCATGAAGGTTTTGTAAAGATGCTGAAGACAGTGAACTATCGTATAAGTATTGAATATATCCAAGAAAATGGAATTAACGGATATGTTCGGGTCCATGCGGTCCCGATCAATGATTATTCGGAAGACATAGAACTGTCAGAGGATGAAAATATCCAGTTTACGATGAACAAATCGGAACGTGGAGTAAATCATTTGATCTGTTTGGGAAAAGGAGAATTAAAAGACAGGATAGTGCTTCATCTATACACAGACGAAGCAGGAGATATATCTGAAACACCTTATTACACAGGGTGTGATGAAATAGCAGAAGTCTATGATAGCAGTGGATCAGAAAGAGATGATCTGATGAAGACAGGAAAAGAAAAGCTCGAATCTATCAAGAATAAGGTTGAGTATGACATGACTATGGAAAAAATGACATCTGCTGTAGATGTAGGAGACATAGTTGGAGGCAGGGATTATGTAACAGGAGTAGCAGTGAAAAAACCAATTGGAAGAAAAATATGGAGTGTATCTGCAGGAAAAGAGAAGGTCCAATTTAAGCTTAAAGGAGAGACGTAAATGGAGATTATAACAGGTTATACCGGGAAAAAGCATATAACCCCAGAACATGACAGAGATATTCATATAGGAACATACGGAGACAATTCTTATGTGCTTTCAACGGGAATGAAAATGGAAGCAGAAGTATCAAGCAATAATGAAATTAAAATCAGGGATGGGGTACTGATCCATCAAGGGTGTGCAGCTTCCATTAAAAAGAACACATATGATGCATTACAAATTGTAAATGGATCACAAGGAATGAAACGGGTCGATTTGATTATAGCGAGATATAAAAAAGATAAAAATACAGGGATAGAAACCTTACAGCTGGAAGTACTGAAAGGAACACCAAGTGAGACGGAGCCGATGAGTCCAAGTTATATATCAGGAGATATACAGGCAGGAGATACAGTGTCAGATATGCCGATGTATAAAATAACGATCGAGGGACTGAATATCGTAGCAGTAGATCAGCTGTTCACGGTGCTGCCGTCAATGGCTACGATAAATAAAGATTTAGCCGATACATCCGATAAAATAGCCGTGAAATCGTATAAACAGGCTGATATGCATCTCCAATCGTTTTATAACGTCTCTGCTTTTTCTGCATATAAAGTAGGTCGTGAGGTACATTTTAACGTATCTCTTGATCCCAAAAGTGGGACAACGCTCCTCGCAAATAAACTGTATGCTATTACTTCCGCAGCTATCGCTACAGATCTTAGACCTGCGGTACTGACACACATCCAGTGTGTTGGATGTGGACAGAGTTGGGAAAATACATGTGCTGTAATGGCATACGTTGATACAAATGGAATGATCTACTTTTCAACACCTGCAACGAGAGCCTTTTACAAATTTCACGGCATATGGATTGCGGCAAATTTGATTTAATGAATGAAGTGATGGTTCACGGAACATATATTTGCACTGACAATAGTAATAAGCAGACATCCGATACGCAGCAGTTAGCATTATTCAGACTCAATCCTAAATTGAAAAACAATGGATACAATTATTGGCTGAGAAACGTAGCTGATTCGCAATCATATGTCCTAGTGTCACAGTATGGGGACGCTAGTAAAGATGCAGCTACAAGCACATACGGGATTCGCCCGGTATTTGCAGTAGGATGACAAGCACGCATTTATAGCCTGTGAAAGGAGGTGAGAAAGATGGATGACGTAATTACAAGGGCGGAACACGAAGAGTTCAAGAAGCGGATCGAAGACGAGAACCATCGTCAGAACAAGAGGATTGAAGTGTTGGAGAAGATTACACAGCAGATCAATTCGCTTACTCTGTCGGTCGAGAAGCTGGCACAGAGCATTGAGCTTATGGTAGGCGAGCAGAAGCAGCAGGGGAAACGCTTGGAAACATTGGAAAGCAGAGACGGGGAAATGTGGCGAAAAGTATGTGGCTATGCTGTATCAGCGGCAGTAGGTATCCTTGTGGGATGGATCGCTACGCAAGTAGGATTCTGATAGGATTAGAAACTAGCCTATTTGGGTTTGGACGGCTTTGGCAATAATTTCCCCACAATGTTACACGGGCTTATACAGAGCCTACGGGGCAACAAGAAAAGACAGGAGGAATCGAAATGGAATTGTGGAATGTGTTGTTACAGATTCCGATGCCGGTTGTGGTATTGGTAGTTGCGATCCTGATTTTTGTTACCGTGGTGGTGGCATATCAGTATGCAAAGATGAAAGGACTTGACGGAATCCGGGAGGATGTGTACCAGTTGATCCTGACGGCAGAGAGGGCATATAACTACGGAGATAATAAGCAGAAGCTCAAGTATGTAGTACAGGAGGCAAGAAAGCTGTTGCCGAACTGGCTTCAGGTGGTACTGAGTGATTACATCCTGGAGAGGACAGTCGAGGCATGGTTTAAGGGAGTTAAAGATTTACTTGACGATGGTAAGGTGAACGGATCACAGAAGTGATGCCGTTTTTTTATTGTGAAATGAAAGGAGAAGAATTATGGCAATTTATAACGTACATGGTGGACACTCATTGATCTGCAGAGGAGCTTCAGGACTTTTGGAAGAAGTGAATGAGGACAGGGCAGTCAAGAATAAGGTGATCGAATACCTCAGAAAAGCAGGGCATACAGTCTATGACTGTACGGATGATAATGGACGGACTCAGGGTGCGAACCTGTCAGCGATTGTAGCGAAATGCAATGCTCATAAGGCAAGCCTTGATGTGTCAATTCACCTGAATGCCGGTGGTGGCACTGGGTGTGAAGTTGAGAATTACGATACAGGAACAAAGGCAGTATCTGACCGGATCTGTGCCAATATTTCAGCGGCACTCGGAATCAGGAACAGAGGTACAAAATATATGCCGGATCTGTATGTCTTGAGGAATACAAAGAGTCCGGCTATCCTGGTGGAGTGTTGCTTTGTTGATAACGCTGTGGATAAATCCCACTGGAATGTGGATAAGTGTGCAAAAGCAATCGCAGAAGGAATCTTAGGACATTCCATTAGATCAAGCGGTTCAACTGCATCAAAGCCGGCATCTGTCACAGCTTCAGTGCGGATGGCAGATGCATTTCCCTTCTGAAGGTACTGTTTACGAATGAATGTATTTTTAACTGTGCTTATTGTTTGAACAACTGCAACAATGATGTGCGTCGTGCTTCTTTCACGCCGGAAGAAATCTGCACCATTACCTTAGAATTTTACCGCAGGAATTATATCGAAGGACTTTTTTTGAGTTCCGGGATTCTGATCAGTCCGAACTACACGATGGAATTGATCTATCAGACTTTATTTTTGCTGCGTAACAAATACCATTTCAACGGATATATTCATGTGAAGGCAATTCCGGGTGCTGATCCGCTCTTAGTCCAGAGAACCGGATATTTAGCTGACCGTATGAGCATTAATTTAGAGCTGCCGACTGCCAATGCATTAAAAAAATTAGCACCTTATAAATCCCGCCGGACGATCTTAAAACCTATGCGGCAGATCCAGAACGGTATCACGGAGAACAAAGAAGAACTGGCACTGTACCGCTCTGCTCCAAAGTTTGTTCCTGCCGGACAGAGTACTCAGATGATCATTGGTGCAACCCCGGAAAATGACTACCAGATCATGAGTGTTGCAGAACAGCTTTATGACAAGTTCTCCCTAAAGCGTGTCTTTTATTCTGCTTTTATCAACGTGAATGAGGATGCCAATCTCCCTATGCTGCCCGGTGGACCGCCTCTTTTGCGGGAACACCGTCTTTATCAGGCAGACTGGCTGTTGCGCTATTACCATTTTCATGTAGATGAACTGTTAAGCGAGGCAAGGCCTGACTTTAACATTTATCTCGACCCGAAGTGCGACTGGGCAGTCCGTCATTTAGAATATTTTCCGGTCGAGATCAACCGTGCAGACTATGATATGCTGCTCCGTGTCCCGGGTATTGGCTATAAGTCTGCCAGCCGCATTGTAAAAGCAAGACGTCACAGCACCCTCGATTTTGCCAATCTGAAGAAGATAGGTGTTGTGTTGAAACGCGCTCTTTATTTTATCACCTGCTCCGGCAGGATGATGTACCACACGAAGCTGGAAGAAGATTATATCTGCCGCAATCTGATGAGCGATAAGACACAGATACCACGTGAGATCCGTGAGAGCGGTTATCAACAATTGAGCCTGTTCGATACCGGCTTATCCACGGAGCCGCTTCCGCTGTCGTAGATAAATGTAAAACTTTTATTTCCCTGAATATTTTCCTCAAGACAGGAGCAGGACATTATGCATGTATTTATCTGTGAAAACACACCAAACGGAATATTGACCGGCGTATACGATGCCTGGGAATTAAAGATTCAGGAAAGATGCTCCCACGCTGATATTTATCTGGTATCCGGCCAGCCGGATAATTACGAGCTGTTTTGCGACTACCACACCGTCGCACCCTCCGCTGAAAAAGCCGGAAAAGTTGTTTCCACGCTGAACCGGAAGCTTGGACACGATTTTTACGAGACAATCCTTACTGCTGTTTTATCCATTGATCTTTCCGGCAAGAAGAAGATGGACAAAGCGAACGCCGTGTATCAGACGATCGTTGCCGCACTTTATTCACCCAAAGGTGCCCGTGTATTGGATTCACTGAGTAATCCTTATATTTACCGTGTCTTTGAATTGTCCAGAGCCACAGCCTCCGAAGCCCACCACCTGAAAGGTTTTCTGCGCTTTTCGGAACTGCAGAACGGCGTTCTGTTTTCCACGATCCATCCCAAAAATAATGTCCTGCCAATTTTAGCAGAGCATTTTACGGATCGTTTTCCGCAGGAAAATTTTATGATTTACGATGAAACCCACCAGCTTGCGGCAGTCCACCGCGCCGGAAAGAATTATATGCTTGTAGATGCTTCGGACATCAATACCGAACTTCTTCAGAACTATTCTGAAAATGAAGCAAGATTCCAGAAACTGTGGCTGGCCTTTTTCGACAGTATTGCGATTGAAGCACGCACCAACCCCGAATTACAGGCACAGAATATTCCGAAACGGTTCTGGAAGGATGCTGTGGAATTAAGACACTTTTGTGAATAACCTTACCGCATTCTCCTCCGTCACACGCTCGACCTCCTCCGCTGTGATTCCTTTTAATTCTGCGATTTTTGCGATCACAAACGGAATATTGGAAGAATCATTTCTCGTGCCGCGGTGCGGTTCCGGTGTCATGTAAGGACAGTCCGTCTCAAGTAAAATGCGCTCCAATGGGATTGCTTCCACTGTCTCTTTCAGTTTTTTTGCGTTTTTGAATGTGACGACGCCACCGACACCGATGTAGTAACCCATTTTGATAAATTCCTGTGCCATCTCTCTGGAGTAGGAATAGCAATGGATGACACCCGGTATCTCCTCTGCGTGAACCGCTTTCATCACTTCCATAGTATCGGCTGCTGCATCTCTGGAATGGATGATCACCGGAAGGTTGGTTTCCCTGGCAAGTTCCATCTGCCGTCTGAACCAGTAACGCTGTGCATTCTGCACCTCCGGCTCTTTATCCCAGTAATAATCCAGTCCGATCTCACCGATCGCAACGGTCTTGGGAAGAGATGTCTGCTCTTTTAACCAGGCAAATGTCTCTTCATTCAACCCGCTGATGTCACTTGGATGTACGCCCACCGCTGCATAAATGTAATCATATTTTGCAGCAAGTTCCAGAGTTGTCTTTGTTGTCTCTATCGAAGCCCCGACATTGATGATCCTGCCGATCCCTTTTTCCGGCAGGGAACGGATCAATGCTTCACGGTCATCGTTAAAACTTTCATCATCATAATGTGCATGTGTCTCAAATATCATAGCTGCCTCTCTGTGTTATCAAATCATTTTATTTTTTCTGTGCACGCTTCCGGCGTTTTCTTATGATCAGTACGATCAAAAGCAATACAACCGCTGCACCGCCGCCGGCATAATACAAGGTGTGATCTGCCGCCGTATGTACCAGTGCAAACGCTGCCTCATATGGAATGTCTGCCACAAGGTAACTGCCATCCTCTGTGGTTTCTGCCAATGTCCATGCATCGCTGCCTGTTTCTCTGTACCAGATCTCATTTTTTCCTGAAGTGTCCGGCACATAAAAATGTGCTTTTACTGTATCATAGATTTTGTCATGCAAGTGTTCAAGACTCCAGTTGTAAGCATACACGACATCTCCGTCCGGCAGATCTGTGTCACACTCTGCCATCTGGATGGAAGTGTCATCATAGAATTTCCCTTCCAGAAGAAAAACTGCTTTTTCATTTTCTGTATCGGAACTTTCACTAGCTGTATCTTCTGTTTTTGCGTCGTTTATCACTTCCGTTCCCACGATACTCTCTGTCCAACGGCTGTACTCTGCCTCCACCGTTTTATTTTCCGTCATTGGTTTTCCAACCAGATCCTCTGGCCAGACTGCATAGTAACCATCTTTTTCCGGAATCTGTGGAAGATCAGATTCACTGAAGCTTCCATTATATACGATTGTCTTTACAATATCCACATTATCTTCTGCCCTGAAAGTTATCTTCACTTTATGGAATCCTTCCGGAATATTCTCAAGTTTCATGACCTCTTCATAACTTTTTTCATCTGCAATCCCCGCATAGTTGATGTTGTCAATTCCATCAAGGTCATCGCCCACAAAAATGTTACCTTTTACCTCGCCCTCTTCAGACACAGTTCCTGCGATGCTTCCCAGGCCTTCCCCATCACTTGTGATCGTAGATGCAGAAACACAGTTTTTCACGGTATATCCGCTTCCGACAATGCCTCCGACATAATCCTTTGCATTTACATTACAGAGACTGTAACTGTTGGAGATTGCACTGACACTGTTTCCTGCAATGCCTCCGGCATAATCCCCGGTATCAGATTTCACAGAGCCATAACTTTCACTTCCATAGACCAGACCAAGTTCTTCTAATCCGGTAATACCACCGACACTGTTTTTCTTTGAAGTCACTTCCCCATAGTTGCTACAGCGGATGACAACATTATTCACGGTAGAACGGAGTGTAATGTCCGTAGAATCTGTAAGATCAGGATCAAACTCCGGATCGAGATCATATTCAATGTTCATCGTTCCGACAATTCCACCCACATTGAGATCGCCATTGACCATTCCGCGGTTTACACTTCCTGAAACAACACCATCTGTATCTTTTGCACTGGCTGCGGACGAGATATCTTCCATATACTCCTCATCTCCTGTCACCACAGAAAGCGTATCTCCAACCGTATTCTGAATGCTTTTGATCTGCTTACTGATCTTCTGCACATCATTTGTGACAGACTGGATTCCATCATCCACTGTGTTCGTCAGCTTATCAATATCGCCGTTCGTATCTTTCTCTTTTATCTGATTGGAAATATCATCCATAAAATCTTCTGCCGTTTTATTGGAATCGGAGATTGTTCCACGAATGTTGGACAGATTACTGTTGATATTCTGCCATTCTTTTGAAACCGCCTCTGCCTGTTCTTTGTTTAAAATATGATTGTTTCCCTGGATACTATCTATTTTATCCAGAGAATTATGAATATTATTCATGTACTGCTGCGCTTCCGGGTTTGATTCCCCGATGGAATCTGAGAGGGAACCCAGAGATTCCGACAAAGTTTTCGAAGAATTATCGTACTGCTCCGACAGATTGTCCACATAGGTCTTTGCTGCTGTGGAGGTATCACTCATGGTCGAAGCAATGTTGCTTAAGGTCGTGTTGATGGAACTGACCGAATCCTGCACCTGATTTACCTTATCATCCAGATACTCCGATTCTATATACGGCTCCGCCTGACCGACAATTCCTCCTACATCTTTTCGTCCGTAGATTTCCCCTTCATTGTGGCAGTCGATGACTTTTCCACTCTGGCGTCCGGCAATTCCACCCACGTTATAACCCGTGTGTGCAAAACCGATTTTTCCCTGATTGATGCATTCACTGACAATTCCAGTCGAAACACCCACAATTCCGCCAATATCATTCCGGTCTATTACACGCCCTGTGAGATTTAATGTACCAATGTCAACGCCTCCAATATCCATCGTGGTTTTCAGCTCATCTGTATTGATGCTGCACTCCGATGTACACTCTGACACAAGTCCTTCGTTATTTCCAACGATTCCTCCGGTCTGATTGGTGGCTGTCACTGTTGCATTGCTCCTGCAGTTTACAATTTTTCCGGTCGGTTTGTTGATCCCTGCGATCGCTCCGACTGCTGTTTTTCCATTGACAGTTCCTTCAAAGGAACAGTTCCCGATCGTACCATAGTTCACACCGGCAATTCCGCCAATATTTTTACAGCTTCCCTCTGAAGTGATCTTACCGGAGATCTTCAGATCATTCACAACTGCGCTTTTACCCAGATAACGGAAAAATCCGTGATCCGAGCCTTTTACCTGCAGCTTCACATTACTGATCGTGTGACCGCCGCCCTCAAAATCCCCAGAGAAATATGCAACACCATTGAAATCAACCTTCGAAAGATCAATATTATGGGTAAGTTTTACCGTTTTTCCAACACTCCAGCTGTCATACTGACAGTTCTGTAAAAATTCTTCAAATGCCTTTTCATCGGCAATTTCGATGATCTGATTTTTATTTTCTGCCGCATCCGCACTGGTTGTGCTGTCTTTTTCTGTGGTTTCTTTTGTACCACTGCTTTCCTGTGAGGTGGCAGCCTGTATGGTCAACCGTCCGTTTCCTGCCAGAGCAGAAACGGTCAGTGTCATGGAAAAACACAGGGCAAGTACTTTCATTCTCATCTTTTTCATGACTTTTTCTCCTCCTGCTCTTCCTTTGCGGCTGTCTCTGATTCTGCAGCCACATTTTCATCCTGCGTCATTCCCGGCAGCATTGGATTTTGTGTATCGTCATGTGTGACTTCTCCATGTCTGCCCGGTATGTGCGAATCTAACGACACTTTCATCTGTCCCTGGAATACACCGGAAACATCTGCATCAATCTCTCCCTGTACATAACCTTTTACATGTCCGGTCACCCTCACTCTGCCGACAATCTCCTTCTGAGGACGTGAAATATTCATGGCAAGGGCTGTCTTCTCAATGATAAAATCACCAAACAGCAGGATCTGCGGCAGCACAAAAAGAACCAGAATAATGGATATTAACGTACCGCGTCCCAAAGCCACACCAATGGAGGCAACCGTCGGATCGGATGCAATCTCACCGATCAAAAATCCTGCACAGGTCAAAATCGTTCCGGAAGTAAAAATAGTTGGAAATGCCTGATTTAAGGATTCAGTAATCGCATCTTTGATCGGCATTCTCTGTTTCAGATCCATGTATCTGCTGGAAATAACGATTGCATAGTCGATCGTTGCACCCATCTGAATTGCAGACACGATCAGGTACGCAATAAAGAATATTGTCTGTCCTCTCATTGCCGGAACTGCAAAGTTGATCCAGATACTTCCCTGTATAGTGAGTACCAGAAGCACCGGAAGCCCTGCTGACTGGAACGTGAAAAACAGGATGATCATAACAAATAGTGCCGTCAATACGCTGATCACGATATTATCCGATGCAAAGGAAGATTCCAGATCATGGTCACTCGTGGAGTTTCCTACCAGAATGACATTGTCTTTTCCAAAATATTTCGCTGCAATACCCCGGATCTCATCCATCGCATCGTAGGTTTCCTGTCCTTCCGCCGGAAGTGACAGATCTAATACAAATCTGGAATAGTCATCTCCCTGCAGCTGTAATTGCGCATCATGCAGCGTGTCATATAAGGACGTAAGCTGATCGTCAAGATCTGCATCTAATGTCACATATCCTTCCTGATACTGGTCATACAGGAACAGGAACATATCAATGATCGGCACCTCATAATCATCAATGCCGGTAAATACCGGACCATACTGCTCCTCATTGTATGCATATGCTGTATACAAAATCTGTACAACTTCTACATCCAGATCCGTCAACTCTGCAAACTGTCTTGGGTTCAGCTTATCCGTCAGCATATAATCATCATTGATCGCCACATTTGCAAGTCCCAATGCCGAGTTTACATAATCCAGTTTTTCAATTTTTCCCAATACCTTTTTCTCGGAATCATAATCCCCTTTTGGAACCATGACAACCAACTGATTGCTGGCACCAAAGGTATTCTCAATTTTTTCACTTGCAATTTTCGATTCACTCTTTTTCGCGCTTACAATGGAATTCGTGTCATATATATACTGGCAGTGATTAGATTCCCAAAATGCAAATACCAGAAACACGATAAAAACCGGCGGAATGATGTATTTGGTCAGATTTGCAAATTTACCTACAAATGTAATTTTTGGTACATAGCATTTGTGATGGGTTTTATCAATTCCTTTTGCAAAAATCAAAAGCACGCCCGGCATTAGGAAGAAAACGGAAATCAGGCTGAGTATGATTGCTTTTACCAGAATGATACCCATATCGTAGCCCAGCCGGAACTGCATAAACATCATCGCAACCATGCCGGAAATCGTGGTAAGGGAGGACGAGCTGATCTCCGGGATCGCCTTGGAGAGTGCCACTTTCACCGCTTCCTCTGCATCCAGCGTCTCATGTTCTTCCATGAAACGGTCACACAAAATAATGGCATAGTCGATTGCCAGTGCCAGCTGAAGCACAACGGCAATGGAATTTGTGACAGATGAGATCGTTCCAAACCAGTAGTTTGTACCCATGTTTAAAACAGCTGCCACGCCAAATGTGATCAGTAATACCGGGATCTGCAGATATGCTTTTGTGGAGAGCATCAACACCGCAACAATGATGACAACCGCCAGCACAAGAATAATATTCATATCCTGCGAAAGTGACTCTGCACTGCGCTCCTCCTCACCGACAGAGGACGAAACATAGACATCATAACCATCCAGTGTCTCTTTTACTTCCTCAAGCGCATCTTTGCTGATCTGTTCATCCTCCGTTCCGTCAAACGTCACACTAAACAGCGCATCCGCACCTGTAAAATGATCCTTGGAATCATCAAATTCAATCTGCTTCACGCCCTCAATATTTTCCAGATCGTCAACCAGATCTTCCGCCTGCGCATAGGTGATATTCGAGACCATGACTTTGGCACTGCCATAAGTTGTGAACTGCTCCTCCATCAGTGACAGCCCGATCCTCGTCTCACTGTCTGCCGGCAGATAGGATGTGATATCCTGATTGACCTGCACCTTATTAATAGAAAGAACACTGTAAATCATTGCCAAAACAAACAGAATTTCGATTGCTTTCCGCTTATTTACAATAAAGGAAGCGACGGTAAGCCAGAAGTTCCCTTTTTCTTTTTCCTGTTTTTCTTCCATATTCATCCTCTTTCATGTTACATCTGAATCATTTTTCTTACGCAGCAAAACAGCAGTTGTTTTACCGCTGATCCATTTCACTATACTTAACATTGTGTTGATTATTTTATACTGCATTATTATAATAAGGGCATCTGGTTTACTCAATAAACATATTTTTCAAAACTGTTTGTTAATTGACATATTATGTACACTGTGTTGATTATTTCAGAAAATTTTTAGGATTATAAATTTTTAATCATAACTCCAGAAAAAATACCAGACAATAACATCACATTTTATATGAAAGGATCTCACATTATATATGGAAGCAAAAACCGACCGCCGTATCAAGCGTACCCGCTATCTGCTTGTACACGCACTCACCTCCCTTATGCTGAAAAAAAGTATCAAGGATATCACCGTAAAAGAATTGTGCGAGTCTGTTGACATCAACCGCGGCACTTTTTACCTGCACTACAAAGATATTTATGATATGGAGCAGACCGAGCAGGGGCTTTTAGAACAGTTTGAGCAGGTCTTCAAAAATTATCACCCGGATCATACTCCGGATTTTCCTTATCCGCTGTTTGTCGAAATTTTTCAGATCATTGACCAAAACTCTAATCTGTGCTGTGCACTGCTGAGTCCCAATGGCGATATTTCTTTTTCTGTCAAGATCAAGAAATTGTTTGAACACCAATACATACACGAATGGATGGTTGCGCATCATTCGGCTGATTTTCTGCCAACTTATGAATATTTCAGCAGTTTTCTCGTTTCCGGCTGCTCCGGTCTGATCGAGTCATGGCTGGCTCATGGCAAAAAGGAGACGCCGGAGGAGATGGCAAGACTTATCAGCAAACTGATTTCTACCGGAATGACATCTGTCTATCCGATGCCTTACGGACAGTCTGATGATCTGTAGAATTGCTGATCTTCATTTTGTATATTTTTACTAAACTTTTGTATTTTTTATCAATTAAAGCAAATTTTTGTTTCCTTTTCACACAAAATCATATATACTTATTATAGAATATTGGCTCCGGGGCAACGCTTCGGAGTTTTTGCTTCGCAAAACCAGGAGGAAAAATCCTCTCCTCGTCCAATGGGACTCGGATTTTTTCTTCGAAAAAACAAGGAGGAATTATGGATTTTGTTGGTACTGTCTGGGCGCTGCTTCCGCCGGTGATCGCCATTGTGCTTGCGCTGATCACAAAGGAAGTTTATATGTCGTTATTTATCGGTGTCGTAACCGGAGCTCTTTTATATACAAATTTCAGTCCGGTTGGAACGATCGAGGCAATTTTTGAAGTTATGATGGAAAAGCTTGGGGATTCGTGGAACGTCGGCATTCTGATTTTCCTCGTATTTCTTGGCATTATTGTTGCATTGATGACAAGAGCCGGCGGTTCTGCCGCTTACGGAAAATGGGCAGGAAGTAAGATCAAGACCAGATCCGGCGCACTGCTTTCCACATTTGCGCTCGGTGTCGTGATCTTTGTCGATGATTATTTCAACTGTCTGACCGTTGGAAATGTCATGCGTCCTGTCACGGACAAGCAGAAGATTTCCCGTGCGAAACTGGCTTATATCATTGACGCAACTGCAGCTCCGATCTGCATTATCGCACCGATCTCAAGCTGGGCTGCCGCAGTCACCGGATACACAAACGGAGATGGTTTCTCTCTCTTTTTGCAGACAATCCCATTTAACCTGTATGCATGGCTCACCATTCTGATGGTGATTTTTATAGGTGTGACCGGTCTTGATTATGGTCCGATGAAAAAGTTTGAGGAAAATGCTGCAAAAGGTGATCTTTTCTCCGGCAAAAATGATTATGAAAATGTAAAAGAAAATATTATTTCCGCAAAAGGAAAGGTGATCGACCTTGTTCTTCCGGTCATTTTCCTGATTGCAAGCTGCATTATCTGCATGATTTATACAGGTGGATTCTTTGAGGGCGAGAGCTTCATCAACGCTTTTGCAAACTGCGATGCATCCATGGGACTTGTGATGGGTTCCTTCATTACATTAGTGTTTGTGTTTTTGCTGTACCTGCCACGCCGCGTGATCACATTCAGTGAATTTGCCGAGTGTATTCCGCAGGGATTTAAGATGATGGTTTCTGCGATCCTGATCCTTGTTCTGGCCTGGACGTTAGGCGGTTTCTGCAGTACAAAATTAGAAGCCGGCGCCTTTGTGAGCAGCATGCTCTCCGGCAATATGACTGCAACCTCACTTTTCCCGGCTATATTATTTCTGGTTGGAAGCGGACTTGCTTTTGCAACCGGTACTTCCTGGGGAACGTTTGGCATTTTAATTCCGATCGTTACCGCTATGTTCCCGGAAACAGATCCGATGCTCGTTGTCTGTATTGCCGCTTCCCTTGCCGGTTCTGTCTGCGGAGATCACATGTCACCGATCTCCGACACAACGATCATGGCCTCCGCCGGTGCACAATGCCACCATGTAGACCATGTATCCACACAGCTTCCTTACGCTCTGACGGTCGGTGGCTGCTGCGTGGCCGCCTATCTGGTTGCCGGATTCACAAAGAACGTATTTCTCACAATGGCAGTCGGTGTGATCCTGCTTTTTGCCGTGCTATCATTCATCCGCTACAGACAGGGACATAAATAAATTTGCAAAAAAATATATCTTAATTTCAGAATCTATTTTATAATATGGATAGTATTTTACGTATCAGTGATTACTTAAAATAATGAACTCAGGAGAAATGGAATATGAGCAGAGGTGTATTAGGAAAAAATAACTGGGCATTAGTACTTCTGATCCTTGTCGGTGTCGTGTTAGGCGGTCTTATCGGAAAGTTATGTGCGGGCGTTCCTGCTTTAAGCTGGCTTAGTTACGGTCAGAGTTTTGGATTTGTCAATCCGATGGTGTTAGATCTTGGAATTTTAGTTCTCACATTTGGATTTACGGTGGATATCACAGTAGCCGGTATTCTGGGGATTGTGATTGCAATTATTATTTACAGGTTATTGTAAGCTCATGATAAAACGACAGATGTAATTCCAATACATCTGCCGTTTTATTTTTTACATAATTTTATATATCCTGTTTTCTATTCTGCAATAGCCACTTCCAGACCGGAACAACGCTTACGTGAACTCCTTCATAGTCAAGTTCTTCCTCTTCACTATTTGTAATCAGTAAGCAGGTTGCATCACCAATAAAGTTTTTTAATTTTACAAATGCTCCGATTTCCCGTTCCCTTGTATCTATCTGGTCTAAGACCTGCAGGCTTACCTGAATTGCAAGTTTTTCTTCTGGAACATAAAAATCAATTTCAACGTTTTTTTCAAAATAAAATACATTTTCCCGTCCATAACGTCGAATCAGTTCTATTGCGACCAGGTTTTCCAACTGCGCTGAACTGCAATCCATAAGCATAAGCCCTAACAAGCCGGTATCCATAAAATAATATTTTGGCGAAGTCTCTTTTTCCACCAGCTTTGCCGCATAATTTTGCAATGTGAACAACATATAAGAGTCCATCATATAACCGACATAATTAATCACTGTCTGCTTTCCGAGTACTGCTCCTGCACTCTTTAAGATGTTGCTCAGCCTGTTAAAGGACAATGGTTTTGTAACTGATTCCGCAATCTTCTTCAAAATCAATCTTACTGCAAAATCATTAGTTATTTTATTTCTGGTTATAATATCTCCCAGATAAATGGTCTGGTAAATGCTATTTAAATATTCCCGCTTGTTTCTGATATCGACCAATTCCGGAAAAGCACCGTATTTTACATACTGATCACACATTCCAACTACTTCTGCCCTGTCTTTTGTGCTGAGCACTTCCAGATAATTTTTATCCTTCCCCTGTGCGGCCAGATATTCCGGGAACGAATATGGATATATATCTACTATCATAAATCTACCGCCAAGTGTAGATGCAATTTCACTGCTTAGCATCTTGCTGTTGCTTCCAGTAATATGAATTCTATATTTCATGTCTGCTATCCGGCGGACAAACTTTTCCCAGCCTTCCACGTTTTGAATCTCATCCAAAAAAAGATATGGTTTATTGTCCGCGCCAGACATTTCGAGTCCGATTTCCAGGATCAGGTTCAGATCGTCTGCTGACAGTTCCAAAAGTCTTTCATCTTCAAAATTTACATAAACAATCTGTTTGAGAGGAATTCCATTTTCCTGCAAATGCTTAATCTGCTGATACATCATATAGGATTTTCCAGTTCTTCTAATTCCAACAAAGCAATAATTTACATTGTCTTCCAATGGATAGTCTCTCTTTATCATTGGATTATTTAAATAAGTTTCCTTTTGGTCAATCATAATCTGCTTTAAATAATCTCTGTTCATACGGCACTCCTTTCTGTCTGTAAGACA
>OLVO01000409.1_pt1 | contig 50223 bp, 42 predicted proteins | sample 1672571 | NCBI WGS metagenome assembly OLVO01 (sample SAMEA3136700, study PRJEB25190) | human gut metagenome | biome: human gut; feature: human-associated habitat; material: faeces | place: Austria | collected 2013
ATCCTCTGGAATCTACAAGCCGTATTCTGACACCGGATATGGTAGGTCAGGAGCACTATGAGGTAGCAAGAGCTGTTCAGCAGATTCTTCAGCGTTATCAGGAGCTGCAGGATATCATCGCCATCATGGGTATGGACGAGTTGGCAGAGGAAGATAAGCTGGCTGTAAACCGTGCGCGTAAGGTGCAGCGTTTCATGTCACAAAGCTTCTCTGTTGCAGAGCAGTTTACAGGTATGCCGGGACAGTACGTTCCGCTTAAGGAGACTATTCGTGGTTTCCGTATGATTATTGACGGGGAGTGCGATGATATTCCGGAGAGCTGCTTCCTCTTTGCAGGAACTATTGACGAAGTATTTGAAAAGGCTGGAAAGGCAGGAACTGTATGAACACATTCCATTTGCGCATAGTGACGATGGACGGAAAAGTGTTTGATGATCAGGCATCTCAGATTTTTCTGCGAACAATTGATGGTGATGTGGCGATCCGCGCAGGTCATATCAATTACTGCAGCGGAATCGGCATGGGTCAGGCTCATGTGACGCTCGCAGATGGTCATGAGCGATATGCTGCCTGCATTGGCGGTATGGTGTCGATGTTAAATGGCGAGTGCCAGGTAGCAGCGACAACCTGGGAATGGAAGGAAGAGATTGACGAGGAGCGCGCAAAGAAGGCAAAAGAACGAGCCGAGGAGCGCCTGAATCAGAAAAATCTTTCAGACAGAGAGCAAAGAATTGCCGAGGCAAAGCTTCGCAGAGCACTAGTCCGGCTTCATGTAACAAACGAAGAATAAAAAATCCCTCGTCTGGCACGTGGTGTCAGGCGGGGGATTTTTTTGTGGTGTAGCCCGGGAGTTTTACGAAGGGGCGCTTCGATGAGTGACTTTGTCGACGGGCCCAACTCCGCGGGTCCCCACTACACGTTTTCAGCGTAAGTGTATTTTGACAACGGGCCCGCTACAACGTCCCGTCTCGTAAAGCACATCATCTCAGCGCCTGTTAGGTTACGAGGTTTACTTCGAGAAAATCATAGCGAATAATTGCTTTGCGTTTGGAATATTCCCTTTATACATGGACATTGCCTTGTAGATGCGTCCGGCAAGTGCCATGCCAAGAAGTGAGGTAATAACTACGATTGCGAGGGAGCCACAGGCCTTAGCAATGGAGATGGAACCAAGCAGCAGGTGGCTTGGGGAAACGAGGATTGAGGTAAATGGAATCCAGTCGAGGATGCCGACGGAACCCATCGAATCAAAGTTTCCAGAGAAGCTGCCTGTACCGAGTGTTGCAAAGAAGCTAAGCAGCAGGATAATAACGAAGATACCGTTTGTCATGCTTAAGTCTTCCTGCTTGGAAGCGATTGCACCGCCAATTGAGGCGATTGCAAGGTACAGAAGCAGACCAGCTGCTAAGTAGAGTAAGAAAAATAGGATGTTGACAGGTGTAAAGATGCTTGAGAGCAGTCCCATCTGACCAAACATCTGGATGAGCGGCATGGTGGTATCTGGATTGATTGTTTTTACTGCCCAGATACCGGCTGCAAAGCCGCCCCACAGTCCGATTACCCACAGTGCAATCTGAATGACACAGGTAAATGCCTGTGCAAGTACTTTTCCGATGACCATTGCCTCTGGCTTTACGGAGACGAGCATCGTATCCATCAGCTTTGAGGATTTCTCGAGAACGACACAGTTGGCGGTACCCTGACCGTAGAACAGGATCAAGAAATACAGAAGCATGATGTTTACATATGGAAGCATGTAACCTAAGACGTTTTTAACGGTAGCATCTGCATTCTGCTCGGAGTTGGCATCGTCGCCGCTTACAAGTGTGTCTGTGCCGTTCTGGCTCTCATAATAGGAATATTTATAGCTGATGCCGCCCAGAGCCGTGAGATCGCTTATCGATGCACCTGATTTGGCTACGGCAAAGACGGAGAACATCTGACTTAAAAAGTCGCTGTAGTCATCGGCATCGTCCATGGAGAGGGCAGATGCTTCTGGCAGGATTACGCTTGTGTGAAAGCCATCCTCGTCGGAGGTGACAACGACAACAAGTGCATTGCCAGTATCAGTTTCGGCAGCGGCGAGTGCATCCTCGTCGGTGTCAAAGCTGTGATAGGAAATGGAAGCGAAGGTTTCGTTGCCGGATGATTTTGCAATCATATTGAAAACGGAAAAGTCGAATGCATTTCCATCGGTTAGGTCAGCTGTATATACGTCGGAAATGACGGCGCTTGGTGTGTCACTTTTTTGAGTGAATTCCAAGAAAGACATAATTCCGAGCGGGAGCGCAAAGCATAACAGCATGACAATAAGTGTCGCTGTCTTCCAGCCCTTTGTGAGGCGGTGGCGCACAGTAAAGCCAAAGACCTTCTTTAGTCCGTTCAAAAAGGATTTCATAATGTAGCGCCCTCCTTTTTTCTATTTTTAAAAATTTGAAACAGCTGAGAAATTCCCATGTGGCTGCCGCGGTACAGCAAAAGATCGCGGTATACCTTTGCACAGAATATGCTCAGTGCAACAAGAATGATTGCCTGAATAACCCAAGAAAGAATCAGGACAATTAGTGAAATATTTCCGCACACATACGAAACTGGTGCGCAGAATACGCTGATGACCGGGCAAAGGGAAAGCACGGCTGCGGCAACTGCGTTGCTGGAGATAATCGGTGTGAAGCAGGATACGATGTAACCAACCATAATAAGAAGTGTTACAATCATGATCGCTGGCTCAGACTGTTCCATTGTATTGCAGCAGGTTCCGATCAGACCGGACAGAACTGCATAGGTCGCAAATGCGAGAATCAGTGAGATCAGTGCAATTACAATGGTGCCCCAGTTTAAATTCAGCTGTGAGAGATCAATGCCCATCTGAGAAAGTGTGGTGCTAAGACTTGCCATCTGAAGATACTCGACACTGATTTCATAGGAAAGAACAAATCCGATTGCCATCATCGCGATCATGATTAACACATAGGTCATGACAGCCAGAATCTTTCCAAGTAAAAGTGCGAGTGGGGAAACGCTTACCATCAGTAGTTCAATCAGCTTGGAATCCTTTTCGGTGACGATGCAGCGAATGATAAAGCTTGCAGAAAGCAGACACAAGATCATAACTACGATCGAATAGCCGTACTGGATGGCAAAGTTGGCATCAAAGCCAATACTTTCTGTGCCATTTTTCTGATCAAGGTAGTCAGCGGCGCTCATGCTGTCCACATCGTAGGAATTTTGTGCGGACAGGCCAAGTGAAGCAAAGCGCTCCGATGTCATCTGGGAGGAAATCGCGGTCAGAAGTGATTCCAGATCCTCTGTTTTGAGGGAGCTGTTTTCTGCGATATGGCTCTCTACGGTGCAGGCACCGCTCTTATCTGGTGCGCTGATATAAACGTAGACATCAGTGTCGCCTAAATGATCGGCATAGAAAGTTTTGTCAAACTCAGCGGTTTCAAATGAAACAGATGAAAACGCAGCATTTTGAGCCGTCAATGCATCAAAATCAAGTTCGGTTCCACTCTCATTTGTCACATAAGCTGTTTGAATCGGGCTGATTGAAACACTATTTCCGGTAAGGTTTTGAAGCGGAAGTGAAATGAGCGCCATTACAAATAAAATGAGCATTGAAACAATATTTGATTTGCTTTTCATGGTCTGGCTAAGCGTAAATGAATATACGCTTTTCAGTCCACGAAGATTGTCATTATTCTTCATGTGCCTCACCTACCTTACTTACAAAGATCTCATGCAGAGATGGTTCGCGAAGATTAAAGGTAACGATTGTGATTCCTGCCTGAATAAGTGTGCCAAGCAGTGCATTTGCCTGCTCTTCGCCAGTTACCTTCAAATGATATTCGCCTGCTAACTCAGAGAGAATCGAAATACCGGCATCCTGGATGTATGAGGTGATATCAGATTCTGTCTTTAGAAACAGGTGAACACGTCCATAACTTTTCTTGATCGTATTTAAGTTACCAGAAAGAATAGTTTTACTGTGATCAAGTATTGTCAGGTCAGTACAAAACTCCTCAATGGTGGACATTTGATGGTCAGACATAATCAGATATTTGCCCTTATTGATCTGCTCGTGAATGATATCCTTAAACAAATCAGTATTGACAGGATCAAGACCAGAAAGCGGCTCGTCAAGAATAAGAAGCTCAGGGTCAGAAATAAGAGCTGCAATCATCTGAATTTTTTGCTGATTTCCTTTTGAAAGCTGATCAGCTGTCTTTGGCGCAATGCGCTTCTTTCTCTGATTACTGCTTCCAAATAAGCCTTTTTTCTTTGGTGAAGCTTCCTCATGCATACGCGCCTTTTTTGCCTGAATATCGGCATATTCCTGCGGATAAAGATATTCAATAATATCAAAGCGCTCTGCCCAGTAGTGGATGCGCTTTTTTGCTTCAGAAGCTGATACACCGCGCAGAGCGGCAAAATACATAAGCTGATCCATAATAGTATATTTAGGATACAAACCGCGCTCCTCTGCCAGATATCCTACATTGCAGGTATTTATATCAAGCGGCTTTCCATTCCATGTGACAGTTCCGCTGTCGCGTGAAAGCATGCCAAGTATCATGCGGATGGAAGTTGTTTTTCCAGCTCCATTTGTTCCAAGAAGTGCATAGACACCCGGACGGTTCATCTCAAAGCTTAAGTGATCAACAACGGTCCGCGTTCCGTATTTTTTTGAAAGATCTTGTACAACTAAACTCATAATTCCTCCTCTTAACATTCAAAGTAAATTTTTGTAGTGCTGTGACTAGCATATCATGAAATTATCCAAATGAAAGACGGATGCAAAATTGAGGTATGTTTTTGTAATTTACAGTCAGTATATTTGCTGTACATGCTCGCAAAGTTATGCTATACTGAGAAAATAAAAAGCAATCCATGTGATGCAAAAATGTTAAAGGAGGAGCATTATGTTTGGCAGGCTTTTGTCATTTGAACCAGATGCCACAGGCGTAACGGTAAAGTTTGAACATAAAGAGGGAAGAATTTCCTTTATTACAGACCGCATTGTGCGAGTATACAGCTCGATGGAAGAAAAGCACAGACCATCAAGGGCAGTTGTGCAGGAACCAAAGAAGGTTGATTTTCAGGCACGTCAGCAAAAAGAGTTTATTACAATTAAAACAAAGAAGCTTCTTGTTCGCGTAAGAGATGAGTTTCAGGTTGATTTTTTAACACCAGATGGCCGAATGATCTCTGAGCAGACCGTAAGAACAACAAAGAAGCAGGAGATTACAGCACAGCAGGCCGAATTACTGGCAAAGGAAGGTCATGAGCTGCCCAAAAAGCAGTCAGATCATACATTTGAAGTTGTGCGTACGCTTCATCCAAAGGAGCATATCTATGGCCTTGGCGATAAGACAGGTTTTCTTGATAAAAGAGGCTATGCTTATGAAATGTGGAACAGCGATATTCCAGATACGCATGCAGATTTTTTCCCAAGTCTTTATAAGTCTGTTCCGTTCTTTATTTCAATGCGTCCTCATTTTACATATGGAATTTTTCTTGACAATACGTCAAAGTCATATTTTGATATGGGAAAAGAAGATGCAGAGCTCTATTACTTTGCGGCAGACGGCGGCGATTTAGACTACTATTTTATTGCGGGCGAGACAATGCGTGATATTTTAGGTGCATACACAGGGCTGACAGGCCGCACTGCGCTTCCGCAGAAGTGGACACTTGGCTATCATCAGTCACGCTGGGGATATATTACAGAGGACGATATCATGGATGTTGCAGAAAAGATGCGTCAATGCCGTATTCCGTGCGACAGCATTCATTTTGATATCGACTACATGGATGCCTTTAAGGTATTTACATGGAATCGGAAAAATTATAAGGATCCGAAAAAGACATTGCAGAAGTTAACTGAGATGGGCTATAAGCCAGTTACTATTATTGATCCAGGTGTCAAAAAAGAAGATGGCTACGATGTTTACGAGGAGGGAATCAAGAACGGCTATTTTGCATTCTCAGCAGAGAATGAGCTTTATGTAAACGAGGTATGGCCAGGTGATGCTGTTTTCCCAAGCTTTACTAATCCAAAGGTACGCAGCTGGTGGGCAGACAAGCAGAAATTTTTAATTGATATGGGTGTTCGCGGTGTATGGAACGACATGAATGAGCCTGCGAGCTTTAAAGGTCCGCTGCCTGATGATGTACAATTTGCAGATGAGGATGATACAGTAATTCTCCATAAGGATGCTCATAACATCTATGGTCACTGTATGGCAATGGCAACAAAGGAGGGATGGTTAAAATATGATGGCCGCAGACCGTTTGTAATCACACGTGCAGCCTATGCCGGAACGCAGCGTTATGCTCTTGTCTGGACAGGCGATAACCAAAGTATCTGGGCACATTTACAGATGGCGATTCCGCAGCTTTGCAATCTTGGCCTCTCTGGATTTTCATATGCAGGAACAGATGTCGGCGGATTTGGTGCAGATACAACAAAGGAACTTTTGGCACGTTGGGTTCAGGTGGGATGTTTGTCTCCATTTTTCAGAAACCATAGTGCACAGGGCACGAGAAAACAGGAGCCGTGGCAGTTTGATAAGGAGCTTTTAGAGATTTATCGCAAGTATGTAGAGCTTCGCTATCGTCTGCTTCCGTATATCTACGACTGCTTCTTTGAAAGTGAGCAGACAGGTCTTCCGATTATGCGTCCTCTTATGTTAAACTTCGAAAAGGACGCAGAAACTTACGAAATCAATGATGAGTTTATGGTAGGTGAGTGGCTGCTTGCTGCCCCGGTTGTAACACAGGGAACAACTATGCGTCTTGTCTATCTGCCAGAGGGTGCGATGTGGTACGATTTCTGGACAGGTGAAAAGTATAAGGGCGGCCAGTATATTACAAAGAAAGCACCGTTAGATACTATGCCGCTGTTTGTACGCGCAGGTGCGGTGCTGCCGCTTTATCCTTTAATGCAGTATGTTGGTGAAAAGGAAGTGGAAGATTTGACGCTTGCTGTTTACCCGGGCATTGGAAATTATATTCATTATCAGGACGATGGTGAAAGCTTCGCCTATAAAAAGGGCGGCTACAATGCATATGTATTCTCACAAAATAATGGCCGTCTGCAGATTAAAGATGCAGTAAAGAATTACGAAAAGCCATATAAGGGCTTCTATGTTAAGATCTGCCGTGATGGTGTGACGGCACTCTCTGAGACACCTGGTGAGTATTTGAACGCAGAATAAGCAAAGCAACATGAAAATTAAATATAAGTAACTTAAAAGTATCATAAAAGCTGTGGTGATAAGCCACAGCTTTTTTTGAAAAAATCTAAAAAAGTTCTTGACATCTAATAGAGGTTTGAGTATACTAATTTGCGATAGGAAATGATAAATGTTATCAAGTATAAGAAATAAAAGAAAGAGAGGTATGTGCTATGCCATTATCGATGGCTCCAGAGGGCAAGGAGAATGTAATCTGCAAGATTGGCGGCAAGGAGGAAACCAGATTGTTTCTGGAGAGATTAGGGTTTGTTGTCGGCGCTATTGTCACGGTTATTTCTGAGATTCAGGGTAATCTGATTGTCAACGTAAAGGATTCAAGAGTTGCGATTGGCAAGGACATGGCCGGTAAAATCTTGGTTTCCTAAGAGAAACAATGTGCACCTGTTATATATCAGGTCGCGGAAAGGGGTTTGATATGAAAACACTGAAAGATGCAAGCATCGGTCAGACTGTAAAGGTAAAGAAGCTGACAGGTGAAGGTCCGGTGAAGCGCCGTATCATGGATATGGGAATCACAAAGGGCGTTGAGATCTATGTAAGAAAGGTAGCACCGCTTGGTGATCCGGTAGAGGTAACTGTAAGAGGATACGAGTTATCACTGCGTAAGGCAGATGCTGAGATGATTGAGGTAGAATAAATTTTTTTATCCAAAGGTTAGCTTATACTAATAAAAATGAGCATAAGCAATTAAAAATCAGTCACAGCAAATCAAAGTAGTGTTTGCAAAACGGTAAAAAAGGCGAGAAAACAGGAGGTTTGTAATGTCAATTAAGATTGCATTAGCAGGTAATCCCAACTGTGGTAAAACAACACTTTTTAATGCGCTGACAGGATCCAATCAGTTTGTAGGAAACTGGCCAGGTGTTACAGTTGAGAAAAAGGAAGGTAAGTTAAAGTGGGATAAGGAAGCTACAATCATGGATCTTCCAGGTATTTATTCATTATCCCCTTATACACTTGAGGAAGTTGTAGCAAGAAATTATCTGATCACAGACAGACCAGATGCGATTTTAAATATCGTAGATGGTACTAATATTGAGAGAAATCTGTATTTGTCTACACAGATCATGGAGCTGGGTATTCCAGTAGTTATGGCAATCAATATGATGGATCTTGTTCGCAAAAGCGGTGATCAGATTAATGTTGATAAGCTGTCTAAAAAGCTTGGATGCCCTGTTGTTGAGATTTCAGCATTAAAGGGTGACGGTATTAAGGAAGCAGCAAACAAGGCAGTTGAGCTTGCAAAGAAAAAAACATTAAGCAAGCCGGTACATGAGTTTTCAAAGGAAGCAGAAGATATTATTGCAGCTGTTGAGAATAAGCTGACTGGAATCAAGGATGAGCAGAAGCGCTTCTTTGCAATTAAGCTTCTTGAGAAGGATGATAAGATTGCAGCTCAGATGAAGTCTGTTCCGGATGTTTCGGACGAGATCAGACGCATGGAAGATGCATTTGATGATGATACTGAGAGTATTATCACAAATGAACGTTATACATACATTTCATCTATTATCGGTGAGTGCTGTAAAAAGGCACATGGCGGCAAGAAGCTGACGCTTTCCGATAAGATTGACCGTATCGTAACGAATCGTTTTCTGGCTCTTCCAATTTTTGCTGTTATCATGTATATTGTATATTATGTATCAGTAACAACAGTTGGTGGCATTGCAACTGACTGGGCAAATGATGGAGTATTTGGCGACGGCTGGTATTTGGCAGGAATTGGCCGCAGTGCATATGAAGAAGATGCCGGTGAGTATGGCGATGCAGAGACAATCATTAATGCATTCGTTGATGAGTCTGGTGACGAAGAACTGGCAGCAGCAGTAGATGCTGAATCAGAGGATTATGATCCAGAGGCAGCAATTGCAGCTGTAAAAGCTTATGCAGCAACAGTAGCAGATGATGCAGAAGTAACTTACGTTGTTCAGGATGAGGAAACCATGGCAGAGGAAGATGAGACTGCTAATGGTGCTGACTTAAAGGCAGCAGTAGAAGTTTATGAAAAGTGGAATGCAACTGCTCCTGATAATGCCGATTATGGCATCTGGATTCCTGGTATCCCGGCATTTTTGGAGTCTGCTCTTGATGCAGCAAATTGTGCAGACTGGTTACGAGGTCTGATCATGGATGGTATTGTAGCCGGTGTAGGAGCTGTACTTGGTTTCGTTCCGCAGATCTTGATTTTGTTCATCTTCTTAGCATTCCTTGAAGGATGCGGATACATGGCTCGTATTGCATTCATCATGGACCGTATCTTTAGAAAGTTTGGTCTTTCAGGTAAGTCCTTTATCCCGATGTTAATCGGTTCTGGATGTGGTGTTCCAGGAATCATGGCTTCTCGTACAATCGAGAATGACAGAGACCGTAAGATGACCATTATGACAACCACATTCATTCCGTGTGGTGCAAAGCTTCCGTTCATTGCAATGGTTGCAGGTGCTATCTTTGGCGGCGCTTCCTGGGTTGCTCCGTCAGCTTATTTCCTTGGTATCGCAGCAATTATCTGCTCTGGTATCATCTTAAAGAAGACAAAGTTATTCGCTGGAGATCCGGCTCCGTTTGTTATGGAGCTTCCGGCTTACCATCTGCCAACAGTAGGCAGCGTTCTTAGAAGCATGTGGGAGCGTGGATGGTCCTTCATCAAGAAGGCTGGTACAATCATCCTTCTTTCCACTATCGTAATTTGGTTTACTACCTACTTTGGATTTGTTGATGGTGCATTCCAGATGCTTGAGGAAGATCAGATTGATTCTAGTATTCTTGCAACTATTGGTAAGGCAATCAGCTGGATCTTCATCCCGCAGGGCTTTGGTAACTGGCAGGCAACTGTTGCATCTGTTACAGGTCTTGTAGCAAAGGAAAACATTGTTGGTACAATGGGTATTTTGTATGGCGGACAGGAAGGCGTAAGTGTCTATGCAGCAATGGCAGCTTCCTTTACAGCAGTAAGCGGCTACGCATTTTTGGCATTCAATTTGCTGTGTGCTCCGTGCTTCGCAGCAATGGGTGCAATTAAGAGAGAGATGAATAATACAAAGTGGTTCTGGATTGCAATCGGATATCAGTGCGGATTTGCTTATCTGGTAGCTTTAGTAATCAATCAGATTGGCCGTCTCTTTACAGGTGCCGGTTTTGGTGTTGGAACAGTAGTTGCATTCGTAATTATCGCTGCATTCATCTATCTGTTGTTTAGACCATATAAGGAGAGCAAGACGCTTAGTGTTGCAGCCGTAAAGTAATAGTTAACAGCAAAAGTGTATGTGTTTGAAAGGTAAGGTATCTTATGGGAACAGTAATTGTAGGAGTAGTAGTAGCAGGTGTGGTTGGACTGATTGTTCGCAGTATGGTAAAGGATAAAAAAGCAGGAAAGTCACTCCAGTGCGGAGGCGACTGCAAGCACTGTGGAGGACATTGCCACTGAGCAAAAAAGAATGGAGCAGCCTATGCAGCAAAGAAATATGCAAAAAGATGCGATCTTAAACAGACTCAGACAGCGAGGATGCAGGATCACTAAACAGCGGATGGTGTTGCTTGATATTATACTGGAAGGGGATTGTTCAAGCTGCAAAGAGATTTATTACAAGGCATCGAAGATTGATCCAAGCATTGGCTCAGCAACAGTTTACCGTATGATTAACATGCTTGAGGAAATCGGAGCAATTAATCGCTGCAACATGTATAGGGTTTCCTGTACACAGCCTTGTGATGAATTAGAAGATGATGCGCAAAAAAGTGGAAAACATGCATGCACAATTGAATTTGATGATAATTCAAGTATAGTGCTTACACAAAAGGCGTGGAATCAGATCATACAGGCAGGACTTTCCGTGTGTGGTTATAAAGATAAGCAGACAATTCGCAGTATCAATCCGGCATAAGCTGGTCTGGCTTAATTGAAAAAATGTTTCGTAATGATAAACTTTATCAATAAGACGGTAGAAATCATTACACATATTCTTTATAATAAAGAGCAGGCAAAGAATGAAACTTTGCCTGCTTTTTACATAGATACCGAATAGGAGGATATAGCTATGAGTTTACGTGATTTAGATTACAAAAAAGGTGGTATTTTTGCAGCTGGTGTTCTGTTTGGAACAGCAGGTATTAAGGCACTTTCCAGCAAGGATGCAAAGAATGTATATACAAAGGTTACAGCAGCAGTACTTCGTGCAAAGGATTGTGTATTAGATGTAGTATCAAATATTCAGGAAAATGCACAGGATATTTATGCCGGAGCACAGCAGATCAATGATGACCGCGCAGCAGCAAACGAAGCAGAAGAGGCTGAAGGTCAGGATGAGGCAGAAGAGACAGCAGAGGCAGAAAAAAACGAGACAGAAGAGAAGGCTGAATAATGAAATTTAAGATAAAGCATGAAATAAAGGGCAGAATCCGTGTCCGTGCCATTACAAAGCACATGACGGCAAAGGAAGCTGATCTGCTCGAATATGCTCTGTCTAATAAGGAGGGGATCACTTCAGTGCGCGTCAATGAACGTACCGCTGATGTGATCCTTTGCTATAAGACTGACAGAGCAACAGTTCTTTCCTATTTAAGAAAGTGCCGCGTAGACGAGATTGAGGCACCAGAAAGCTATCTGGCACATTCAGGAAGAGCATTGGGATAAGCTTGTTGGAACAGTTGTTTGGCGCTGCACAAAGAAACTGTTTGTGCCGGCACCAATTCGTACATGCATTACGCTTGCAGCAGCAATTCCTTATATCTGGAAGGGTGTAAAAACACTTGCAAAGGGAAAACTTGAGGTTCCGGTTCTTGATGCGACTGCGATTACTATTTCCATTGCAAGAGGTGATGTGTCTACGGCAAGCTCTGTCATGTTCCTTCTTGGAATTGGCGAGATCTTAGAAGAGTGGACACATAAAAAATCTGTTGGCGACCTTGCAAGAAGCATGTCTTTAAATGTATCTAAGGTATGGATGCTTGCCGGTGAGCAGGAGGTTCTTGTTGATGCATCCACGATCAAAGAAAATGATAAGATTGTAATCCATATGGGCAATGTCATTCCGTTTGATGGAACAGTTGAGAGCGGAGAAGGCATGGTGAATCAGGCATCTATGACAGGCGAGTCTGCAGCTGTCAGAAAATATGCAGGAACAACTGTGTATGCAGGAACAGTTCTTGAAGAGGGTGAGCTTACAGTTAACGTTAAAAAGCTTGGCGGTGCGAGCCGTTATGAGCAGATTGTTGTCATGATTGAGGAGTCAGAAAAATTAAAATCCTCTATGGAAGGAAAGGCAGAGCGCCTTGCAGATAAGCTTGTTCCATATACCTTCCTGACAACAGGACTGACTTATCTCTTTACGAGAAATCTGACAAAAGCTACTTCTGTGCTGATGGTAGATTTTTGCTGTGCGCTAAAGCTTTCAATGCCGATTGCAGTGTTGTCTGCAATTAAAGAGGCTAGAAACCGCAATGTCAATGTAAAGGGCGGAAAGTTTTTAGAGAGTATAGCAGATGCAGATACAATTGTATTCGATAAAACGGGTACGCTGACAAAGGCAGAGCCAACTGTTGTGAAGGTTGTTTCATTTAATGGTGATTCTGAGGATGAGCTGCTTCGCACGGCTGCATGTCTGGAGGAGCATTTTCCACATTCCATGGCAAAGGCTGTTGTTGATGCTGCAAAGAAAAAGAGTCTTGACCATGAAGAAAAGCATTCGAAAGTAGAATATATTGTGGCACATGGTATTTCCACGCAGCTTGAAGGAAAAAAGACAATTATTGGAAGCCATCACTTTGTTTTTGAGGACGAAAAGTGTCATATTCCAGAAGGCAAGGAAAATTTGTTTGAACAGCTTCCGCTTGAGTATTCTCATTTGTATCTTGCAATTGAAGGTGAACTTGCCGCAGTAATTTGCATTGAAGATCCGCTCCGTGAGGAGGCCGCTGATGCAATCCGCGCATTAAAGGAATGCGGTATTTCCAAGGTGGTTATGATGACCGGTGACAGTGATCGTACCGCAAGAGCCATCGCAGAAAGAGTTGGCGTTGACCAGTATTTCTCCGAGGTACTTCCAGAAGATAAGGCACGTTTTGTTGAACAGGAAAAGGCAGCAGGACGAAAAGTTATCATGGTTGGAGACGGCGTAAATGATTCACCGGCGCTTTCTGCTGCCGATGTAGGTATTGCTATAAGTGACGGTGCAGAACTGGCGCGTGAAATCGCTGATGTTACAATCGCAGCAGAGGATTTGTTTGAGGTTGTAACACTTCGCAAGCTGTCAAAGAGATTGATGAAGCGTATTTACCGCAATTATAAGGTAATAGTAGGATTTAACTCAGCACTTATTGCGGGAGGTATTGCAGGTGTTTTGCAGCCAACTACATCAGCACTTTTGCATAATACATCAACACTTTTAATCGCGATGGAGAGCATGAAGCCTCTTCTTCATGAGGAAAATCAATAAAAATAAGCAGTTCGCTAAGAGATAAGATTTTGAGACAGGGCAGCAGACAATAAAATGTCTGCTGTCTTATTTTGTCAATAAAAATGGTAAATAAGAGAAAAAATAAAGTAAAATCGTTAATATGGATCAAGTAAAGAATATTAACGTTGTGAATAATATAATAAAAATATGATTCTAAAATGAACATTATAGTTAAAAGGTCATAATTAGGAGAAAACAATAAAAAAGTAAGTAGAATCATTTTCATAATCGTTCTACTATGTAGACATGAGAAAAAGATGGCTGAAAGATGTAGTAAGCTATCTTAGGAGAAAGGAGAAGTTCGATTATGAGAAAATTTGCAGCAATTTCCCTCGCAGGAATCATGGCTTTTGGCGCACTTCCAGTTATGGCTGAGGAGACAAGCACAGAGGAAGCAAGCACAGAGGCAGCCACCGAGGTAGTTGAGTCTGACCAGGTAGAGAATAACTGGGAGCCATTTGCAGAGAATGTAACTTTACGTGTTCCAGTTTATGACAGAGGTGTTGAGGGTGTTCCGGATGTAACAAACAACTACTGGACACAGTGGATTCAGGAGAATTTCGGTGATAAGTATAACATCACTGTTGAGTATGTTCCGATCACAAGAACTGATGTTATGACAAGCTATGCACTTCTTGCAGCTGATCAGAATCTTCCGACAATTCTGATGGAGTATGATTATCCGAAGCTGTCCACATGGGTAAATGACGGATATTTAACTTCCTTTGATATGGATGCATTCAAAGAGGTAGCTCCAAACTACTACGCTCGTATGGAGGCAGACGGACAGATTCCATATACTACAATCGGTGATGAGACTTACTTCGCACTGGCATCTAATCCGAATTATAACATCAACTATACATGGCAGACATTTGTTCGTATGGACTGGTTAAAGAAGGTTGGTTATGATCATGTTCCAACAAAGCGTGACGAGTATCTTGATGCAATGAAGAAGATTCAGGAGGCTGGTCTTTGCGAGCATCCAGGCGGTGGTACTATGATCACAGGTCTTGGTTCCGATCAGAACCATGCATATCGTGAGTATCCGTTTAACGAGCTTGACTGGGCTATGTATGGTGATTATAACATCCCGGCACTTGGAACTGATGCAAACTATAACCTGTTAAAGAGAGCAAACGAGGATTACAATAACGGAATTACCGATCCAGAGTATTATCTGATCGATGGCGAGACAGCAAAGGCAAACTTCATCAACGGTGATGCTTATTCATATGGATGCTACATCAGCTCTGATATGCCTGTACTGACTTCCTTCTATGAGACAAACCCAGATGCTGAGCTGGCAATTTATCCGGTTGTTACCGAGGATGATACAGCAGCTGATGGAATCACAGTTACTCCTGCTTATCGTTCAAATAACCCATTTGGTATGATGGTAGGCTTCTCATCATCTGCAACAGAGGATGAGTTAAAGGCAGCATGGATGTATCTTGAGTGGATGTGCAACGACGATGTACTCTTCACCATGCAGTATGGTATTGAGGGTGAGAACTTCAACTACAATGAAGATGGTCTGCCAGTATCTGTAGCTGATTACAGCGGAGACTACAAGCAGGGCTACAACAGCAGCGGTGATTACTGGAGCTGTGAGACTGCATCTAAGGCAGCAGGTACTATCGAGGATGTTATCTATGCAACAACACCACACAATCTGCCGCAGGATTTCACTCAGGATGTAATCGACTTCTACTATGCAAGACAGGAAATCGCTGAAAAGTATGCAGTTGCTGACTGTCTGTATGCATCTTCCATGGAGAATACTTCTGAGTATCAGCAGACATTAGTTACTCTGTACAAGGAAGCACGTGATACTTTGACCATGTGTGCACCAGAAGAGTTTGACGAGAAGTATCAGCAGTATACTGATGATTTCAATGATGCAGGATTTGCAGATATCGTTGAGGAGCGTAAGGCTGCATTTGAGGATGGAAATACCACAAAACTGCCAGAAGCACAGAAGGCAGCTGAGTAAAATAGCTTTTAGTAAATCTTCCTTATAAAAGAAAAGTTCGCCGTACCTGTTATGCAGGTGCGGCGGACTTTTTTTAAAAATTAATCAGCGAAAAGTGGAGTTGAAAGATAGCGATCGCCAGTGTCAGGAAGCAGCACGACAATTGTTTTGCCCTTTGACTCAGGCCGTTTTGCAATCTCAATAGCTGCCCACAAAGCAGCGCCGGAGGAGATACCAGTAAGGATGCCTTCCTTCTTTCCAATGCTCTTTCCTGTTGTAAAGGCATCATCATTAGATACAGCAATGATTTCATCATAAATGGTAGTGTCAAGTACTTCTGGAATAAAGCCGGCGCCAATACCCTGAATCTTGTGAGGACCTGCATTTCCAGTGGACAGGACTGCTGAGGATGCTGGCTCAACAGCAACGATTTTTACGGATGGTTTCTTGGACTTTAAGTACTTGCCAACACCTGTGATTGTACCGCCTGTGCCGACACCAGCTACAAATACATCAACCTCACCTTCGGTGTCTTCGTAAATTTCTGGACCAGTTGTCTCAAAATGAGCCTTTGGATTTGCCGGATTAACAAACTGACCAGCAATAAAGCTGTTTGGATAGAGCTTTGCAAGTTCATTAGCTTTTGCAATCGCGCCAGACATGCCTTTAGAGCCATCACTTAACACAAGCTCTGCACCATATGCCTTCATTAGTTGACGGCGCTCAATGGACATCGTATCAGGCATAACTATGATCAGACGATACCCTCTGGCTGCGGCAACACTTGCTAATCCAATTCCAGTGTTTCCGGAAGTTGGCTCAATGATTACAGTGTCAGGCTTTAAAATGCCCTTTGCTTCGGCATCATCAAGCATAGCCTTAGCAACACGATCTTTTACGGATCCGGCAGGATTAAAATACTCAAGCTTAGCGAGCAGTTTTGCCTGAAGGCCTAGTTCCTTTTCAATGTGAGTTAGTTCAAGCAGAGGGGTCTTTCCGATAAGCTGGTCAGCAGATGTGTAAATCATGGCAGTATCCTCCTTTTAAGGACATATTTTATTTACGGGGATTATAGCACTATAAACCTACCTTGTCAATAGGTTTAAAATAAGAGCAGCTTATTGCAAAAATGCAGAATTAAAAATGAGAAAAAAACTCAATAACAGCATTGACGTGTATGACAAAATAAGGTAAACTTAACATAAGTTAGAAATAACTAACATATAAGAAAAGTAGGTTATTGGATATCAATAAAGTTTATCGTTTATATCAGAAGATTTTGCATTTTGAAAGGAGTGTTTTAATGAGTGTTGTTATTGTGGGCGGTCATGACCGCATGGTAAGTCAGTATAAGAAAATTTGTAAGGATTTCAAATGTAAGGCAAAGGTGTTTACGCAGATGTCTGCAAATTTGAGTGGTCAGATTGGAAGTCCTGATCTGCTTATTTTATTTACCAATACTGTTTCTCACAAAATGGTTCACTGCGCTGTGACAGAGGCAGAAAAATGTAATGCTAATATTGTGCGCTGTCATACAAGCAGCCAGAATGCGCTGACAGAGATCCTTCAAAGAGAGGTTGGCTGAATTTTTTTGACGCACAGCAGTGCTGTATAAAATAGGATGTATATTTTGTAAAAAATTTGTATAATCCTTGAAAGATGGATTTTACATATAAAACTAACTTGTAATTTCTGCTTTGTGGTGTTACGATAAATTGGACAATTACAGGAGGCAGAAGACAGTATGAAAAATATTTTTTACGATAAGAGTAAAGTTGATTATGGGAATTTGCTGTTTCCGCGGCGTGCGCTGTGGATGCTGCTGATTCCCTTAATTATTGAGCAGATGCTAAACTCTTTGATGGGAATGGTTGATACGCTTATGGTCAGCCGTGTCGGAGCGGAGGCGATCTCAGCCGTTTCACTTGTAGATTCTATAAACAACCTGGTACTCCAGGTATTTGCGGCGATGGCAGCAGGTGCGGCAATCATTTGCTCACAATATTTGGGAAGAAAAGATGAAAAGGGCTGCAATGATGCCGCTAAACAGATTGTGCTTACCGTGGTAGTAATTTCATCTGTTATTATGATTATTGGCGTTGGCTTTCGAAAGCCGCTGCTTCATTTGATATTTGGAAGTGTCGAAGAGGCTGTTATGACTAACGCTCAGATGTATTTTCTGATTACGGCGCTTTCATATCCGTTTATAGCATTGTTTCAGGCAGGAGCAGCATTTTACCGTGCATGCGGAAATTCTAAGTTTACAATGAAAACAGCACTTATCGCAAATGTAGCTAATATTGTTGGAAATACATTGTTTATTTTTATTTTACAGATGGGCGCAGCAGGAGCAGCTATTTCCACATTGATTTCACGAGCATTGTGTGCATTTGTTGTTTTCTATGCACTGAGAAAGCCGGGCTATGCAATTCAGCTTAAGAATTATTTTTCTATTCGCCCAGACTTGAATCTGATCGTGAAGATTCTTGCAATAGGTGTTCCGTCAGGTATAGAAAATGGAATGTTCCAGTTTGGAAAGCTTGCGATTCAGTCAACTGTATCATCACTTGGAACGGCAGCAATCGCGGCACAGGCAATGACTATTATTTTTGAAAATGTAAACGGAATGGCAGCAGTTGGAATAGGTATTGGATTAATGACAGTTGTTGGCCAAAGCATTGGTGCAGGACGGCAGGAAGAGGCAAAGTATTACATAGTGAAGCTTGCCGGTTATGCAGAGGTTGCGATGATTATCAGCTGTATTCTTGTGTATATTGCGGCGCGGCCGGTTACTGTGTTGGCAGGCATGAGTGAAGAGAGTACCGCGCTTTGTATGCAGATGATTCTTGCCATTACGATTGTAAAACCGATTCTTTGGGTACCTTCCTTTACACCGCCAAATGGTCTTCGCGCAGCAGGCGATGTGCGCTTTTCAATGATTACTGCGACATTGACGATGTGGCTGTGCCGTGTAGCACTTTCTATCTTTTTGATGCGTGTTGTAAAGACAGGTCCGATTGGTGTCTGGTACGGAATGTTCGCAGACTGGGGCGTAAGAGGCGTTATCTTTACAATCCGTTTTGTCAGAGGAAAGTGGCTTAGATTTAAGGTTATTTAAAATAATAATCCGCTCAAAGATAAGTCCTGCGACAAACCAAAATGGTGCAAAGTCAAGGCGTATCAGTCCATTTATGTTCGTAGGATCACCAGTGTAATCCCACGGGCAGATGCCGAGTGTGCGAAGAAGCAGGCCAGATGTATATTCCACAGCATATATACAAATGGTGTAAATTAGACCGCGAAGCACGATGGGCTTGCTGCAAAGCCGGCGCCAGATAGGTTCAATGAAAGCAGCAGATCCATAAATGGGAAACATTATAATAGAAGAGTGACCAGTCATGCTGTAGTCGTGCGCAAAAAGAGCACCCATTCCAGTGAAGAAGATTTCAATGAAAAGGCCGGTAAGTCCGCAGCGGATAAAATTTTGTCTCATAGGTGGAATCCTTTCGTAGAAGTGTAAAATAGTTACAAATTCAGAATCCCCCGAAAAGTGACAAAATAAACGCGCAGCATCAATATAAGAACAGGAAATAAAAGACAGCAAACTGATAAAAAGTAACAGGAAGTAATTAAATAAGAAAGGACAGACTAAATGATGCAGCTTGATATAAACGAACTCATTGAACTGGTAAAAAGCGTAAAGCCGATGTTTTTAAATCACACAGAGGCAGAGCATGTCACTGTTAAGGGACGCGCAGATTTTGTTACACAGGTAGATATCCGTGTGCAGGAATATATGCGAAACGAGCTGTCAAAGCGCTGGCCGGATGTACAGTTTATGGGCGAGGAAAAAGATAACAGCGACATTGATTTTAACGGTGCAGTTTGGATCCTAGATCCAGTAGACGGCACGACAAATCTGATTCATGACTTTAAGGATAGTGCATTGTCCTTAGGGTTGTGCGAACAGGGGCAGGTGACGCTTGGTGTGATCTATCAGCCATTTCTTGATGAAGTTTTCTGGGCACAGAAGGGAAAAGGCGCGTTCTGCAATGGAAAGCCGATTCATGTAAGTGATACACAGAAATTAGAGGACAGCCTTGTTGCTGTTGGAACAAGCCCATACCACCGCGATCTCACAGAAAAAAATTTTGATGCGATCCGCTGTATTTATGAGCACTGTGTGGACATTCGCCGTATGGGAGCAGCATCCGTTGATCTGGCATATGTTGCCTGTGGACGTGTCGAGGCATACTTTGAGCGAAATTTAAAGCCATGGGATTTTGCAGCAGGAAAGATCATTGTCGAGGAAGCAGGCGGACGAGTGATTGATATAAAAGGAAGCAGTGCAAATGCTATGGAACCGTCTGACATTATAGCGGGAAATGGCTATATCGAAGAAGATATAAAAAAGTTGCTGATTGAACGACGAATTCAATGACAAAGTGTAAAAAGTGTGCTATGATAATTTTGTCGAAAGGAATCACCTTTTGACGAAACAGGGCAGCAAGATACAAAAGATGACGAAACCATACAGGATCACCCTACAAAAGACAACCTGTACGAAAGATGATTTTTACAAAAGATAAAATTCTGAAGTACAAAGGATAGCTTTTACAAAAGATGATTTACAATGTACCAAAGAAAAGCGTTTTCTAAAAGTACAAAAGTGGATGCCTTCAAAAGAAAATTAATACAAAGATACAAAAGACTGCCCTAGATTACAAAAGAGAAAAGATTGCAAAGATACTAAAGAGAAAGCCGCCGTGCGATAAGTGTAAAAGCTGATTGCATGGCGGTTTTTGCATAGTGCTTGTAAGAGAACTGTTTCCATGATATTATATTATGTACATAACATGTTACGCTGAGAGAAAAGCGGAAGGAGAAAAACATGGATAGCAATGAGAAGCTGATTAAAATTATTAAAAAATACCGGGACGCATTTCAGAAAAAGATCGAAGAAAGAAAATTGGAAATGGAATGCGATAATAATGAACATTATGTGATATACAATGCATTGGGTATAACAGATACAGAAGGTTATCAAATTGACCTGCAGCAAAATGTAGGTCGATTTCTATATAAATATGCGGGATCGTTATTAGAAGAGCTTACCATCTCTTGTTTTCAGAGTGCATTTTCAGATGCCAAAGCGAAGGTGAAACTTGCCAATACGATTGACAAGAGCCCACAGAACATCGAAATTGATTGCTTAGTGGAAAATAAAGCATATGAAATAAAATGGAAAGATGCAACAACAGACGGAGATCATGTAAAAAAGGAACATAAGCGAGTACAGATAATTAAAGATGCTGGCTATATACCAGTAAGACTTATGTTTTTTGAACCAAACAGAGAACAGGCGATTCGTATTCAGTCATCATTAAAAAAATTATATGAAAATATTGGTGGAGAATACTATTCAGGTGAGGCCGCATGGGAATATGTAAAAGAAGAAACTGGAATTGACATGAAAGCATTGTTCAAGAATATAGGAGGAGATAGTAATGCAGTATAATCAAGTAATGTGCGCAGATTCTCTTCAGATACTAAAAGAAATGGAGCCAGAAAAGATAGACTTGATATATATGGATCCTCCTTTCTTTACGCAGGAAATGCAGAGACTAACAGGAAAAAATCAAGAAATACAATATGAATTTTCTGATAAGTGGAATGATATGAATGCATATCTTGAATATATGAAAGTTCGTTTAGAAGAGAGTAGGCGAGTGCTCAAAGACACAGGCAGTATTTTTGTACATTGTGACAGAAATGCTTCGCATTATCTAAAAGTGCTAATGGATTCTGTTTTTGGAATAGAAAATTTTCAAAGCGAAATTATATGGTCATACAAGAGATGGTCAAATTCAAAAAAAGGGCTATTAAATAATCATCAGGTAATTCTGTTTTACAGCAAGACAGATACGTTTAAATTCAATAAAATATATACCGATTATTCAGAAACTACAAATATTGACCAGATATTGCAGGAAAGAGTAAGAGACAGCAGAGGAAAAGCTGTTTATAAGACGGATGAAAATGGTGAAGTAGTATTAGGACAGAGCAAAAGAGGAGTTCCATTATCAGATGTCTGGGAGATACCATATTTAAATCCAAAGGCAAAAGAACGAGTTGGATATCCGACTCAGAAACCCATTATTTTGTTGGAGCAGATCATCAAGCTTGTGACAGATGAAGATGATATTGTTTTGGACCCATTTGTTGGATCTGGAACAACATTGGTAGCAGCAAAGTTACTTAATAGAAAATATATTGGTGTGGATATTTCAAAAGAAGCTGTTGATTTGGCAGAAAAACGATTGGAAGTATTAGTCAAAACTGAGTCAATTCTGTTAAAGAAAGGAAAGAAAGCATATCAAAATTTAACAGAAGAACAAATTGCAATTTTAAAATCACTCAATGCTGTTCCAGTACAGAGAAACAGTGGAATTGATGGATTCTTAAGTGATTATATCAACGGAAGACCAGTATCTGTGAAAATTCAGAAGCTAGATGAAACACTAGCAGAAGCAGTCCAAAAGCTATATGTGGCCAGTCAAAAGAAAAGATGTGAAGCTATGATTCTGATTCGGACACATATAGATGTGGTAAGTGTTATGGAGTTTGATGCCATTCCAGATGGTGTAATCATATTGGACAGTTATGAGATGCAGATTGATCAGGAAATGAGAAATATGAAGGCAGGAAAGACAACTGCTTAACAATGGACAACAAAGGAGAAAGCTATGGAAATCAAAAAAGTAGCAATTCTAGGAGCAGGAGCGGTAGGCTCCTATGTAATAGAAGGAATTTCAGGATGCAGGGAGATTCGTCTTGGCGTAATCGCAGAGGGAGAACGAAACGCACGTCTTAAGAGTGCAGGCTGTACTATAAATGGAGTGACCTATCATCCAGAGGTATGGACCTATCAGGAAACAGACAATATCGATCTTTTAATTGTTTCATTAAAATATGGTGCATTGCCGACCGCATTAGATACAATCAAACAGGCAACTAGCCAGAACACGATTGTTATGAGTCTGATGAATGGTGTAGACAGCGAAGAAATAATAGGAGCAAAGATTGGCATGTCCCATATTCTTCCGGCTTTGATCAAAGTGGCATCCCACAAAGAGCCAGACGGCTATCATTTTGATCGCAAGTCCACAATTGGCATTATTTTTGGAGAGTATAAATCACCATTTCAAAGTGAACGAGTCAAAGCAGTCTGCGATCTTTTTGAAAAGAGTGATATAAGCTATCGCGTAACTGACTATATCTGCGAGGAAATCTGGAGCAAATTTCGCCTGAATGTCTGCAATAATCTTCCACAGGCAATTCTCGGTGCGGGTGTAGGCTGCTATCGCGATAGTGTTCATATGAAAGCGATCAGCGAAGGACTTCGCAGTGAAATAGAAGCAATTGCTGCTGCAAAAGGAATTGAATTTAGCAAAATCGAGTCGTCTGCAAAAGGTTCTCCTGTCATGCCATCCGCTCGTTACTCCACGCTGCAGGATCTAGATGCAAAACGCCATACAGAGATTGATATGTTTTCCGGTGCGTTGATGCGCATGGGTAAAGAACTTGGCATTCCAACCCCATACAACGAATACACCTATCACATGATCAAAGCATTAGAAGAAAAAAACGACGGTTTATTTGATTACAAAGAAAAAGACGAGACACCAACCTACTCGAAATAAGCGTTTCGCTTTCAATCATATTTGAATAAAAAAGACCATATCATTAGAGGAATAGCATCTCTTTTGATATGGTCTTTTATGTTAACATTATAGATATTTATGGCTGACTACTCGTAATCTACCTAGGTGCTGAGACGATATGCTTTACGAGGTGGACCGTTGTAGCGGGTCTTTCAAAGTAACGTATGATAATAAATAACGTAACAGGAACCCGCGGAGTTGGGTCCACCGACAAAGTCATTCGTCGAAGCACCCTTGCGTAACCTACCGGGCAGCACACTCAACTCACCGCATTCGTAGATCTACCGGGTAGCATTTATAACCTACCGGACAGCACATCTTATCATCAGAACTTCAGCTGATATTCCCACTCAAATTCCTTATCATTCATTTGATACTGCGGCAGAAGCTTAGGTCCACAAGAATTACTTCCAACACCGCTGTTCTTGTAGTCAATATGCATGGTTACAAAATCGCTTTCCTCAAGCTCATAATTATGCTTCTTTACTGCCAGTTCATAATCAGAGTAGTTAGAAACAGAGAAATCAAAGCTGGTTGCTGCATATGCAGTCACGCCGTTTGTTCCATTTCCAACAGAAGCCTTGCGGCAGTGATAGTGGTTTCCGTTCTCCTGCGGCTTAATGTAATCCTCATGCATATCCCCAACAGTAGATTCAAATGCATCGAACCATGCCAGATGATGCTTATCAATATAGCATTCCTGAGGACCATATCCTAAGTAAGAAACCTGCTGCCAGCTCTTTGGAAGTGTCAGTTCAACACCAAATCTTGGCAGATACGGCATATCAGTATTGCGCTTTGCATCAATCTTGCATGTAATAGTACCAGCACCATCAATTGTCCAGATTACAGTGAATTTCATGATAGACTGAACAGTAACTGCACACAGATTAACTGTGCTTGTGATCTGTACTGTCTGACCGTCAATTGCATACTCTGTTGTGTAGGTGCGTGTCTGGCTGTGATGATAATTTGCACGCTCCCACTCTTCACGGATGTTGCGGTCATTATCAGTTGGTGCACGGAAAATGCTGTAATCCATAGAGATAGTTTCACCGCCGCGCTCAAGTGATGAGAAGATACCAGTAAATGTATCATACTGATAAGTAAAGCCTTCACCGCTTACTGTCAGGAAACGATCACCCTCTGTAACAGTTGGAGCAGTAGCTTCATCAGTAACACTATTCAGGCGACGAACAGCGCTTTCAGATAATAAGAACTGATCAAAGCCAACTTCATGTCCAGCTGGTACAAGCTCATGAGCAGTCTTTGTAAGGTAAGTCAGCTTCAGGTAGCAGTCAGCTGCTGTCTTTGGCAGAGTAACAGGAATTGTAACCTCTGACTCAGTGTGCGGAGCAGTAGAAGGAACGGCAATTTCACCAGAGCAAAGAAGCTCTCCGTTAGCCTTACACTCATAGGAAAGAGTAATAGCATCAGCCATATCAGTGAAATCAAGCATGTTCTTTAATGCGAGAGTTACCTTGTGTGCGTCAACAAGTCTTGCGCGAACAGGGCGAACAACATTCTTCCACTCATAAACACCAGTGTGCGGTGTGCGGTCTGGATATACAAGTCCATCCATACAGAAGTTTCCATCGTGAGGATACTCGCCAAAGTCGCCGCCATAACCATACATTGTCTTGCCATTTTCAGCAACGCCCTGATTAACTGCGTGATCACACCACTCCCATACGAAGCCGCCGCAGAAGCCATCATATTTCATAATCTGCTGATAATAGTCCTCGATATCTCCAGGGCCGTTACCCATTGCGTGAACAAACTCACACTGGATAAATGGCTTCTTCGGACCTTCCTCAGCAAAGTAGCTGTCAACTTCCTCAGTAGTAGCATACATACGGCTGTAAAGATCAAGCATACTCTTATCAAAGCGATTGGAGTGATCCCATGTAGAAGACTCATAGTGAGTAAGACGTGTTGGGTCATACTCTTTTGTCCAGCGTCCGGCATTCTGGTAAGCATAGCCAAAGCCAGCCTCATTTCCAAGAGACCAGATTAAAACACACGGATGGTTCTTATCGCGGATAACATTTCTCTGAACGCGGTCTAAAACAGCCTCAGTGAAGACACCGCCCTCATCAAGCAGTCCTAATGTGTTCTCACGGTCACTGTGATAGGTGCTTAAATATCCGTGCATCTCAATATCAGACTCAGCGATAACATAGAAACCATAACGGTCACAAAGCTCTGTAAACCACGGCGCATTTGGATAGTGGCTTGTACGGATAGCGTTAAAGTTAAACTGCTTCATAAGAGTCAGATCGCGGATTGCCTGCTCCTTAGAGATAGTATATCCAGTCACTGGGTCTGAATCATGGCGGTTTGTTCCGCGGAACTTAAGATTCTGTCCGTTTACATAAACAACGCCATCCTTGATATAAACTTCACGGATACCAACTGCCTGAGTGATCACTTCATCAGCAGTTGAAATAGTTAAGGTGTACAGATATGGTGTTTCAGCAGTCCAAAGCTTTGCATTTAAAACAGTAAACTCATAGACACCATCTGTTAAGACAGCTTCACCAACTGGATTTTTGTCAGCATCACACAGAGTAAGAACTGGGGAAACCTCACCATCAGCTTCAACACTTACACGAACTACACCAGCGCCGCCATCCTTTAAGAATGTGCGTACAGTATAGTCGCGAACAAAGCTCTTAGGACGAGTTAAAAGCAGAACATCACGGAAAATACCGGACATACGAAGCTTGTCCTGATCCTCAAGATATGTGCCGTCACACCACTTTAATACAAGAACTGCCAGTGTGTTTGTGCCTTCATTAACAAAAGAAGAAATTTCAAATTCGCTGGAAGAATGGGAAACCTGGCTGTAGCCGACAAATTTGCCGTTAACCCATACATAGAAACAGGAATCAACACCCTCAAAATACAGGAAATTGCGCTGTTTTGCAGCCTCAGCTGAGAGTGTGAAGGTAGTGCGGTATGCACCGCTTGCATTTTCCTTTGGAACGTACGGCGGATCAAAAGGAATTGGATAATTTACATTAGTATACTGATGATAATCATATCCGTGGCACTGCCAGCAGGAAGGAACCGGGATGGTATCCATAGAGGAATCATCAAAATCCGGATTGATAAAATCAGCTGGAACAGCCTCCGGATATGGGTAGTAGCCAAAGCGCCAGTCACCGGAAAGTAATGTAGCGTGGCTGTTTAGATCCTGACCGTATGGGATGTAGTAGCTGCGGTTTTCACAGGTACCTACATGGAGCGTATTAGGATCCTCATAGTAATTCGGTAATTTCATAACGAAATCTCCTTTCGCATAATAAAATAATGTTTCAATGTATTTGCGGATCGCAATCATATTTTTATGGCTGGATCCGTATGAAATAAGAGTTTCTTCTTATTTTATTAGAAATCTTATAACATAATCAGGTAAATAAGTGCTACAGACAGAATGATCTGAATGATAGCGAAACGAAAAACAGTCTGTGTGTTAGACCATCCCTTTGTCTTGCGGACAAAATCATGGATTGGTGTGCGCACATTCTTTAAAATATGGACATGAATCGTTTTGATTAATGTTAGCTTTACAAGACCAAGACCACCATCGATGATAAGTACAAGTGCAGCTAAAATATAGAGGAACGGATCATGGCACTTAAGAGCTGCGATTGCGATGAAAAGTCCCATGGCACGGGAACCTGCATCTCCCATAAGCATCTTACTTGGTGTAGCATTAAACCACAGATAGCCAAGCAGGCAGACAACAAACAGTAAGCTTAAATAATCAAAATCTCCAGTGTGTCCCAAAATTTGGTTTGCAAAGTAGAAGGTCATGATCGTAATAATCGTTAATGTTCCAGACAGACCATCTACACCATCAGCGCAGTTGGTTACATTAATAGAAATCCAGATCAGCGCGATAGAAAGAACTGCAAAAACAGGAGCTGGGATAGAAAAGCTAGATCCAGTCAGTGCAAGAGTGATCTGATTGCCATTAAAATGAAGATACGTAAATGTTACTAAAAGAGCAACAAGAAAATCAAGAATGCCCTTCTTTAAGCGTCCCCATGAAGTTTTTGCAGCATCGTCAAGATATCCAGTCATCATGCAGCAGATCAAAAGAAGAAGATAGATAATCATCTCTGGATCAACATGTGCGAATAAAACGGCAGTAATAGCAAAAACAAGGACGAAAATAAGTCCGGCACCTCTTGGCTTTCCGGCAGAGAGTGCACCTCCTACGGCAAATTCACGCCCCTGATCCTTTGGAAGATGAGCGCTGCCTTTTGCAAGTGACACGCACGTAAGAAAGAATGCGGCCAGTATGCCGATGAAGGCAATGACGGGGCTGGCAGACTCCCCAAGTAACTGTTGAAACATGGTAAAAAAACTCCTTTCATTTCCAGACAAAGAATTGACTATGCCTGTTTTGTAAGACTGCTTTCAGTGTAGCATACTTCTGGCGTTTTGGAAAGAAGATAGTTGTTATTTTCGTGATGAAAGAATTGTATCATGACGAAAATTGTGCTATACTGACGAAAGAACATGTCCTGTGAAAAAGACAGGGAAAAAGAGAACATAATGTGGAAGGAACTGGTTTGATATGGCATACTTATTTACACATTTTATCGGAGAGCAGCCGCAGGGCGAGCAAATTTATTTTTCTTTGAGCAAGGATGGTCTTCACTGGAAGGATCTTCATGATGGAAAGCCAGTAATTTGCTCAGAAGTTGGAGAGTGTGGTCTGCGTGATCCATTTTTGATTCGTAAGGCAGACGGAAGTGGTTTTGTAATTATTGCGACAGATCTTTGCATTGCAAATGGCAGAGGATGGGATGCTGCAGTTAAAACTGGAAGCAAAAATCTGGCTGTTATGGAGTCGAAGGATCTCATTCATTGGAGTAAGCCGGTATTAGTAGAAGTATCAGTGCCAGAGGCAGGATGTACATGGGCACCTGAGGCAATTTATGACAGACAGCAGGATAATTATCTTGTATTTTGGGCATCTATGGTACAGTTAGATGGTGATAAAGAGCCAAAGCAGCGTATTTATGCTGCAAGAACAAAGGATTTTCATGAATTTACTAAGGCACAGGTGTATCTTGAGAAGGATAATCATGTTATTGATTCTACGATGGTGTATGACGATGGCGTATATTATCGTTTCTCAAAGGATGAGACGACAAAGAATATTAAAACTGATACAGCACCAGATTTAAATAAAGAATCATTTACAGATCGCCCTGTCCCAAATCTGGAGGCAATTTATGGAGTAGAGGGACCAGAAATTTATTATTTAGAAGATCAGAAAAAGTGGTGTCTGATCATTGACAGGTTTGCTTCTCATAAAGGATATCTTCCACTTGTGTGTGACAGCTTGAAGACAATGGATTTTAAGCCTCTTGATGAGTCAGAATTTGATATGGGAAAGACTATGAAGCGTCACGGAAGTGTAGTTGTGATTACCGATGAGGAATATGATCGCATGGCGGAGGCTTTTGGATTGGAATAAAAAGTATTAGAAAGTATTGATAAGCAGGAAAAGAAAGTGGCAGGTAAGAGAGAAGAACGAAAGAAGGCCCGTTTTCATTGGCTGGTAACTTCGTGGCTCATAGTAGCAGCAGTAATTATAGTTGGCGTGGGCGGAATAATCCTTTTTATGAATGGGTTATATCATAAGGAAATGCGTAAGGAGAACGCACAGCTTCCGCAAATGTTAGAATCAAGCAGGGATGCAAAATGGGCATATGCATTTAATGGGGAATCGCAGACAGAAAGTGAGTCAGAGTCTGAGTCACAATTAGAAAGTGACTCACAATCAGAGAGCAAATTACAAACAGAAAGTGAATTACAATTAGAAAGTACTGAAGAACAAAGTATTGTAAGCACAGTCATTGAAAAAGAAGAAACACAGACGCAGACACAGGCAGATGTTTCTTCTAAGGCTGAGCCGGCACATAATGTTGTGATAGGTGATATTAAGTCAGAAAAGCCAACATATGTAAGTCTTGTCGCAGTCGGAGATAATCTGATGCACTATGATGTGTCAATGAGCGGACTTCAGGCAGATGGAAGCTTTAATTACGATTACAATTTTGCTTATGTCAGAGATATTGTACGGGCAGCTGATTTGGCAGTCATCAATCAGGAGTGTGTCATTGGCGGTGATCAGTGGGGAATCAAAGATTATCCTTGCTTCAATGTCCGTACTGAGGTAGCAGCAGCAATTGCAAATGCTGGATTTGACGTTGTACTTGCGGCAACAAATCACGTCCTTGATATAGGAAAGGTCGGTAGTCTTTATATGGTTGATTTTTTTAGAACCAATTATCCACAGCTGACGCTTCTTGGTATTCATGACAGTTGGGAGACACGGGACGAGATTCACGTAATTGAGAAAAATGGCATAAAAATTGGCATGATCAATTATACAGATATTTTAAACTGCAAGGGAGATTATAATGCAGATGGACAATATCTTGTAGATATGCTTGACTATGATCGTCTGGCAACATTAATTCAAAGGACAAAGGAAGCCTCTGATTTTGTGATTGTGTTTCCACACTGGGGTACCGAGTACAATTTGGGAACAGATGCTTCTCAGACTGAGCAGGCAGCTTTTCTGGCAGCACAAGGAGTTGATCTTGTAATAGGAACGCATCCTCATGTTGTAGAGCCAATTGATTACATAGATCGTCCGGATGGCGGAAAAATGCTGATTTACTACTCACTTGGAAACTTTCAGTCCTTACAGCGAAAAGAGGCAACTCTTCTTGGAGGCATGGCAAAGGTAACAATTAAGAAGGATTTTAAGGGAGCAAGAATCGTTGACTTTGATATGGAAACACTTGTGACAGATTATCGCCTTGGCGGTGTACGTGTCACCGATTATTTTGATATCATTACAACTTATCCGTGGAGTAAATATTCCAGAGCAATTGCAGAATCAGGAAATATCGGCAATGGCAATGCGAATTTTAACTTAGATTATATGTTCCAGCTTCAGGCCGAGCAGGCAGCGCAGGTACACGAGGCCAGACAAAAGGCAGGACTGGAATAAGCACGTAATTTCAGAAAGGGAGGATATGAAAAATGGACAGCACCAAATTCAGTAAACCGATCAGTCTAAAGCGTATTCAGCTTGATGATGGCTTTTGGAAGCCAGAGATGGAGTTGGTAAGAAAGGAAGTAATTCCTTATCAGTGGGAAACGTTAAACGACAGAGTACCAGAGGCAGCACCAAGCTACTGCATGCATAATTTTAAAGTAGCAGGACGGATGAATAAAGAAAAGAGAGAGCTTGGAAGCAGGTATCAGGAACCAACATATACATTTCGGGGTTTTGAGGCACTTCCAGATGATCCAAGACATCCGGATGATGATAAGTTTTATGGATTTGTCTTCCAGGACAGTGATTTTTCAAAGTGGATTGAGGCAGTGGCATATTCATTGACACAGCATCCAGATCCAGAGCTTGAAAAGATTGCAGACGGCGCAATTGATATTGTGTGTGCAGCACAGCTTGAAAATGGATATCTTGATACCTACTATATTATTAATGGTATGGATAAGATGTTCACAAACTTAAAGGATCATCATGAGCTGTACTGCTTTGGCCATTTAACAGAAGGTGCTGTCGCTTACTATCAGGCAACTGGTAAGGATAAGCTGTTAAAGGCAGCAATGCGCTTCGCTGATTTCATCGCATCATATTTTGGAACAGAAGAAGGCAAATGTAAGGGCTATCCTGGTCATGAGATTGCAGAGATGGCACTTGTCCGTCTGTATGAGGTTACGGGTGATGAAAAATACAAAAAGCTGGCTGAATATTTTGTCAACCAGAGAGGTACGCAGCCGTATTACTTTGACAGTGAGGGCAAGGTTACAGAAAAGGAAAAGAAGACAAAGATCCGCTATCAGTATTATCAGGCACATTTGCCAGTGAGAGAGCAGAAAACAGCGATGGGTCATGCTGTTCGCGCCGTTTATCTCTACTCTGGTATGGCAGATGTGGCAAGACTGACAGGGGATGATTCCTTGTATCAGGCATGCGAGACGCTTTGGAATAACATCACTACAAAGCAGATGTATGTGACTGGAGGAATCGGACAGACGCATCATGGTGAGGCATTTACATTTGATTACGATATGCCAAATGATACTATTTATGCTGAGACGTGTGCATCTATTGGTCTTGTTTTCTTTGCCCGCCGTATGCTTGAGATGAATCCAGATTCAAAATACGCAGATGTTATGGAGCTGGCGCTTCACAATGGCGTTTTAAGCGGTATGGCACTTGACGGAAAGAGCTTTTTCTATGTCAATCCGTTATCTGTCAATCCAAGAAGCTGTCATGATGATCCAGGCAAGCAGCATGTAAAGCCTGTTCGTCAAAAGTGGTTTGGCTGTGCCTGCTGTCCGCCAAACTTAGCAAGATTGATCAGTTCTATTGGTTCCTATGCATACACAGAAAATGAAGATACCTTGTGGGTACATTTGTATGCAGGCGGTACTGTTGAAAAAGAGGTAAACGGACAGAAGGCGCAGGTTGTTATTACTTCTGGCCTCCCGTGGGATGGAGATGTGACACTCAAGGTAGAGAGTGAACAGCCAGTTACAATGACAGTAGCACTTCGCATTCCAGGCTGGTGCGGTGAAGATTTCGAGCTGGAAGGTGCTGTTGGCAAGGAGTGCCGTATGGAAAACGGCTATCTGTATGTCAGTGGTGAGTGGAAAGAAGGGGATTTGTTAAAGCTTCGCTTTGCAATGAAGGTAAAGGTAATGCAGGCAGACAGCAGAGTTCGTCAGGATGAGGGCAAGGTTGCCATTATGAGAGGACCAGTTGTTTACTGCTTAGAGGAAGCTGACAATGGACAGGGATTGCCGCTTGTGCGAGTAAAGCCAGATGCCGTCTTTACTGAGGAAAAGACTGATGAGCTTGGCTTTACGATGATTATGCTGCGTGTAGACGCAAAAACAAAGAAGCCGGTAACAGTAGAAAATGGCTTATATCAAACATGGCAAAAGCCAGTATATGAAGGAAAGGAACTTCGTTTCATCCCTTACTATGCATGGGCAAACCGTGGTGAAGGCGAAATGGAAGTTTGGGTAAATCAGCTATGATTAATGTACAGGTAATTAACAAAGAAGGAACAATTATTGCAGAGGCTGCAGGAACAAGGGAAGTAAACTTACCAGTTTCACGTACATATGAAGAAGGGGATCGCGTTGTATTTTTGGCAGATGAGACTCCGGCATTTTATGTATTTCAGGCAGATGATGCATTAGGAGAGGCACTTGTCTATGTGACAGGCGAGGTTTCTTATGAGATTCCATTTGGAGAAAAGAAGGTGTGCTATTCACCGAAGATTTTCTCAGGTGAGAGTCATTTGATCACTGCCAGAAAGGCAAGAGAGTGGGAATACGAGTCATACCGCAATTTGGCAGTCAATGTGATGGATCAGCACGGAGATACTAATTGCTATCCGCACGCAACAGCAAATGTTGAAACTCGCGGTGAGTCCGTGTTTGCAGCACGCAATGCCATTGACGGTGTAACCTCAAATCATTCTCATGGCTACTGGCCATATGGTTCCTGGGGAATCAACAGAAATCCACAGGCAACAATGCGTGTTGACTTTGGAAGAGAAGTAACAACTGATCGTATTGAAATCTATACACGTGCAGATTTCCCACACGATGCATGGTGGACAAAGGCAACTGTACGTTTCTCAGATGATACTACAATGGTTTGTGATCTTGTTAAGACAGACGAAGGGCAGGAATTTACATTCCCGCCCAAGAAAGTTCGCTGGGTACAGCTTGAGGAACTGATCAAGGCAGATGATCCGTCTCCGTTCCCGGCATTGTCACAGCTAAAGGTATATGGTAATTAATACGACGTTAATATTTTTTCTTCTTATAGTCTTCTCCAAAACGGCGGATACGCTTACGGCGTCTTTGGTTTGCAGTAAGAGCAGCAGTCAAAAGAAAAACAACAAATAGAATTAATACAATCGCAGCGGCAGCAAACAGTCCGGTCATAAATTTATGATCGCTCTCGATGACTGGCGCTGCGCTTTCGTTTGGTTCATCAAGTGAAGCATTCTGTGTTTCAGATTCAATAGATTCAGAAGTATCATTTTCAAATGAACTGTCCTCAGAGACGTTCTCCTCGATAGAGTTATCAGTGCTAGACGACTCCTCTTGTGTAGCAGCGCTTGCAGCAGCCTTGCCTGCAGCAATTCCTGCCTCTGTGTTTGGAGAAATGTCAAGAAGCATTCCAGTTACGATTGCGCTTGCATCATGCAGATTTTTTTGGACACGGCCAGGAAGCAGTTCATTTAAACGATTCAGATCATCAAATTCTGTATGCATGATCTGACCGCCTGTGGAGGCAAATGCTTCATTTGCTGTCTGATAGTGGCACGTTAAATGTGTTTCATCATTGCCGCCTGTTCCATCATCGTTGCACCAAAGACTTGCTTCCATATAAAGGTAAGGAATGCCCTCCTTGGCAAAATAGTAGCTGTCACTTCCAAGAAGTCTCGTAGGAGACTGAAACTCAGTAACTTGTTCTGGAAGTGTGTAAAGGTCAAGTCCTAGATCATCTGCAATAAGATTAGCTTCGTCATAGACCCATTCACGAGTAAGCTTTCCGTCCTCATCATATTCACCGCCATAACCATAGAGACGATCACCGCCTGCGATGGAATCAATATTGATGCAGCAAAGCACATCATCAAGCAGGTTATTTGTCATCAGGTAGGTGTAGACAAAGCAGCTTGAACCGGCATATGCACCATATTCTTCTGTGTCAAAGAATACAAACTGCAAAGTACAAGGTGTGTCCATATCATAAAAACGATGGGCAAGCTCAAGAAGAACTGACACTCCAGAGCCATTGTCATCGACACCGGCAGTTGGCATACTGTCATAGTGAGCACCGATTATGATTGTCTTGTCAGACTTACCTGGCTTAGTGACAAAATAGTTGGTTCCTGTAAAGTTAAAATGAGTAAAATCATGTGTAGAAACCTCATAGCCATAGCTTTCAAGCTGTGACTGAATCCACAAACCTGCATTAGTGACATTTTCAGAACGATTGTTTTCGTCATTAATTCGCTGTGGGAAATTCTGATAAATAGCTTCCAGATTTGCGTAAGCCTCAACACCATATAGATCTTCTGTTTCACTTGCGGCAGATTCTGTATCTTGTGATTCAGCAGAGGTCATATCTGTTTGTATGTCAGCGCCAAAGGCAGAGGCTGGAGAAAGAAGAACAGCTGCTGACAGCGTGCAGACAGCTATTTTTTTGAAAAATGTGCGAATGCGCATAATGTAACTCCCTTCCTAATGTGGTATAATAAGTTCGGTATCACATTATAAAAGAATTTAAAGAAAAATTCAACTATTGTTTGACGAAAGGAAAAAGAGAATGAAATTATTAATTGCATCTGACATCCATGGCTCTGCCTACTGGTGCAGCAAACTGATGGATGCATATCAAAATGAAAAAGCAGACAGAATGATACTGTTAGGTGATATTTTGTACCATGGACCACGAAATGCACTTCCAAAAGAGTATGATCCGCAGCGAGTGTGTGATCTGTTAAATCAAATCAGCGACCGTATTCTTTGCGTTAGAGGAAATTGTGATGCAGACGTAGATCAGTGGCTCATTCATTTTCCAATTATGGCTGATTACAGCTGGATCATGGAAAAAGATCGCGTGATTTATCTGACACATGGTCATGTGTATGGAAAAGATTTCAGAAAAGACGAAAGCTTTCCGCCGCTTCAAAAGAAAGATGTGGTGCTTTCAGGTCATACACATATTCCGATCACAGAACCGACTGACGGAGGGCTGTTCTTTAACCCGGGTTCCGTTTCAATCCCGAAAAATGGAAGCAAAAATGGTTATATGACGCTTGAAAATGGTTTATTTATCTGGAAGAGCTTTGAAGATGGTGAATACGCAAGATACAAGCTTTGAAGAACATAAGCATTGCAAACTTGCGAATGTCTGATATAATGATTGTAACTATTCAGATTCATGCAAACTTGAGTTATGTAAATAAAATTCTGAATAGTTACTAATAATGTACTGATCAAGAAAGAAAAGAGGAAATTAAAATGAGTGAATGCAGCAGTAAGGGAACATGTGGAAAAAGTTCCTGCGAGGGATGCAGTCAGAATACAGCAAAGGGTCCACAGAGTATGCAGGTAAAGGAAAACGCACACAGCCGTGTAAAGAAGGTAATTGGTGTTGTCAGCGGTAAGGGTGGTGTTGGAAAATCCATGGTGACTTCTTTGCTGGCAGTTGCAATGAACCGCAAAGGTTATAAGACAGCAATTATGGACGCTGATATTACAGGACCATCAATCCCGACAGCATTTGGTTTAAATGATCATGCCGTTGCAAATGATGACGGACTGCTTCCAGAGGTAACAAAAAATGGAATTAAGGTAATGTCCTTAAATCTTTTGCTTGAAGATCAGACAGATCCAGTTGTCTGGAGAGGTCCAATTATTTCAGGAACAGTATCACAGTTTTGGACAGAGGTTTGCTGGGGTGATGTAGATTACATGTTTGTTGATATGCCGCCAGGAACAGGTGATGTTGCACTGACTGTATTCCAGTCACTGCCGCTAGCCGGAATCGTCATCGTTACATCACCACAGGAGCTTGTATCTATGATTGTAACAAAGGCAGTAAAAATGGCAGAGATGATGAACGTTCCAGTACTTGGAATCGTAGAGAATATGTCATACTTCGTATGTCCGGATTGTGGAAAAAAGCATTTCCTGTTTGGAACAAGCCATATCGAAAAAGTAGCAGCAGAGCACGGCATCTCAGTAATCGACTACCTGCCGTTAGATCCAAAGATGGCAGCACTGTGCGACGAAGGAAAGATGGAAGAAGCCCCAGAAGGACTCCTCGAGAAGATGAGCAGCTCTCTGTAAGTTAACGAAAACTGAGGAATACGCCAATTTAGTGGACGGAATTCGTAACGTAAATGGTGACTGAGGCGAATGTGATTTACGAGGCCGACAAACACTTCGCCGAAGTCACATTTGATAACTTACAGGGTTGCATACCCGAGACTTTTTTGCAATAACACTTGCAAAGAAGTCTCTTTTTTATTATAATGATGTATACAAAGTACAAGCTGTATACAAAAGAAAAGCATGTACAAGTTTTTAGAAGGGTGATAAAAAAATATGGATTTAATGCAGTTAAGAGCAATGGCTAAAATTAATCTTGGTCTGGACGTTGTCAGAAAACGTGAAGACGGATATCACGAGGTTCGCATGATTATGCAGACAATCCGCATGTTTGACAGAGTTACTGTTTATCGTATTCCAGAGCCGGAGATCCGTATATCCAGTAACTTGCATTTTCTTCCTGTGAATGAAAATAATATTGCATATAAGGCAGCGCGCATGATGCTTGAAAGTCAGCCTGTTCGCGGCGGTGTCAGCATCAGCCTTCAAAAGCGTATTCCAGTGGCAGCAGGTATGGCTGGCGGCAGCGCAGATGCAGCAGCTGTATTATATGCGATGAACCGAATCTTTTATATGGGCTATACATTAGAAGAATTGATGGATTTTGGACTTAGATTAGGTGCAGATGTTCCATATTGTTTGATGAGAGGAACAGCACTTGCAGAGGGTATTGGAGAAGAACTTACAAGACTGCCGGCATGTCCGCCGTGCTACGTTGTCATTGCAAAGCCGGCAATTTCCGTTTCCACACGATTTGTCTATGAAAATCTGCATCTTGATGAGACAACAAGACATCCTGATATTTATGGTTTAGCAGATGCAATATGCCGTCAGGATCTTTATGGCATGCTTCCATATATGGGAAATGTGCTTGAAAGTGTTACGATTCCGGCATATCCGATTATCGGAGAGATCAAGGAGCGCTTTATGGAAAATGGAGCCTTAATATCGCTTATGAGTGGAAGCGGTCCAACTGTATTTGCACTGTTTGACAATTATGAGATGGCACTTCGCGCAAAAGAAGCTCTGCTAGAGTGGGGACAGGTTCCGCTTGTCTATGTCACAGATCTGTACCGTGTTCGCGAGGAGACACCAGTAAATTATTGGTAATGAGTGCCACATTAACAGTAACTACATAAATGGTTACTAAAAGAAAATAAGAGTGAGAAAGAGAGGTCCGTATGGAGGATTTCCAGATAAATGAATACCTCCCCCTTAGGGATGTTGTATTTGAAACACTCCGACAGAAAATACTAAAGGGAGAGTTAAAACCGGGAGAACGTTTGATCGAGGTAGCACTTGCACAGCGTCTTGGAGTAAGTCGTACACCGGTTAGAGAAGCAATTCATAAATTAGAGCAGGAAGGTCTTGTTGTGATGGCACCGCGAAAGGGTGCACAGGTAGCAACAATCTCCGCGCAGAGTGTGAGAGATGTATTAGAGGTTAGAAAGGCAATGGAATGTCTTGCTGTCTGTCTTGCCATTTCCAGAATTACACCGCAGGAGCGTATAGCACTGCGTCAGGCAGAGGAGGCATTTTCTGCAGCAAGCAGAGGAAATGATCTTCGCCTGATTGCGCAAAAGGACGAAGAGTTTCATAAAGTCATTTATATGGCGACAAAAAATCCAAAGCTGGATATGCTCTTAAACAATTTAAGAGAGCAGATGTATCGCTACCGTTTTGAATATATTAAAGATGCGAATATGCGCGAAGACTTGCGGCGTGAGCACAGAGAGATCACTGATGCGATCATAAAAGGTGAGTGCGAGCGGGCAAAGACAGCAATAAGTCTTCACATCGACAATCAGGAAGAAAACATTTTGAAAAATTTATAAAAAATAGCAGCTGCCATTTTATTTTTGGACAGCTGCTATTTTTGTAAAGTTTTATTTTTTCTTTGACAGTTTTTCCATTTTGTCATTAGACAACCATTTATATGCAGAGTAGAGAATCGCACTTACAATGATAATAAGTGAAAGCAGACAAAGATAATATACAGCATTTGGCTGAGACAGCGTCATGGTAAGTGACAGAACATTATCTGTTGTCTTAGCAGAGTAAACATTATCTAAGATATTGTTTTCTGTTGTAAGACTGCTTTCAAGAGAATCAGACATTATGGCAGTACCATTTGGAAGCTGCACCATAACAGTAATTAATGTTGCATCTGGCTGTACAAGAAAATTGGAAAAGTCCATGTTTTCTGTGAAGCGATATGTATGCTTTGGCTGAAACAGCGCCATAGTCTGAGAGCAGTAGTCAATTGATTCCTTTCCGCCAAAGAAAGCTTCAAATCCCTTTGCGAGATAAGATGGTGTGCCAGTCTGTGTAAAGAACAGAGTCAGGTGATTTTCATCATCAGTTTTGGCGGTTATAGTTCCGAAATTGTAAGTATCACGCTTTGCAGTATCTGTGATAAGCTTTTGATGAAGCTTAGGTACCTCGCCGAGTGAGAGAGTAATTGTGCGCGTCAGAAGCTGTATAGATTTTATCTGTGTAGAAACTGTGATCTGCTGCGGCTGATATTGGAAGATGGCATCATAGTTATAGGTGCATCCCCCTTCCACAAGATCATCAAACAGACAGACATAGCTATCATAACCATCGCGTGCAAGCGGAAGCTTTTGAAGCGTATGATCATTGTCGTATACAGCAAGTGCTGCATTTGTGTCGGTGCTGTAGAAATAGCGTGCCCTTGCTGTTCCTGAATCGGGAACAAAGAAGGAAAACTGAAATGGTTCTGCATAAGAGTGCACGATTTTCATAGAGTTTTCAGCGATAATCGATTCAGACGCAAGTGATTTGCTTGATGACTGAAATAGCTGGCTTGTCTTTACACACAATTCTTTAAAGCTTTCAGCACTGAATGTCAGTTGCCATGTGGTATCATTATTCCAGACAGCTTCAATTCCATCTGGGACGATAGCGTCCAGATAGCTTTTTACATTAGAAGCATTGTCTCGTAGTTCATCAGGAAAGATGATATAAATAGTACGGTTCCATTTGTCAAGAGAAAGTGATGTTAAAATATCAATTCGCTTGGCATCAAGAATTTTTTCTGCGTTGCAGACAAGTGCATTATTTTGGCTTTTATAGCTTCGTCCGTTGTAGATAAGTTCATTTTCCTGCTGAGATAGGTAGGATAAAAGCTTTGAGTCACTAAGTCCTGTGCGCTCCTTAAGAGCATCAGTAAACCAGGCAAAAACAGCCATCACATCATCTGGCTCAGATAAGGTAAAGCCAGTTTTTACACCGACTTGCGGTCGTGAAATTGAAGAAAATTGTTCAATGCCTGTAAGCGCATCAATTTTTTCCTGATATTCATCTAATGAATCAAATGAAAGAATAAAAGTCAGCTCATAGGCAGAAGCAGTGTCCACATAATTCCACTCAAGTCCCTTCGGGCAGTTAGCTGTGATAAAGCTTTGAAAAGAAAAATTGCTGTTGTGGAAAAGCTTTTGCAGTGTCTTTTTATTGGCTGTAACAGACATCGTGCGTGTACCTGATTCGTCAGCCTGAATATCCAATACAGAAGAGAAGGTGATTGGCGGACACTTTGCGCAGCCGCCTATCACACAAGCAGTGATGAAAATAAAAAAGCAAAATAGAAAAGCGTGAAGAAATTGTTTTATCCTGTCAGGATGAAAAATTCGTGTTTTCATAATCAAAACTGACCAAAATGGTTTTTCAGTGCTTCAAAACTCTCCTTACTGATTACATGCTCCATTTTGCATGCGTCCTCAGCAGCAATGCTGCTGTCAACGCCAAGGCTAATAAGCCAATTTGTCAGCCACTCATGGCGCTCATAGATCATTTCGGCAATCGCACGGCCGCTGTCAGTAAGATAAATATAACCGGCTTGAGTTACGGTAATCTTTCCGCCCTCTCGTAAATTTTTCATTGCGATGCTGACACTTGATTTTTTAAAATCCAATTCATTTGCGATATCGACAGAGCGCACAACTGGCAGCTTTTTGCTGAGCATAAGGATTGTTTCAAGATAGTTTTCGGCAGATTCATGTATTTGCATAAGCAAACCTCCTGTGTAAAATATATCTAAGTCAATTACCTATAAGAATACCATAAATATGAAAAAAGTTCAACATAACTTCGCCGATTCATCTTGCAAAAAAAAGTCATTGACAAAATAAAATCAGGTATTATAATAATTCTGTATCGAACAATTCGGAATCGAACTATTTTGCATTCCGGGAAAGGAAGGCTGTATGGAAAAGGAAAAGTCGATATGCTTTAGCCTAAAGAGGGTCAATCATATCGTGGAGAGAGGCATTCACACAAGCCTCGCGGCAGCTGGTTTTGATGAAATCACTAACATGCATGGGTGGATTCTGGGCTTTTTGTATCACGCACAGCAACCAGTCTACCAAAAGGATATCGAATCAAATTTTGGTATTGCCCGTTCAACGGTGACAAACATCCTGCAGCTGATGGAGAAAAAGGGATATCTGACAAGGACTACCGATGAGCATGATGCAAGGCTTAAACGGTTAGAACTGACAGAGTTAGGGAAAAGGGTTCATCTTGATACGATTGCAGTAATCGACTCAGCACATGATACTATGGAGGCTGGTGTCACAGATGAAGAGAGAAGGATCTGCTTTAAGGTATTGGAAAAGATCTGTAAAAATGTAGAAAAAATAACAGGAGGAGAGTAGCCATGATAAAAACACTAGGTGCATATGTAAAAGAATTTAAGCGTGCATCAATTGCGACACCGTGCTACATGATTCTGGAAGTTTTGATGGAGATGATGATTCCCTATCTGATGGCTTCCATTATTGATGATGGTGTCAATAAGGGCGATATGAAGCATATCTGTGTGGTTGGTGCAGGCATGCTTGTGATCGCAGCAATCGGCTTATTTGCCGGAATCATGGGCGGTGTGTATGGTGCAAAAGCATCAGCAGGATTTGCCCGTAATCTTAGAAAAGGAATGTATGATAATATTCAGACCTTTTCATTTTCCAACATTGACAAATTTTCAACTGCCAGTCTTGTAACAAGACTGACCACTGATGTAACTAATATTCAGAATGCATATCAGATGGTGCTTCGTATGTGTATGAGAGCACCGGCCAGTCTGATTTGTGCACTTGCAATGGCATTTATTACAAATGCAAGAATTTCTACAATTTTCTTAGGCGCTATCATTGTTCTTGGCATTGCTTTGTTTTTTATTGTCAACAGAGCAAGAAAATATTTTACCGCAGCATTTCCAAAGTACGATGAGTTAAATGCGAGTGTTCAGGAGAATGTTTCTGCTATTCGTGTTGTAAAGGCTTACGTGCGTGAGGATTATGAAAAGAACAAGTTTGTAAAGGCAAGCGAAAATATTTATAAGATATTTGTTAAGGCAGAGGGGGTTGTTGCATTAAACTCTCCAGTCATGATGTTTGCTGTATATGGCTGTATTCTGGTAATCAGCTGGATTGGTGCGAAGATGATCATCGGAACAGGAAGTGTTGCGTTGACAACAGGAAAGCTGATGAGCTTATTAAATTATTGCATGAGTATTTTGATGAGCTTAATGATGCTGTCTATGGTTTTCGTTATGCTTACAATGAGTATTGCAAGTGCAGAGCGTATATGTGAAGTATTAAATGAAAAGCCGGATTTAAAGAACCCGGATCAGCCAGTTGCAGATGTAAAGGATGGCAGCATCGAGTTTGATCATGTTACATTCCGATATAATGCAGGAAGCGAAAAGCCGATTTTGTCTGATATCAATTTATCTATCCGTTCAGGTGAGACAATTGGTCTGATCGGCGGAACGGGAAGTGCAAAGTCAAGTCTTGTTAATTTGATCAGCCGCCTTTATGATGTGCAGGAAGGTTCTGTAAAGGTTGGCGGTCTGGATGTGCGAAAATATGATATGGAAGCACTTCGTAATCAGGTCAGCGTTGTTCTTCAGAAAAATGTCCTGTTTTCAGGAACTATTTTTGAAAATCTTCGCTGGGGTGATAAAACAGCTTCTGATGAGGAGTGTATCCGTGCCTGTAAGCTTGCCTGTGCCGATGAATTTATTGAGCGTTTCCCAGAGCGTTACAATACTTACATTGAGCAGGGCGGAAATAACGTATCAGGCGGACAAAAGCAGCGTCTTTGTATTGCAAGAGCACTTCTTAAAAAGCCAAAGATTCTGATTCTTGATGACTCCACAAGTGCAGTTGATACGGCAACTGATGCAAAGATCCGTCAGGCATTTGCAACGGAAATCCCTGATACAACAAAGATCATAATTGCACAGCGTATCTCAAGTGTGCAGAATGCAGACCGTATCATTGTTATGGATGATGGTAAGATTAACGGAATTGGAACACATGAAGAGCTTCTTGCTAAAAATGAGATTTACCGTGAGGTATATGAGTCTCAGACAGGCGGAAGCGGTGATTTTGATGAGAAAGGCGGTGATCAGTAATGCCAGGACCAAGACGTGATTTCGGACCAAAGCAGAAGGTCGAAAATCCAGTAAAGGTATTTAAACGCATCATGTCCTACGTGCTGAAGCGTTATCCAGTTCATTGTCTGCTTGTACTTATCTGTATTGTTGTCAGCGTATATGCAAATGTACAGGGAACTATGTTTATGAAGACTTTGATTGACGGTTATATTACACCTCTTTTAGGTCAGGCTAACCCAGATTATTCAGAGCTTCTGCAGGCAATTATCAAGATGGGTATTTTATATGCAATTGGTATTGCAGCTACTTTTGGCAATACTAAGATCATGGTGTATGTTACTCAGGGAACGATGAGAAACATCCGTAATGATATGTTTAAACATATGGAATCCCTTCCAATTAAATATTTTGACACACATAAGCATGGCGATATCATGTCAATGTACACAAATGATGTTGATACGCTGCGCCAGATGGTCAGCCAGAGTATTCCGCAGTTTATCAACAGCTTAATCAGTATTGTAAATGTACTGATTTACATGATCATCTTAAGTGTGCCGCTTACACTTGTTTCTATTGTTATGGTTATGCTTGTTATATGGGCAAGTAAGACAGCTGCTTCTAAGAGCGGAAAGTTTTTCGTATCACAGCAAAAAAATATCGGTGCGTTAAACGGCTTTATCGAGGAGATGATGGATGGTCAGAAGGTTGTCAAGGTATTCTGTCACGAAGATGAGAGTATTGAGCGCTTTGACCAGTTAAACAACGATCTGTATGCGAGTGCCTATAATGCAAACCGTTATGCTAATATCTTAGGACCAATCAATGTACAGCTTGGAAACTTAAGCTACGTTGTTGTTGCAATCGTTGGTGGTCTTGTTGCGATCAACGGAATCGGCGGCTTTACTTTGGGAAGTCTGGCAAGCTTTTTAACCTTAAATAAGAGCTTCCAGCAGCCAATCAACCAGATCAGCAATCAGTTAAACAGTATCGTTATGGCACTTGCCGGCGGTGATAGAATCTTCCGTCTGCTTGATGAAAAGCCAGAGGTAGATGATGGATATGTTACTCTTACAGATGCTGTTGTAAATGCAGATGGCACAATCACTGAATCAAATAAGAGAACGGGCACATGGGCTTGGAAGCATTATCACAAGGCAGAGGGTACGACAGATTATAGACAGCTTAAAGGCGATGTTGTATTTGAGCATGTAGATTTTGGTTACAACGATGATAAGATGGTACTTCATGATGTAAGCTTATATGCGCAGCCGGGACAAAAGATTGCATTTGTAGGTTCAACAGGTGCAGGAAAGACGACAATCACCAATTTGATCAACCGTTTCTATGATATTCAAAGCGGAAAGATCCGTTACGACGGCATAAATATCGGAAAGATCAAAAAGGATGATCTTCGTCATTCACTCGGAATTGTTCTTCAGGATACGCATTTGTTTACTGGAACTGTTATGGAAAATATCCGTTATGGAAAACTTGATGCGACAGAAGAAGAGGTACATGCAGCAGCCAAGCTTGCTAATGCAGATGGCTTTATCCGCAGACTGCCGCAGGGCTACGACACAATGCTTACAGGAGATGGTGCTAACTTAAGTCAGGGTGAAAGACAGCTTCTTGCCATTGCCCGTGCAGCTGTTGCCGATCCGCCTGTACTAATTCTTGACGAGGCAACAAGCTCCATTGATACAAGAACTGAGAAAATTGTTCAGGATGGTATGGATAAGCTGATGCACGGAAGAACAACATTTGTTATCGCGCACCGTCTGTCTACCGTTAAGAACAGCGACTGCATCATGGTCTTAGAGCAGGGACGTATCATTGAGCGCGGAACTCATGATGATCTTATTGCACAAAAGGGCAAATATTATCAGTTATACACTGGAAATAAGATAAGCGAGTGAGTGTATAGATCTAAACACAAAGAAAAAATATAAATAAGAGATAAAACGAGTAAATCGTTATGTTTCATCAGACCCTCGGCGGTATTCGCTGGGGGTCTTTTTGTATCGTTTTTTAAATGAACGGTTAAAATAAGAAAGATTCTCATAACCGCAGGAGAGGGCAATATCTAAAATAGAGTTATTTGTCAGTAAGAGAAGACGCGCCGCCATTGACAGGCGGTATGAGGAAAGATATGAAGTAAAAGAGGTACCCATTGCAGATTTGAAAAAACGCATAAAATGAGAAGCAGAAAAACCAGAAACAGCAGAAATCTCATCAATGGAGATTGTACTCATGTAGTGTGTTTCAATATATTTTAGGACACTTTTTAGTCGTTCAATGTGAGGGTCGTTTTTGGGAGCAGGAATATCGGTGGAATTTGTGAATATGGTGTAGAAGAAGGTAAAAAGAGCCCCCTTAATTGCAAGGCGGTAGCCTTTTGGAAAACTGCTGCTGATACTGTCAATTCGATTTAGGCATGAAGAGAGAGCAGGGTAATGTTCATCATCACAGCAGACAAGATGCTCAAAGCCAATGGTACCAGCCAAAAAAGGTTCAAAAAATTCACTGCTTAGAGCATCCATGCTTCCAGTACAAAGAAGATCAAGTGAAAAAATAATATTTTCATATTCCATAGAATGTTCAGCCGGGCCGATTGCATGAAGCTGACCAGGACTGACAATAATAATATCACCTGCCTCTACATAAAGGGAGGTAAAATCTAATGTGACGCGTCCACGCCCCTTTTTAATATAGATGATTTCCACCTCATCGTGCCAGTGAAGCGGCACCTTCTCAAAATCAAGCGGAATAGAACAAATATACGCATTGTAAGGAAAATCAGGTGTGCTGTGTGATTTTGTTTCATGATAATTTTCGTATTCAGGTATCTGCATCGTGGCTCTCTCCTCATGTTTTTGCGGGTCCCAAACTCAACCCCCTCATCGTGCAAGCACGATCGGTGGTTGGAGCTTTTGACCCTAGTATCATCATGATAGGATAGTACCATAAAAAGGCGGCATAATGCAAGAAAAATGATAGAAAAAGCAGTAAACTGCATACATCAACTCATGAAAGGAGTTTTAATAATAATGATGGTAAATGAAATTTGTGAAAAGAAATATAATAAGACGTTATCTGGCTGCACCAATGAGGAAATTTATTACGCACTGCTTGATATGACAAAGGATCTGGCAGCAAAGAAGGAAAGTGAAGCTGGAAAGAAGAAGGTATACTACATTTCAGCAGAGTTTTTGATTGGAAAGCTGTTATCAAACAATCTTATCAATCTTGGTCTTTACAAGACTGTAAAGGAAGAGCTTGAAGCAGCAGGAAAGGATATTGGTGAGATCGAAGAGATCGAGCCAGAACCATCTCTTGGAAACGGTGGACTTGGCCGTCTGGCAGCATGTTTTTTGGATTCCATGGCAACACTAAATCTGCACGGTGATGGTGTAGGCTTGAATTATCATATGGGTCTGTTCAAGCAGGTGTTTGATCACAATTTCCAGAAGGAAACACCAAATCCGTGGATTGAAAAAGACAGCTGGCTGATCAAAACTAATGTAAGCTATCCTGTTTCATTTGGTGATCTGACAGTGACCTCACGCATGTATGACATTGAGGTGACAGGTTATGAGGGACGCACAAATAAGCTTCATCTGTTTGATGTTGATACTGTAGATGAGAGTCTTATTAAGGACGGTACTATAAGCTTTGACAAGACAGATATCGCAAAGAATCTGACACTGTTCTTATATCCGGATGACAGCGATGAGGCTGGAAACTTACTTCGTATCTATCAGCAGTATTTTATGGTAAGCAATGCAGCGCACTTAATCTTAGATGAGTGTACGGCACGCGGCTGTAAGCTGACCGACTTAGATGAGTATGCAGCTATTCAGATCAATGATACTCATCCGTCAATGGTTATTCCAGAATTGATTCGTCTGCTTCTTGAGCGCGGCATCACCATGGATGAGGCAGTTGAGCTTGTCACAAAGGTATGCGCATACACAAACCACACAATTCTGTCAGAGGCACTTGAGAAGTGGCCGCTTGCATATTTAGAGAAGGTTGTTCCGCAGTTAGTTTTGATCATCAAGGAGCTTGATAAGCGTGCAAAGGCAAAATATTCAGATCCGAAGGTAGCGATTATTGATGAGAATGACCGCGTTCATATGGCACATATGGATATCCACTATGGTCACAGTGTAAACGGTGTTGCTTACCTGCATACTGAAATTTTGAAAAATTCCGAGCTTAATGCTTTTTACAAAATTTATCCGGAGAAATTCAACAACAAGACAAATGGAATCACCTTCCGCCGCTGGCTGCTTTCATGCAACGAGGAGCTTTCAGAGGAAATTGAAAATAAGATTGGAAGTGGTTTTAAGAAGGATGCCTGCGAGCTTGAGAAGCTGCTTTCATTCGAAAATGATGACAGTGTATTAGACAGCATTCTTGCGATCAAGAAGGAGAAAAAGCGTCAGCTTGCTGACTATTTAAAGCATACACAGGGTGTTGTCATTGATGAAAATTCTATTTTTGACATTCAGGTAAAGCGTTTGCATGAGTATAAGCGCCAGCAGATGAATTTACTCTGGGCAATTCATAAATATCTTGAAATCAAGAGTGGAAAGCTTCCTAAGACACCAGTAACGCTGATCTTTGGTGCAAAAGCAGCACCAGCCTACACAATCGCAAAGGATATCATTCATGCAATTCTTTGCTTACAGCAGATCACAGAGCAGGATCCAGAAGTCAGCCCATATCTGCGCGTAGTGATGGTAGAAAACTACAACGTAACAAAGGCATCAAAAATTATACCGGCATGTGATATCTCCGAGCAGATCTCCTTAGCATCAAAAGAGGCATCAGGAACAGGAAACATGAAGTTTATGTTAAACGGTGCAATAACACTAGGAACAAGAGACGGCGCAAACGTAGAGATCGGAGAGCTTGTAGGAGAAGATAATATTTATTTCTTCGGAGAGAGCAGCGAGCAGGTAATCGAACATTATAAAAATGCAGATTATTGTGCAAAAGATTATTATACAAAAGACGAAGATATCCATACAGCAGTCGACTTCCTTATCAGCGAGCCAATGCTTGCAGCAGGAGACGAAGAAACCTTAACACAGCTTCATAAAGAACTGATAAATAAAGACTGGTTTATGACCCTCCTTGACTTAAAAGAGTATATAGCACGCAAAGAGCAGGTGCTTAATGACTACGCAGATAGAAAGAAATGGGCAAAGAAGATGCTCATCAACATCGCAAAGGCAGGATTTTTCTCATCAGACCGCACTATAGCACAATATAACGAAGAAATCTGGAAGTTATGATAAATATTAAAAAGGTGGCAGCATAAACACGCTGCCACTTTTTTTCGTTGATTTTCATCGTCTGTTAGGGTAAAATGGAAGACAGATAAGTTGCATTAAGTTGCATATAGAAAGGATCGGGAAATATGTATCAGATATTGGTGGTAGATGATGAGCGAATTGAACGAAATGGCATTAAAATGCTGCTGCGCCATATGCAGCTGCCATGTGAGATTGCTGAGGCTGCAAATGGACGAGATGCGCTTGAGTATTTAAAGGAGCATACGTCAGATGTTTTGCTTACAGATGTAAAAATGCCATTTATGGACGGCATTCAGCTAATAGAGGAATGTAAAAAAGACGACAGAAACGAGGATATGAAATGCGTAATCTTTTCAGGCTGCAGTGAGTTTGACTATGCCAGAAAAGCAGTGCGCCTAGGTGTTTCTGATTACATTTTAAAGCCAGTTGATCCAAGTGAATTTAAAGAGACTATTACGCGGGTCATTCAGGAGCTTGAAGCAGAACGCGCTGAAAAAAATATGAAAAAAAAGAGTATGCAGCAGATGCGTGAGCATGCACTATACCAGATTGTAAATGGAGTGAATGTAGCAGAAGTTCTTGAGAAAAGCAGCGGTGTTTTGACAAGATCAGATGTTGACTGCTTCTGCCGTATTCTGATGCTTGAGGCAGATGATGATTTTTTTGGAAAAAATGGTGTTGATTTGCAGGAGCGCATTCTAGCAAAAAAATTGAAAGAGATTTGCGACAGCGAAGTATTCCTTTATTTAAACTTGACACCGCAGCAGTCAATTATCTTATTAAAAGACAGATCAATAGATTTAATCGCGTTTGCAAATGATTTGTTAGATCAGATTAAACAGGAGTATGACAAGAGTTGTACGGCATCAATTTCTTCAGAAATTTCATGTGCAGAGCAGATTGCTTGTGCAATGGAGGAGCTTGAGGAACTGATGGAAAATAAATTTTATCATCCGAATGTCAGACTGTTTTACAGTGGAATGGAGAGCAGTGATTGTGAGATCATTAAAATAGATGATGACACATTAATGAAGCAGATGAAGCAGGATATTCGAATGAAGGATGTTCAGAGCCTGCGTGATCATTTTGAGCGCTTCAGCCAAAAATACAGAAGCCAGACTGCATTTTCCCAGATGTACATTAAATTTTTATTTGCCAACTTGCTGAAGGATATTTATGATGAAATCCCAGGAGAGGGAGAGAAGCAGTTAAATACGAAGATTGATCAGCTTTATCGTTCATTTGATTTTGTTCAGGTTACAGATCTTGTAAGTGATTCCATAAACAGATTGGAAAAGGCATTTTCAGGAAGAGCGCAGACAGGTCATCGTGAGGTGGAGGCTGTCAAGCGTTACATTGCTGCTCATTATGGAGAAGAAATGAGTGTGGAGCGCTTAAGTGAGCTTGTCTACATGGCTCCAAGTTACTTAAGCAGTGTATTTAAAAAAGAGACAGGTCAGAATTTGAATCGTTTTATCAAGAGCGTTCGTATGGAAAAGGCAAAGGAGTTTTTGGAGCAGACGATGATGAAGATTGTAGATATCAGTACTGCATGCGGTTATCCAAATGTTTCCTATTTTTGCTCTAGCTTTCGTGAGTATTACGGAATCAGTCCGCAAAAATTTAGAGAAAGCGGGGATGAAATGATTGAAGAAAAGTAAGCTTGGCAGCCGCATTGTCAGCTGGTTTAGAAATATAAGGCTTGGTTATAAGCTGGCCATTGTGTATGCGCTGTCAGGTTTCCTTCCTGTTGTGGCGGTGCTGTCAGTTACCTATGTTCAGATGAAGCAGATTTTATTGCAAAATGAGAGAGACAGTATGGAATCATATCTGTATCAGGCACTTGCTTCAATGGAAAATAAGCTTGCGATTTACACAAATCTAAACAATTATATTTGCTACAACCAGACAATTTCGCAGGTGATCGGATATCAGTATGATTCAGTGTATGAGATGTACAATCAGCTCGTTACGATACTTGATCCTATGCTAGCCTCGCTGAAATATTTTCACAATGATGTCGGCAGAGCCACAATTTATGTGGATAAGGATATGATTAAGCATGGTGA